>Ga0180301_10004195_pt1 | contig 11141 bp, 1 predicted proteins | sample GuaBasSediGuay16_FD_121797 | JGI IMG/M metagenome (GOLD analysis project Ga0180301, IMG submission 121797) | Subseafloor sediment microbial communities from Guaymas Basin, Gulf of California, Mexico - Guay16, Core 4569-2, 12-15 cm | ecosystem: Environmental > Aquatic > Marine > Hydrothermal... | reverse complement strand
CATCTCCTGCTCGCTTTGGATTATTCTTGTCTTATCTATTAGAAGTCGGATAGCTCGAGGTTTTTCCACTGGGGATGAAGAAAATTCGACCAGTTTTTCCATTTCCGAAATGGCGAATTTTACCTGTGAAATATCTGCGCCGTATATAATAGCCACAGTTTCCCCCCTGCAAACTTTGTCGCCGGTTTTCTTGAGGAATCGGAATCCCACCCGAGGATCGACTATATCATCCATCTTTTTTCTTCCTGCACCCATTTCCACTCCCAACATACCTATTCCTGTGGTATCGAATGATGCGATAAATCCATCGGCAGAGGCTGGAAATTTTCCACACTCGGGAGCAGTGGGCAATAAGTCTGTATTGTTTATCACATTTGCATCTCCACCTTGAGCGGATATAAATTCTGCGAATTTTTCCAATGCCTCACCAGATTGTAATTTCTTCTCCAGCATTTGTTTCCCCTGCAGGATATTTTCCACTACACCGGAAAGTGTTAGCATAATCGCTCCGAGTGTCATAGTGACTGTGTGAAAATCTGGTGGGATTAGTTCTGTGCGAAGATATTTTATGGATTCTACCACTTCCAGTGCATTGCCCACATATTCTCCCAGCGGTTGATTCATATCGGTCAGCAATGCCACAGTAGGGACACCGTATAGATTTCCCACATCTACCATCGATTTCGCCAGTGTCTGTGCATCCTGGATATTTTTCATAAATGCACCGTTTCCGAATTTAACATCCAACACCAGAGAACCGGCGCCCTCGGCGAGCTTTTTCGACATTATGCTGGCGACTATCAACGGAATGGATTCCACAGTAGCGGTAACATCACGAAGTGCGTATATTTTCTTATCTGCGGGAACCATTTTCGCTGTCTGAGAAGCGACAAATAGCCCTATTTCACTCAATAGTTCGCAACATCGTTCGATATCCAAATCTGTGACGAATCCTGGGATGGACTCCAGTTTATCCAGTGTCCCGCCGGTGTGTCCCAATCCTCTACCAGAAATCATCGGGACTCCCACTCCGCAGGATGCTACCAATGGCGCCAGAACCAGACTCACCTTATCCCCCACTCCACCTGTAGAATGCTTATCCGAGGTGGGGAAATCGAATCGGTTAAAATTCATAGTTTCGCCGCTGGCGATATAGGCACGAGTTAATGATAGTATTTCTTCAGAATCCATACCCTGAAAATACACCGCCATCAAAAATGCGGACATCTGATAGTCGGGAATTTCTCCATTCACATAGGATAATACAAATTCCTTCAGAATTTTTTTATCGATTTTATTTCCATCTCGTTTATTGCGAATTACCTGATATGGTATCATCATTCCTCCCATTTGTGCTTTTGTTAGTTAATTTATAAAATTTATCGTCGATTTCAAGATTTATCTTGAAATTTGGAATTATATTATTATAATTATAATGAATGTGTTATAAATTGAATATTGGAGGGTATTATGAAATTAAAAATATTGTTTATTTTTTTATTACTCATTGCCATAGTGAATTCATCGTATGGAGCGGTGAGTTCCGGTTCCGCCGATGATATGGCAATTAGTGAAATACAACAATTGCTCGCCGAGATGCCCGATATCGATACCGAGCCCGATGAATATAATATCTGGAAAATTCGATATAACAGTTTTCTACGAGGTGAATCAGCCGATGCGGTTGCCACTACTGTGGTTCCTATGGATTGGCGATGTGAAAATGGCTATGTAGCTGCCGATGTGGATGAAACCACCGGTGAATTCGATGAAGGCGGAGACCCCGCCGGCGGTAGCTCGTATGTGAAATTAACTTTTTCCTGGCCCGAATCTCCCGGAACTGAATGGGTAATGTATTATGTGGATGGCACCTGGGGCAAAACGAGTGAAGCACTGCCCAATACCAGTTCCAATTATATGAGTGGCGATACTGTAATTTCGATCTGGAATAATTATAATGGAGTATATATTCGTCAGGAGATAGTTCCTGTTCGTCTGGGAACTACCCCTGGTGAGAACGAGCAAATAAGATTTAAGGCGGTAATGAAACCTGCCGATAGCGGTTGCCATAATTGTGGATGTATAGTCTATTACGACACTATGCTGGATTGGAACGACGCAGCAGAAATTTCCACTGCATTTGGATATACTGGCATTGCAGAGATATTTTTTGCTCCGGATATTCCGCCTATCTGGCGAGCATATGAAAATGGATTTCCACCCGGCGCAGGTGATCTGGTGGCGCTGGGAATTCTTATCGGTTTCGAGGCTACTATGCCGGATATATTCTGGTATGGTAGTTGGCCCTCATCGGTGGGAAATGGTTGGGATGATGCCGATTGGATTACCGATACCGGCGCTGGTTTCGGTGATTCTGCCACTATGGTGAAATGGTATCCCAGATATATTTGCCCCGGTGATTCGGTGGTATATGTCACATATTATGGAATAGGAGATATTTCTGGGACTGGACTCACTCTCTCACATAATCCACCTACAATAAGTGCTACTTGTGGTGCGGTTGACCCCGACCCGATGACATTGACAGCTTTAATTACCAATATGGGCACTGCCACAGCAAATAATGTGACTGTAACTCTCGACCTCACTGGAGCAGACCTAAATTATGTTGGCGGAGACCCCATATCTACTTATTTCTCCTCTATCGCTGGATATGGCGGTTCTCAAATGGTTAACTGGCAAGTGGATATCCCCATATCAGCTTATGGAACCACGCAATGTTATACAATTATTGTAAATTACGATGAAGGCGGACCGATAACCGAAAATTATTGTGTAACTATTCCAGAACCTATTCCAGAACCTACTCCCAGCGCCTGGGCGGATGATTATGATATTTGCGAGGGAGAATGCACATTTATCCACGCTGACCCTGGCACTACCAGTGGTGGCGGTGGTTCCTGCCCCGGTTTTTCTACAAATTTCGACTCGGACAATGGCGGTTTCTCCGCCAGCGGTTCCTGGCAATGGGGAACTCCTACTTCTGGCCCAGGTAGCGCACATACTAATCCATATTGCTGGGGAACAAATCTCAGCGGCGACTATTCCAATGATGTAAGCTGGACACTTACATCACCGAATATAGATTTATCTATCTGCAGTGATGCTACTTTGACTTTCTGGCACTATTATGATACGGAAGGTTATTTTGATGGCGGGAATGTGAAAATTTCCACCGATGGTGGTTCCAGCTGGAATATTATTACTCCCACCGGTGATTATCCCGAGGATGCTGCATCATCGGGGAATGTCGGTATTCCAGATGAACCCTGCTATTCTGGACACGATGCTACCTGGAGATTGGCAACTTTCGACTTGACACCTTATGTAGGTGGGAATATTAGACTTCGATGGCACTTCGGTTCGGACTATTCTGTTATCTATCCCGGCTGGTATGTGGATGATGTGAATGTATTCGGTAGTGGTGGTGGAACCATTACCTGGAACTGGTATTGGTCACCGACCACTGGATTATCAGACCCTAACAGCACAGACCCGCAAGCTTGCCCTACTACCACTACTACTTACACTTTCACCGTCACCGATGGCGCAGATTGTGAGGGAACATCAAGTGTCACCATAAATGTATATCCACAACCTACTGTATCCATCCCAGATAGAACGATTTGTTATGGTGAGAGCACCACGCTAACTGCGACTATCACTGGTTCATATACTTCCATCACCTGGTCAACTGGAGCGAGCGGAACAGATTATATCTCGGTGTCTCCTACCAGCACCACACAATATTGGGTGGAGGTATGCAATAATGACTGTTGTGACCGTGATACTTCGGTAGTCACAGTGAGTCCGGAGATAACAGTGGATTGTGGACCTGTCCCGGCGGAAGTTTGCGAAGGCAGCAGTATTACACTTAATGCCACTGTTTCCGGTGGTATAGCTCCATATAGTTATGTGTGGTATCCCGCTGGCGGACTGGATAACCCGATTTCAGCAAATCCCAATGCATCGCCATCATCCAGCCAATGGTATTATTGCACGGTTACCGATGATGCAGGATGTGATGCTACCGACTCCGTATGGGTGGAAGTCCTACCACTACCGACCGCACCGACATTGATATCTATATTCAATGGGGCAACCGATATTCCACCGGGTGATACCTGTCTTTACTGGTATTATCAATCCGATGTCATATTCAATGTATATTTCGATGGCGCTCTGGTAGCATCGGGAATTACAGATACTTTCTGGTGCACCACTCTCGCCTGTGATGAAACTCATTCCTGGTATGTGCAGGCTGAAAATTCCTGCGGAACGGAGAATTCTCCCACCTGGACATTCTCCACTATGACTTCACCTGATGGGCTTTCACTGATTTCTCCGCCAGATGGCACCACTGAAATTCCACCGGGAAATGTAACCCTCGACTGGACCGATGCATCGGGTAGTTCTCCTATATATTATAATCTTTATATCGATGGGAGTCCTTATGCCACTGGACTTACCTCCAGCCAGTTCGAAATCACTGTCGCCTGCAACGAGACTATTCAATGGTATGTGGAGGCATACAACGATTGTGGCACCATAACATCCTCCACCTGGGTATTTTATACCGAGACTGGACCGGAGGGAATTACATTATCATCGCCTGCCGATGGTTCGACAGAAATTCCCGCTGGCGATGTAGATTTAGTCTGGAATCCACCCACATCGGGTAGCGAACCATTCACTTACGATGTCTATGTGGATGGTATTCCGGTCGCAACTGGGTTAACCTCCACAAGTTATACTATCACTGTGGAATGCGATGACACACTGGAATGGTATGTGGTAGCAACTAATACTTGCGGTTCGGATACCAGCGAGATATGGACATTCTCCACCGAGACTGGACCGGAGGGAATAGCTCTGGTCTCTCCTGCCGATAGCACCGAGGGAATTCCGCCTGGAGATATAAATCTTAACTGGGATGAACCCACATCGGGTAGCGAACCATTCACCTACGATGTCTATGTGGATGGTATTCCGGTCGCAACTGGGTTAACCTCCACAGATTATACTATCACTGTGGAATGCGATGACACACTGGAATGGTATGTGGTAGCAACTAATAGTTGCGGTTCGGATACCAGCGAGATATGGACATTCTCCACCAGAATATCTCCCGATGGGATAGTGTTGTTCTCTCCACCGGATGATTCCGCTGGTATTTTGCCGGGAAATGTAACACTTGTATGGTCGAGTCCCACCGAGGGCGGTGGTCCATTTACATACTCTGTCTATTATGATGGTGAACTGTTGGTGGAATATTTATCCGATACTACCTACATAGTCATTGTTGATTGCAGTGAGAATCATAACTGGTATGTGGTTGTGGAAAATATCTGCGGTGCGGATACCAGCGAGATATGGGATTTCAATACTCAAGAGTGTGGTTTCCCTATGGCAGCATTAATAGAACCATTCGAGGGTGCCTGGTCGGCTTGTGAGGACCAGAACATTATTATCAGAATATTCGACCCATTGGGTATCGATGCAAATTCTATTAGATTGTCGGTGAATGGAACCGCCTATGATACTACCGTTCCGCATCTGACTTATGTGAATGACACGCTATATTTTGTCCCTGACCCATTATGGTCGGATGGCGATTCGGTCTGGTTCTGCCTCGATTCCGCAGCGAACATATATGGAGTCTCTGTGGACACATTCTGTTCTTGGTTCCGAGTAGATTTAAGTCCACCGGTAGCATCGGCATTCGTGCCACCCGATGGCGCAATTATCGCAGACCCATCTCCCGTAGTGGGTTTCTCTATCCAGGACATCCTATCTGGATTACTCGAATCCAGTGTGCAACTCACTATCACCTGGTCCACCGGCAGTGAGACATTCCTGATTGGCGATTATGGAGTCACTTGGGATGGAGTAAATTTCTATGTTGACCTGGATGAAATCGGTATAGAATTTTCTGCCGGTGAAAATGTGGAGGTTTGTGTTAATGCTACGGATAACCCGGACTATTGCCCACCCAATGAATTGGATACTTGCTGGAATTTCCAGTTGGTCTCGGAAGCGCCGGTAGCGGAATTGATTACCCCAGAAATCGGTGCGACTCTCTCTTGCGCAGACCAACAAATTATCTTAACCATCTCATCCGCAGTAGGTATAGAATCTTCATCTATACAATTCCAAATCGGTGATGAAATAATCGGTGTGGATGATTCCAGATTGAATTGGGAACCGGACACATTGACTTTCACTCCATCGCCATTGTGGTCGGATGGCGATAGTGTCCATTGGGCATTACTTTATGCCGAGGATGTTCTCGGTGAATCCTTGGTCACTTCTATCGATGGCTGGTTCATTGTGGATATTACATCGCCGATTGTATATGAATTCTATCCGCTCGATGGAGATACCATTTCTACTGCATCTCCGGGAGTATATATAATACTCGCCGATTCCATTTCTGGAATAGATACATCGGATATAGATTTCTGGGTGGATGGAAACCCAGCATCATATACTATCATCGATTCCACCGATGGCGAAATTACTTACTGGATAATAACTTACGATGGTGCATTCCCGCATAATGATACCGCAGAAATTTGCATTTCATTGCACGATTTAGTGGATACATCGTATTGCCCGGCGAATGTGCTCGATTTCTGCTGGACATTTCAGGTCGATCTATATGGACCGATTGCTGAAGATATATATGACCCTGCCAGTTCGGGTCCATTGAATGACGCTATTTCCTCCTGCGGTAATCAGGGTTTCTGTTTCAGCCTGGTGGATACTGCTGTTTCTCACGGAGTCGCTCCCGCCACTATCGTGGTTTCGGTAAACGGAACAGAATATACATTATCCGACCCCGAATTAAATTATGCCGACTCGATAATATGCTTCACACCGGACGAGGATTTCTCCGATGGCGAAGTAGTAGAAATTGTCCTAATATCTGCGGAGGATGTTGTGGGAAATCCACTTACCACTACTTATTCTTGGAGTTATACTATCGACTTATCTCCGCCTTATGTTCCACCGGGCGCATGGCCCAGTGATGGCGCAGAAATTGCTACGCTCACTCCAACTGTGACATTCGGATTATTAGACCACATCGCCGGTGTGGATTGGGAGACATTCGAAATTTGCGTTTCGGTATCTGGCGCCGCACCTATCTGTTTCGGTTTCTCCGATGCTGGAGTAGATTCCAGCGGTGGAATTATTTCTGCCAATTTCTCCACGATGGGTATTACATTGGAAGGTGGAGATAATGTAGAATTTTGCGTCAGTGCCGATGATGCACCCGATTTCTGTCCACCGAATGAGTTGGACACCTGCTGGGAATTTTCTATTCCGGTTGGCGGTCCTCGAGCTAATCCATTAGAGCCACTCGATGGAACTTATTCCGCCTGTGATGACCAGCAGATTATTATAAATCTCGCCGATATGGATGGAGTGGTGGAAAGCACCATAGAAATTTCCATCAATGGCACTCATTACACCACCGCCGATGCAGAATTGGAATATTTCCCTGCACCCGCTGATTCATTGGTATTTACTCCATCGGCATTATGGACTGATGGAACAGTAGTCATATGTTCACTTCTCACAGCCGAAGATACCTATGGTAATCCGCTGGAATCTGCTCCTGTGGTGTGGAGTTTCACGATAGATTTAGTTCCGCCGGTGATTTCGGGAATGATTCCCGCACCTGGAGAGCATATACTTGGCACTGTTACTATGGTGGAAATGGATGTGACCGATGCCGGTTCTGGGGTAGATGACTCCCTGATATATGCCACCGTAGATGGAACTCCATACCACATTTCTGAACCCTGTGTTATCTGGTCGGGAACGCATTATGCTCTCGATATGGAATGCGCTGGATTAATCCCTGATAGAGGAGATACAATAGAAATATGTTTCTATGCGGGAGATTCACCGGATTATTGCGCTCCAAACGAAATCGACACTTGTTATCTAATCTGGATAATGGATTGCGATTTGACAGTGGAAATCGAAATGGATGATACAGTTATTTGTAATCCTGATGGACCGGTAGAATTTGTGATAAATGCTACCACCAATGACGGAGTCCCACCATATAGTTATTTATGGTCACCTGCAGGCGCAATTTCTGGTGGACATATAGAAGATATTACCGCAATTCCACCCATTGGAACAGTTACCGAATATATAATCGAGGTTACCGATTCTACTGGATGCACCGCATACGATACTGTTTATGTTACGGTCAGCGACCCACAGGTAAATGCAGGCGATGATATATGGGTTTGTCCGGATGGCGCCGCATTTATCGGATGTTCACCGGTTATTTCTGGTGCTATGGTAGGACCTGTCGATATTTCCTGGCATTACCTCGATGGAACCACGGTATCCGATGATAGCTCTTTCTTCTTCGAACCAGAATCCACGGTTACTCTTTATGTCGAACTAATCGATGGTGTGGGTTGTTCAGATTATGACACTATGACAGTGTATTACGAGCACGAATCACCCGGTCCATTCGGATGGATTACACCAGAACCCAATGACACTTTACCCCCCGGCGAGGTAGAACTATGCTGGGAAATGCCCGAGGGAGAAACTCCAATTTATTTCGATGTATTCGTGGATGGCGCTGTGGTGGTCGAGGGTATTACCGATACCTGCTACACTGTGGGTCCATTCCCCTGCGGAGAATATCATACTTGGTTTATCGAGGCATATAATTTATGTATTCCCATCGATTGCGAAGGAGACACCTGCGAATGGACACCAGATTCTGGTGGGTTTGAGGAAATTTGCGGTCCGGTGATAGTTATCGGAGATACATTCTCCGGCGGATTCGACCCACCATTCTATACCGACCCCTGCCCTACTGGTGCACCAGAAATAGTCGAACCGCTTGAGTCCACCTGGTCCACCTGCGATAACCAACAAATTATCATCCGTATAACTCCACCCGATAGTGGATTGCCCATAGACCCGACATCTATCAGACTAACTGTGGAATCGACTACTTATATGGTTAGTGGAATTATGCTGGATTGGTCGGAACCATTACTTACATTCACGCCAGCCAGTCCCTGGAGCGATGGGCAAACTGTAGATGTATGTCTGGACAGTGTCTGCGATGAAGCCGGAACATCTATCGAGGGATTACCATTATGCTGGCAGTGGTTTGTCGATCTCTCTCCCCCGGTCTTCTGGAATCAATATCCAACCGATAGTATATACGATTGGCAAGCTGAAATCGGAGTGAAAGTTATAGATTCTCTCCGAACTGTTAATCCTGACAGTTTCCTGATAGAGATAGAGAATGTGTTCAGCGCCACCGGACCGATTACATTACACTGGGGAAATCCTGCTATTTCCTATGATGATACCACGCTGATAGTCGAACCGAGCCTGGTGGACCACGAGGAATTCGGACTGGATTATTCCTGGTGTGAGGATAGTCAAATTGTGGATGGAATATATTTCCCCGAGATGACCACAATCCATATCAGAGTATTCGCACAGGATACCATTCCCGATTACTGTGGACCAAATGAGAGCAATTATTCTTGGGAATTCTATATTCTCGACGACGATATTAGTCCGCCATCATTTACCAATTTCCTACCGGCTTATGTTTCCACCAGGACTTCGTTTACCCCATCGGTGGAAATATATGATTCATCCGGAATCTCAGATATTGCAGGATATACACCCATTATGGTATATGATACCGATGGTGAACTGGAAACAGACTGTGATAGTATCGATATGCGATTAGAGGATTGCTGGACAGAACCTTCCGGCATCGTCCACTGTGAATATATCGCCGATGGATATATAGGTCCATACGACGATACCTGCACAGTAACTATCGGAGTGTATGCGTATGATGGAGATTACGATTTCTGTAATCTGGCAGATATGAGTTTGGGCTATGCGGAATGGACAGTGCCCATCCTGGATGGACCGAGTGCAGAACCGATTATCCCATTGCCAGATAGTATTACTGCCTGCGACGACCAGCAGATTATAATTCATCTGTGGGACCCGGATGGTATCGATGAATCCAGCATAACCTTAAATATTGCTGGTTCGGTATATGATATTTCCGACCCGGAACTCGAATATATGGAATCCACAGAGGAACTAATATTCACACCGTCTGATGACTATTTCACTAATGAGCAAACCGTAACGGTTAGCTTAACCGGTGTCCTGGATGAACTCGGAAACCCGATGTGGGAGGAATTGACATATACATTCCAAGTGGATTTACAACCACCTGAATTTATACTCGAATTCCCGGACAGCGGAATGATGGTTCGTTCCAGTTCGCCAGATGTTAGGTTTACCATTACCGATAATCTCGCTGGAATATCCACCTCGTCTGTGGTGCTATATGTGAAAGAGATTCCATATACTGTCGATGGTTCGGTGCTGGAATGGAATAGTTCTGACAATATGAGTGGAACATTGCTTTTCCACAGCGAACTGGCAGGATTGATATTCCCGCCCAGCGATACTGTCGGATTGCGTCTAACAGCTTGCGATAAACCCGATTACTGTGACCCCAATTGTAATTTTGCCGAGTGGTGGTTCACTGTCGAACCCGAAGTGGGATGTTATATTCATCCCAATCCATTCACTCCGAATAATGATTCATACAATGAAATAGTGATTTTCGACTATCCTAATATGTATAGCGAAAATGCTGTTCTCCACATATTGAATATGCGGAATATCGAGGTGTATAGTGATGAAATCGGTCCTATCGGAGAATATGAGGAATATTATATTCGTAGCTGGAACGGGTTGGATAACAATGGAAATCCACTGCCACCTGGACTATATATATATGTAATAGTCGCTGGTGATGGTGAAGTCCTCTGCAATGGCACAGTATTATTAGTAAGGTAAAAAGAAATTTTTTTGATGGGATAAAATTGGCCCAGAGTGGAGTTGAACCACTGGCCTCGCGCTTATCAGGCGCGCGCTCTAACCAAACTGAGCTACTGGGCCCCGTTATTGCTTTCTCTTGAAATGTCAAATAAATCAAATTTTATGGAGGATACCGGATTCGAACCGGTGACCCCAAGCTTGCAAAGCTTGTGCTCTCCCAACTGAGCTAATCCCCCGCAAAATAT
>Ga0180301_10004191_pt1 | contig 11145 bp, 17 predicted proteins | sample GuaBasSediGuay16_FD_121797 | JGI IMG/M metagenome (GOLD analysis project Ga0180301, IMG submission 121797) | Subseafloor sediment microbial communities from Guaymas Basin, Gulf of California, Mexico - Guay16, Core 4569-2, 12-15 cm | ecosystem: Environmental > Aquatic > Marine > Hydrothermal... | reverse complement strand
CACTCTTCGGTGTAGAAGTCAAATTGGCGTAGTACATCGCCGAGGCATCAATGGTTACATTCATGTCCCCGCTCACGGTGATCGTGTCGAGAATGTAGTATTTTGACTTAACTACCACCACGTATGTTTCATTCTCCGGCACTGATAATGACACTGTACCGTTTTCATCCGTGGTACCTTTATCCTTAATGTTCCCTAGTTCATCATAGATCGAGACCTCCGCACCCTCAACAGGCTTACCATCTGGACCTAGTACAGTTATGTTGACTGTTGGATCGGTTGCTGTTGCCGGCACGACAAATAATGCTATCAACAGGATCGCTAAAATGGGTGCAAATAGATAGATACTTCTTCTCAACTGCTGTCACCAAGAAAAAATAAGTAAAAGAAAGGCTATAAAGGTTTTCTTTATCAGCCATGTGGGGATAAAGGTATGCCCCAGCCGGTGATAAAGTCCTTTACACCCATTATGTTGACATGCCTAGTGTGGTCGTCAAGCCACTCTATGAAGTCTTCCAAAGTGGGATCCCTGCCATGCCAGTACCTGAAATACTCGATAAAGTTTGCAGCAATACCGGCGGCCGTCGGAGTAGCCATCGATGTCCCGCTGAGAGCAACATAGTATTCGCCAACCTTGTATTCGTCCGGAAAGTCCACATAAGACGACCTACAGCTAACAACCATAACCCCGCTCGCAACAATATCCGGCTTCATCCTCATATCAACAGTAGGACCTAAAGAACTGAATGGGGCCAATTTATCCTTATACGCATCCCACGCCCCAACAGCAAATGCCATGCGAGCAACAGCCGGCACAACAACCGTCGTGGGGAGATTACCCTCGTTTCCCGCCGCCGTGAAAACCCACACACCCTTCTTCTCAACAAGCTCGTCGACCGCTAGGCTCAGCGGATCGCTTCCATCCGAGGCAAAGGAGGCTCCCCACGAGAGCGAAAGTATCTTTATATCATATTTCTCCGTGTTGTTGTACACCCACTCCAACGCCTCAAGACACGTGTCTAGGCTTGCCGTCCCATCCTTGTCGAAAGCCTTAACTATGACCAAGTATGCTCCGGGTGCAATCCCCTTGTACTTCCCATCACTAGCCCATCCACGTCCAGCCACTATCCCGGCGACATGAGTTCCATGGCCATTTAGATCTAGGAAGGCGGGTTTGCCGTACTCTGTCCAGATCGATTTATCGAACTCCAGTAGCTCTGTTATGTTCGGGTTCTCCGTGAGATCCCATGCGACGTACTCGCCTGTGTCCGACCAGACATAGAACATGGATACAAGAACTTTTATGATGCTCCTGTTATGCTCGTCGAAGAAGTCTGGGTGAGTGTAGTCTATCCCCGTGTCGATTATTGCGACCGTCACGTTCCTACCGATCCAAGGACCTGTTGCTCTATGGAACTGGTTATCTATGTCTATTTCATCGAAGTTCTCATACTCCTTAACATCTAGGTAGTGCAATGGTGCATGCCTAAACTGCTTCTCTCCATAGATGCTTATTACTCCGGGAGTGTTGATGAGGCCATGAACCTCTTGGGTTGAAGTAAGCCTTACTTTATAGATATGTAGGTCTCCGAAACGCCATTCTTTAATCGGTTTTAGATCCAGCTCAACATCTCCCTTAACGGTTACATAAGCCATAACCGTATTGCCGGCTACAAGAGCGTCATAGACCTCCGGATCCACTCTATAAACCATTTCTTGGAAGGGCTTTAGCGTGAAATATGCAATTGGCAGGGAAACCATTATGGCTAGGACTAATGCTATGCTTGAAATAATCTTGAGTGGCCTCGGGTTATGCGTGTAGCCTCCTGATACATGTGTAACCCAGCTAGTTCTTCTTCCTAACGTATTTGAATCTTTTTTCTTCACGTACTTTTTCTTTCGGACATACATAATGCATCACCGTGGAGGGAGTAGGTACCCTAGGCCTGGATCCAGCAGGCATCCTCCAGATCAAGATGTCTTCCACGGCAGAATACATGATGAGAATTGACAACGGCAATAGTGCCTTGAAGAACCATGTTTCAAAATATATGTAGTAGGATATACTGAACAGCATCATCCCAAGCCCGACGCCAAACAACACCATCTCAAACACGGTGTCAAAAGGCATGAACCATTCCGGGAACAGCCTCCTCCTATATACATAGTAATATACATCCTCAAACTGATCGACGGCCGCTAGTGCGAATATGAAAGAGTATGCCGGATTGCTCTGCCACATTACACAAGCCAGAATCCCAAGCAAGATCAAGGCGAAGCTATTGATAACAACCCTAATAAGCCTAACCAGCTCTAGATTCACTTCCCGTCCCCAAGAATATATAGAAGGAGGATGAGGTTAAAAAATATGGTTTTGTTTTATTTGGGGCATCCATGGATCAATAAACCGTGGCCACGGTGGCTCTGGTGGCTCTCTTCTTATAATACTGATATCCGTAGTATGCCGCTATGGCAGCAGCCGCAATAGCAAGGGCTACAAGAGTGTAGAATAATGCGTTGGTTATGGCGATCTCGTGGATTGATGCTCCGGCTATCAGAAAAGCGGCGGGAACTGTTCCTGACATTATTCCTCCATAGATCAGCATGACGATACCGAATGTGAAAATGTACCATAATGGTACTGCTGTCCTTGAGAGGAATCCTACTCTCGCCAGGATATGGCCGATTAGTATTAATCCTACCGTTAAAGTTATCATCATTCCTAATGATACCGGGTTTGATATTACACCGGCTTGCACTAATGCGATGACTATTATCGTTAGAAAGACAAACCCTATAGCAAGGATCGCTTCTCGTGTCGTCAATTCAATTCTAGGGAATCTTTCTCTTTCGGGAGCCTCTTCTGCCATAACCTACTACACCAAGTGTATTTATTCCTCTTCCTCGTTTTTAATTTTCTTCCTAACAAACATAAATTCTTTTGCTTCATCAGCTAAATCGTTCAACGATCTGGTGGGCTTCTTCACCACGAACCTCATTTCAGTCAGCTCCTCTAGCTCTTCTTCCCCACCCTCTTTCCTCGGCCCAGGCCTCCGCCTCCTAAAGAGCCTCAGGATCCTAGGGGTCTCGTCAGCTATGGGCTGCTTCCTCACATACTTGTACCGCTTCCAAGGTGCCGGCAGCTCTATCTCCTTGATTATGTCAGCAAAAGTTAACCAGCCATTGTGTATCGCATGATAGAGAATTGCTGCTAAGCCTGCTCCATTGAGCCACATCATGCTATAGAATACAGCGTTGGCACTATAGTAGAATGTGCTCGTTACTGTGAATACCAGCTTCTTTCTGAGGGGAAGGCTTGAAATATGTTGCAATTGCCAAGCCGGGTGCATCAGCACCCATACTGCCGATCCTATCATGACGCCTAATGTTCCGAAGAAGATGTAGGGCAACCCTCTGAAGACAAGCTCCTCGAGCAACGGGAAGTACAGCACCGTTAAGGTGATCGTTCTGAAGGCATCCTCATAGCTCAAGTCTACCGGCAATAGGGGAGATATCTTGGGGAACGCCTTCTCCTCGAACATCTCTTGCCTGATCCCGATACTACGCTCGATAATAACACGTATCCCCATGGGGATCAGTACAAGCCCCACGTACCATGGGAAATAATAGATGAGCTGGTACAACAGTGCCCATAAGTCAACGTCGACGCTGAGCTGTTGCATACTGGCATCCCTACTCTTTTCTTATAAACATGGTATAACTAAAAGATATCGACGAGAAGATTGCTATAAGCGTGAAGGTCAGGTATCTAAACAGGATCGCAAGCCAGAACGACACCATGAATATTGCAAACGACATCCAGCGGACATAGACCGGAGGCGGGGGCTGTCTATGGGCTTGCATATACCTCATTGTGAAAACCTGGTCGCCGATCATTAAAACAACCAGTATGCACTCCATAGCGTACCACAACGGATAGTACATCTCAATCCATTCTATCGGGATAACCCAAGGTCTTGTGATCGCTGTCTTAAGTATCTCAAAGACCGAGATACCAAGAAGGTCGCCTACCATCTGTATAATAAGAAGCATAGAAAGGAACGAACTAAGTACATTCGTTATCTTCTCACTAAACTCTAGTGCCCTATCGATGTCAATCTCCGGCATTCCAAGTCCCTAATAAAATTAGGTGAGAAAGGTATAAAATATTTTGTCAAATTATCTAGCTACCAACGGGCCATAAATTTCTCTATAGAGCTTTATGGTCTGTCTCTTAGCTTCCTCAGGAACTATATCGTGTGTCATTGCCGCAACTATAATGTTCTGTAGAACCCATCTCTCCCTATCAACAAGCCTCACCAACTCGTGGTCTCTGATTATATAGGTCTCGAAGAATGGTCTGCCTCTCCTATATCTTCCTAAGAGTCTCCAATATGCTTCCCAGAAAATTCTCCGTGCTTCGGCAAAAAGTATTGAATCTGTTCCAGCCCTTCGTGCCTCAGCAAAGAATTCGTCAATATCCCAGCAGTTAGGACCCGGATAACCTTGCTCTAGCCATCTTGGGTTTTCTGGAAGATCCTTTCTACAGATAACAATCTTTAACGCTCTCTCAACAGCCCTAGTAGCTTGATGTAGAAATAACTTAAGCTTAACGAACTTCATCTTAGCCCCAGGAAAGATGTATAGAGAAAAAAGAATTTATTTTTATCTTAGAAACCCACTTCAAACTTATGTGGGTATTCTCATACCAAGTCTTTCTGCTAACCACTTCCAGTCTCCGACCTTCTCTTCCATTTCAGCTATAATGTCGGGTGGTACATCAACAATAGTTCCGCCTTCCACTTTTTCACCAGCTCCCCAGCATGCAGCAACTACTCTGTCTCTAAACTTTCTGAGACCATATTTTGTCCTAAAGATTGGTGTGCCTCCCGCCTCAATACACTTTCTTATGAACTCTCTTATGCCCTCCAGCCCTCTTCCAATAACTTTTACCATACAGCTTTCACCATTTAGAAAATATCTTATTCGAGAAATTTAAGCCTTACTAGAAAGGCTATTGTTTTACATTACTTCCTTGTTTTACAGACCCCAAGGCTGATAGGTACAGCATGAGTGCTCTTCTGATCCCATCGCTCCTACACCCTATTATTCCTTTCTGAACCAATTCATCGAGATGATTTAGAAGATCCTTAGGAATCCTAACACCTACATAATCCGTTTTGCTCAACACGGACTCTACTTGAGAATCCTTAAGATCCTCTTCTCTAAATATCTCGGTTATCATCAGAGTCCCGGTCTTCAAGTTCCCGAGAGCAAACGCTCTATACACTTTCCTTGTCTCAAGGTCAAGTAGATGCACAGCATACTGCTTCAGAACCCGTGTATTAAAGGCATAGTCAAGCTTATTCTTCGGAATTAACTCCTTTAGTATATTAAACTTATACCTTAGATATCTAGATAGAGACCAGTCAAGTTTCAAAAGAGCATAGTCACGATCCTTGGATGGCTTTTCCGGACTTGGACAAAAGGCAAGATTACCGAAACATGTACCATCCTTCTCTTTGATAGGTTTTCCATGCTTCAACATAATCTTGACAAAATCATCGATGGTTAAGCCAAGCATTTTAAGGGCTTCTTCAAGTATTTGACACCTTTTCTTTCTCGGGTCACAGCAGAATACAATAGACACTAGTCTGCCTCCTTCACACAATTGAGGCTCACCAATTAGGTTTCTCCAAGAGTATTTGTCCCTCATCTCCTATACACCACCTTGCGAAGCGTTTTGAGTAGAACGTACAGATTCGAGAGATAGGATTTCGCATCTTCGGAATCCGGGTCAAAACCACGAATCACAATCTCTTTAGTCCTTACACCATCATGCCATCTAACAATTACGATTGGGAAGGTCTGTGCCCCTATACGCTGTAAGTATCTCAGAATCGGTTCAATCTTCTTCAAGCTCTTCTTATGCTCGGGTAATCCATACTTCTCAATCCACTCCGGCGAAAAAGTCCTAGAAGCGACACTCTCCTCGTATGCAGCCACCGCACGGTTGCCCAAGTACCTTACTATGAACGGTATGTTGAGGTCATTACAGATCCTTCTAAGGATAGGCTCCAATTTCTCACATCGAGGACAAACAGGATCCGCTTCAAGTATTACTTCGAGTAGCATCTGCTACACCTCCTACCCAGCTTTCCCAGCTCTCTTTTCGGCTTGCTCAGCAAGCCACTCTATTTCCTTGAACCAGTCTTTGCTAGCAGCTTCTTTGAATGTAAAGTATAATCGTGTCGGCGGTCTTGCCGTCTCATGTGCCTTGATCGGGAGCCTGCCAGTAAGCTCCGGTATTGATATGATTAGGTTCGTGGACCTCCCTACCCACACATATTCTCTCTCACCATACGGATTGATAGACGTGAAGAACCCCCATGTCGGGGCCTTTTCTTTCTCCTCCTTCTTCCTCACAATAACCCTTTTCCTACGTTGCATATACTCGTATATCTTCAAGATAAATGCTACCAAGGCACGGGTCAACGCTTCGCTCGCATAGTAGAAAATCGAGTAAACCATGCTATCGCCTCCTAACTAGTTTTAATACAATTCTGTTATCGGGAGTATAGAATAGTTGCACATAGCCTGACGCTATTAGATGGGAGACAGCTTTGTTAAACTCGTCACGAGTCCTGTCATCAATCTTGAGTTCTAGGGCAAGCTCGTCGATACTGACCTCTCCCTCTCTCCGTAACAGTATATTGTATATCTGGGCAGCCATGGGATTAGAGAAGAGGAGTGTCTCCGGTGGCGAGACCTCAATTTCCCGCAAAAACTGTGGGGTCATTTGAAAGACTACTGTTGTGGGGGCACCGGATTTTATCAACGTCAACAACTTATAGGTGTTCCTAATACATTCATGTATGTCAAGAACCGTTATCTTGGCTAGTGAGTACCTGCTATTCAGGATCCGTTCTCTAAGCTCCCTAAATTTTTTAGTAACATTCCTAAAAGCCTTGCTAGCCACTGAAAAACGTTCATCAGTAATGCGTTCGGGAGCTAGTTGAGAAAACAAGTTATCAACATAGTTTTCAAAATCATCAATAAGTCTGAAAACACTATCCTTATCTATCCTCCCTCTCTTAAGGTCGTTAACCATTTTCAAAAGTTCCCTAATATACGAACTAATAATGTTTAATTGAGACACAGTCATTTCTGTTCTCCTTTCACCTCAGCCTTTTTAACCTCAAGGCTCCTCTTTAACGATGAAACCCAGTCCGCAACATCCTTCAATATCTCCGTCAACTCGTCAGTAATGTCACGAAGCCTCCTCCTAGACTCTTCAAGAGCCTCAGCCTCAGCACCACGGACAAGGATTTCCTCACGGAGTCTGATAAGCTCCTGCTGGATACCAGTAACCTCTGTGGCAAGCTTTATAAGTCGGCTCTCATAGCTCGATACAAGTTCCTGGAGCTTAGCAACCCTTGCCTGAAGTATCGAGATATTCGTCTTATAGTCTTTAATATTCCTTTCATACTCCCAGAGAGTCTTTTGAAGAGTTTCGATAAGCTGTTGCTGCTCGATAATGCGGTCTATGAACTCGCTGGGTACCGGTGCTCCGTTTCCTCTGAGTAAATCATATTTATCTATAATTAGAACCGGGTCCTCACCACGCATAACACGGTCAACGTTAATCATTTGCCGTTCTAAACACTCTAGATAGCCTAGAGGTACTTCTTCAAGAATGTAGCCCTTGAAGTCCTTGGGCTTGTATTCAAATACAAACCGGGTGGGGACACCAAGCATAACAAGCGGGATTATCTTACCATCTTCTAGCCTTCCATATAGACTAACCCAGCCATACTCTATGCCCCAATAGCGTTGTCCCTCTCTATCGAAATAGCCATGACGGAGATACTGCCCCTTAATACCTTCACCATAGATGTAGATTAGAACACCGTAAAGGTACTCGTTTGCAAAGGTGACTCTTGGTGCAATGGGTCTCGAAGGTGGTCCTATCACCTTCTCTGTTGGATAACGCTTACGAATCTCAGCTATGATTTCATCGGGCCTTATGTACCAGCTCATTCTTCTTCTTCCTCTTCTTCTCTCTTTGATTTCTCATACTCTTCTTTTACCACATCACTAATAAAGTCAACAGACTCCTTCATTTCCCCTAAAGTTTTTTCTAGAGACTCTATTTTCGATAAAACATTACCTAGAGTTGCTAGTGATTGGCTAATACTGGCGATATCATTACTTAGCTCACCAACCCTCTTCTCTAGGGTTTCAACCCTCTTTTCTAAGACTTCAATATTTTTCATGGTATTCGAGACAATTGAGCTAATGTTCGATTCAATCTTTGACGTATCTACCTCGGCCGTCACCTTGATCTTACTAACGTCTTCAACAATCCTATCTGGTAGACTCTTTAAGTCCTCGATCTCTTTCACCGTGGCCTTAAAGCCGTCAATTGTCTCTTTTAGGCCCTCGGCAACCCCAGAAAGAGTGCTTATGGCACCTGACAACTCCTTCCCTAATTTTGTCGCTAAGGAGGAGATCATTTCGTCAACCTTTATGCTGAGAACACTCCTTATGATGGACTCTATTACACCGGTTCTCAGGGTATTAATGTCAAGCTCAAGCTTCTTGACCCTGGACTCAAGCTCCATTATCTTGGCACTAATCTTCCTATTAACGACATCTGCTACTCTTTCAGCTATGATATGTTCATCAATAGCACCTAGCTGGCTCATTCTTGAGTCACCTCCGTAGGGAGTATTGACTTCATTCTCCTAAGAGACACCTCGACCATCACCGGGCCCTGTGGGAACTCGAAAATCCTACCAGTCAGCCTCATCGCCGAAGACTTTGGTGCAAAAGCCCTGCCAAGCACTATGCCTGCAAAGAACGTTGCAGACGACACGATAATTATTATCACCATCGGCGACAGGCCTATCACCGGGATCCCGACAACAAAAATCCCTACAACAACCCCGAGAACAAAGCCAGCTAGGGCAAGCAACATGTTTTACACCCAAGTAGTTGTTTTACATAAGTGATAAATATATGTTTTGCCAAAATAAACTAGGGTGGTTGCATGCCTCGTTTTACACGTAAGAAAAATGAAGAAGGATACACCTGGGGCCAAGAAGAGAATCAACAATCACATACTATGTGGAGCAAGGAAGTTTTAAAAAAGCTACTTAAGAAGGCGGGGCTGTGTTAAATGGTCCAGCTAATATTCGAGATCACTTGGAACTGCCCATGCAGATGCCCCTTCTGCCCAGTACCGAAGATAAACAAGATACTTCCTCTTACAGACTATAAGAGGATCCTACAGCTCTTCAAACAACACTATAGTGATAGAGACTACGCTGTTGTATTAAGCGGTGGAGAACCAGGAACAGTGCCATCTTTAAAAGACTATGTTGATGCGGCTAGGGAGCTTGGATACGAGGTTACAATTGTAACCAATGCTTTTAATATCGAGAACATCCTGAACTCTTCCCCGGATCTAATAGAGCTTAGCATAGACTATTTCGGAGAACGCCATGATGATGCGAGGGGGGTGAAAGGCCTATTCTCCAACGCCTTAAGGTTGCTGACCCTAGCAACTGAGATGAAGATACCAGTTGTAATCCGTTCAACGCTTATGAAGGACAACATACGTGACATACTAGAGCTTAGAAGCCTCCTAGACCTAAACGGCTTCAACGAAACACCGATCATAGCCATGCCGGTCAGAGGAGCACCAGAGCTGAGGCCTAGCCAACAACAAATTGAAGAGCTTGCGGAGCATAAAGGCATATTCATAAGCGATAACTGCCCGGCCGGAATAAGTAGCTTCGTGATAACACCAGATAGGGATGTTCTTGCATGCATATTCTATCGTAAAAAGCTTGGACAATTCAAGAAATTCACTAAGAAGGAACTTGATGAAATCCTCAAGGAAGGAGCTAAAATACCTAGGTATCCATGCGAAAACCCCACATATAACGGTATACCATCATAAAAACGGTACATCGTTTCTACAGCGATATACCGCTGACCCAAATACATTCCAGAGTCATTCTATATTTCTTTTATGCACTATGAGCCCATGGGTATACTGTCTTCTATAGCGATATGCTCTTTTTAAGAACGGTGTTCCGTAATAATGTTTTTATGTACTGTTACAGTATTTTTACATAGGGGGATATAATTTGCCGGGTAGGAAGAAGAAATCTAAGACTAAGAAATCTTCTAAAACTAGGTTTAAGGATGGATTCCCCGACTATCCTGAGGACGCTATTATTGCTGTCAAATATCTAATTAAGAAAGGTATTACCAAGACAAACGAGATTGCAAAAAGGCTTGGCCTTAGCCCAAATACTGTAAGAAACATTAAAGTTATCTTGAGGAAAAGAGAAAGAGAAAAACAGGAGAAGAAAAAACCTAAAAGCATAATCAAGAAAATAGTAAGCGGAGGCAGTTAAAATGGATCCTTCGATAATAGCACTACAGGCCGTTGGCGGGTTTACTGTTGGTGCCTTGTTAGGGTATGCTCTTCGTAAGGCCACGAAGCTGATACTATTAGCAATAGGATTCATGCTGTTGCCCATCTTCGGGCTGTGGCAACTTGGCGTCCTTGACGTAAACTGGGAGGGTGTCAATGAGGTGGTGGCAAGATTTGTCCAGTGGCTCGGCATGAACCTCTCGGACGCTTCTCTGACCCTGGCCAGCACGGGAGTACTCGGGATGAGCGGCCTATTCGGGTTCTTCTTCGGGCTGACCGGCGGTTTCAGGCACACCATTTTCCCAGTGCCGAAGAGGAACTACAGGTACGTTAAACGCAAGGAGAACTAGCGGGTGTAACAATGAGTAAGGTAGAGGTTATAGGTGGCAGGATCCATTTAATTCCGGCGAAAGGGATACTATTGAAGCTAAAGCCCGTAATAGAATCCAAGTTCAACGGCGGAGAGTTTAAGTTTATTAAAGACGGGTTCGAGCTACCAAGCACCAAGATGGTTTTTGAAATAGAGACAATAGTTGATGATAACTGCGAGATCTGTCCGATTGCTGTAGAGCTGATATCTGAACTAGCTGCAAAGTTCGAGAACGTAATTGCTAAAGTATACAATATTACGTATATAGAAAGCCCGTTCCCGGTCTCAGCAACACCGGCTTTCAGAATAAATGGCAGAGTAAGGT
>Ga0180301_10004190_pt1 | contig 11151 bp, 10 predicted proteins | sample GuaBasSediGuay16_FD_121797 | JGI IMG/M metagenome (GOLD analysis project Ga0180301, IMG submission 121797) | Subseafloor sediment microbial communities from Guaymas Basin, Gulf of California, Mexico - Guay16, Core 4569-2, 12-15 cm | ecosystem: Environmental > Aquatic > Marine > Hydrothermal... | reverse complement strand
TACTTTGTATCCTTCCTCACTTCCTCGAAGACCTTTCTACTCCAGGGAGACCCAAGTTCCTCATCCAAATTCAGGACAACACATAAGTTCCCTTGTCCCTTTTCTTCTAAGAACTTTTTCAAAGCTTCTATTAAGACCACGATCCCTCCTTTCATATCTGCAACACCGGGCCCCAAAGCCTTATCGCCTTCTATCCTGAACGGCCTTCTTTCAGGCTCACCCCTTGGGAAGACGGTATCTAGATGCCCTATTAAGGTCGTGTAAGGGGGATTTCCCATGATTCCCATAAATGCTCCATCTTTTTCCTCAACTTTGAATCCCAAATCTTTCAAAATCCCCGCCACAAATCGTGTTTTTTCCACCTTTTCTTCCTTATCCACATCTCTACCAGTATCGGTGTTAACGAGTTTCTCATACAGTTCTTTCCATTCCATCTTTAAGGCTCCTTTCCAATACTTTTTGATAAATTCTACCATGTCCATTATTCAATTTTATAAACAGCCACTATATCTCTGAGGTTCACAATTCTATCTCTGACCCCTTTCACCGATGCCGTCACTTCTTCGACCGAAGCGTTAATGTTCTGAACGGAAGCTGTTATCTCTTGAACACTCGATGAGATCTGGGTTGCATTCTGTGCGTTCGACGTCATGGCTTGTGTCACCTCGTCAACGGAGGCTGTCTGCTCTTCAACGGCAGCTGCTATGTTCTGCATCATCCCGGTGATCTTCTCTATCCTATCGATAATCTCTCTCAGCTTCTCTCCAGCTTCATCTGCGAGTGTTGACCCTTTTTCCACCTTTTCTCTGATTCTTTCAGAAACAGTCAGAGCGTTGCTTGCAACATCCCCAATGGATTGGACGACGTTCTTTATCTCCTCTGCAGCCGCTCTACTCTCTTCAGCGAGCTTTCTTATCTCATCCGCAACGACTGCGAATCCCTTCCCAGCTTCTCCAGCTCGCGCCGCCTCAATTGCAGCGTTCAGAGCGAGAAGATTCGTTTGTTCTGCGATAGCCGTTATGGTTTCAACAAAATCCGTTATCTGCTGAGCACCACTGTTGAAACTCTCGACAACTTTTTGAACGTCTTCAGATATCTCCGTTATGTCTTTCATAGTCTGTATAACATCTGCTATGATCTTTCCACCACTTTTTGCAAGTTCCAAACTAGTTGAGCTGAAACTGGCAGCTTCCTGAGCGTTGTTCGCTATAGATTTGGTTGCAGCTGAAATCTCTTCTGTCCCAGCTGTTACTTCCTGAATGGATGCTGATATGTTCTCTATCCTTTTCGAAATTTCGGTTATAGAATTGGTGATATCGTTCATATTGGATGCAATTTCCTCTATGGACCTCGAAACGTTATCCATCTCCATCGAAACGCCTTCAGTGTTGCTTCTGAGAGATAGCATATTTTCCTTGAGTTTTTCTGTTGCCACTCTGAAGGCTTCCAAAAGCCTAGAAATCTCGTCTTTTCCTGTATATTCCTTATCAAACACGAACGTTAAATCATGGCTTTGAAGCTTTTTCGATGCTTCCATAAGTGGAGCAAGATTTCTCAAGATCCTTCTTACTACGAACACACTGAGAACGATCGATACAACAAGGATCACACCTGGTCCCCAAATCTGAAGGTTGGTGGTGAAGATGATGGCTCCTTTCACATCGGCTTTGTTTCCATCGATTTCTTTTCGGGCGATTTCACTCATTTTTCCAGATAGGGAGATTATCTCTTCAACATAGTTCTCCAAATCGCCTCTTGCTTTTGAAATCTCCGTGTTTTTTAGTATATTCTCTATCGCTTCGATATTGTTCTCCAACTTTTTAACATTTTCGCCATATGTTTTCAAAGCTACTTCGGAAAGTCTTTTCGCATTCTCTTTCAGGTTTTCTAAAACCTTGTTTACGTTTTCTCTTGCTTCAGTATCTCCAAGAACCAATCTTCTGATTTCCCACTGTAAATGTAACGAATCCTTTTCTATCTCTCCGCACAGAATGAGGGATTCCAAGTAAACATCCACGGTTTTACTGAAGAGATGATCCACTTCTTTGATGTTCATGAGAACGTATATTCCCATTATCCATAAGATAGCAACTGGAACAATGGAAAGAAGGAGCATTTTGAGTTTCAAGCTCATAAAACTCCCTCCTCTTAAATGGTTTGCGACCGTTTTTGAGGGTTTTATTCATATGTTTTTAATCATGACAACGCTGTCAAATTCATGTGAAAACGATATATATATCACATGAATTATACATAGGAACATATATCAACATATATTATACCCAAACACCTTGTTAAACCATTTTCATTCATTTTCGAGTATCCCATAATGTATAATCGTTTGAACGAGGTGGTGGAGAATGCTTTTGATAAAGAAGTTCAAATTCGATTCAGCTCACAATCTCGTGAAGTACCATGGGAAATGCGAAAAGCTTCATGGTCACACTTACACCCTGGTTGTGATCTTGGAAGGTGAACCTGATGAGGAAGGACTCATCATGGATTTTTCAGAGTTGAAGAAAGTAGTGAAGGAAGAGATACTGAATGTTTTGGATCATTCTTATATAAACGATGTAATAGAGCAACCCACGGCTGAGAACATAGCCATCTGGGTCTGGAAAAGATTGGAGAAAAGGTTGAAGGGTCCTAACAGAAGGTTGTATGAAGTTCAAATTTGGGAAACAGAAGAAAACGGGGTGATCTACAGAGGTGAAGAATTTAAAAGATGTTCAGAGTGAGAAGGATACAAGAAATATCCCTCTGAAAAAGGTGGGAGTTAGTGACCTTTCATGGCCCATAAAAGTTCTGGACAGAAAAAAAGGTTATCAGTACACTGTGGCTGAGATGAAAATATCTGTGGACCTGAAGCACGATATTCGAGGAACCCATATGAGTAGGTTCATAGAAGCCTTGGGGAACCTTGAAATGGTGAGTCCGAAGGCTCTGGAGAAGGCTTTGGACAATTTGAAGAAAAGTCTCGAAGCAGAGGTCAGCCACATCGAGATGGAGTTTCCCTATTTCATATGGAAAGAGTCTCCAAAATCCAAAAAGCTATCTCCTATGAGGGTGGATTGTAAGATTCTAGCTGAGAAAAAAGATGAGTTTTCTTTGATAATAGGAGTCAAAGTTCCAATTCACACTCTATGCCCATGTTCCAAGGAGATCAGCGATTTTGGAGCTCACAATCAAAGGGCTTACGTGGACATAATGGTGAAGTCGAGAAAGCTGATATGGTTCGAAAGCCTTGTGGAAATAGCAGAAAAAAGTGCGAGTTCTCCTGTATACACTCTGTTGAAGAGAACGGATGAGAAATTCGTGACAGAAAGTGCATTCATGAACCCCAAATTTGTGGAAGATGTCGCAAGGGACGTCGCTATCGTGCTTGAGAGAGATGACAGAATAGAGTGGTACAGGGTGGAGGTTGTGAGCATGGAAAGCATACACAATCACAACACGTTCGCGTGTATCGAAAAGGGGTGGGTGAATGCTTCTGAGGTTGACGAATGAAGTGTTGTTGAGGGAAATTGAAAAGGTTGGAGCAGATCCAGCCTCTTTCGGCATATTCCTTGAAAAATCCGAGATAATACCTCTGAAATTCTTCGATTTACCGTCTCCTGGTGCAAATATAGTAAAACAGGAGATGCTTTCTCTGGGTGGAGATGCTGTCGTTCACAGGAACGTTGTGAATTGTAAGGTCGAAAGATCTGACATTATACTCCTTGGTACAAGGAAGCATTACAAAACACTTGTAGAAAAGCTGAAGCAGATGAACTACTTCGAACTCGATACTCTGAGAAAGGAACTGAAAAGATTCCTCAGCGATGATGGAAAAAGATCCATCCTTTTGAAAGATGGAAAGACTCTGTCTTTTGACAGAACATTCATCATGGGGATAATAAACGTAACTCCTGATTCGTTTTACAAAGAATCGAGAAAGATGAGAATAGACGAAATTTTAAAAACGGCGGAGAAGATGCTGGAAGATGGAACGGACATCCTGGATGTTGGGGGAATGTCCACACGTCCGGGATCGGATCCTGTGGAAGTTGAAGAGGAGCTGAAACGAGTCGTACCGGCTATAAAGGCACTTAAGGAAAACTTCCCAGATTCTCTCATCTCCGTGGATACGTACAGGTGGAAGGTGGCAAAGGAAGCTATCGATGCTGGGGCAGATATCGTCAACGATATAAGCGCCATGAGGTTCGATGAGAACATGGGCAAACTCATAGCAGATACAGGAGTTCCAGTTGTTTTAATGCACATAAAAGGAACTCCAAAAACCATGCAGAAAAATCCTCACTACGAAGACGTTATCAAAGAAATATCGGAGTATTTCGAAGAAAGGATAAACTACGCTCTATCTCAAGGAATATCTGAAAAGAGAATAATACTGGATCCTGGCATAGGTTTTGGAAAAAGATTGGAAGACAATCTGGAGATACTCAGAAGAATCGAAGAATTCAAATCCTTTGGGTTCCCACTTCTCATAGGGGCATCTAGAAAATCTTTTATAGGCCACACTCTAGATGGAGCGCCACCTGAAGATAGGCTCGAAGGAACCCTCGCAGTCACCGCCTGGTGTTGTATGAGAGGTGTCGATATAATCAGGGTACACGATGTGAAAGAAAACAAAAGGGTTTTGAAAATGATAGAAAAACTGAAAAATCCTTAGATCTATCCTGACTTAACTTCTGGTATTCCCGAAGGTTCCTTACACAGACATAGTATCTTCAAAAGGATCTCGGCGGCTTTTTCGAGAATTTCTACTCTGTCCGATGCTTCGGAAACGTTTCTACCACTTGCAACGATCCCATGCTTTTCCCACAGTACGGCATTCTTTTCCTCGAGTTTTTCAACGGTTTTTATTCCAAGTATCAAACTGCCAGGTTTTTCGTATTCAACCATATCTATCCCTTCTGGAAAGAATATGGGAACCTCCGGATGAATTTTCAACAACATTTTGAGATACTTTGGAAAATCGGGTAGATTCATCAGAGCTATGAGATTTTGAGGATGAGTATGAACGATAGCCCTTTTATCCATCTTCCATTCCAGAAATTTTGCTTGCACCATGAGGTGTGTTAGAAACTCGCTTGTCACTTCTTCGGATCCTGCCAGGATTTCATATTCATGTCCTTTTTTTACATGCACAAGGCATAGGTTTTCAGGATCATCCGCAACATCCCTCACTCTGGATCCGGTTTTTGTGACCGACATGTACATCTCAGGACCATCGTACAGAAATTCGAGTTTTTTAACAGCCTTTGGTGTTAAAATATCAGGCTTTCTCTCCAACCTGACGGATATGTTACCGGCGGTCACTTCCGACCATCCTTTAACAGCGAGCCAATAAGCGACTCTTTGAACTTCTTCGATTTCTGGTATCTCTTCCTTCAAATACAGCATCTTCATGACATCATCTCTCTTGCAAAGCGTCATCACTACCTCTTTATCATTACCACCTTAACTGTTCAAAATTTTTTAAATGTACATCATGATTAAGATTCAAGAGTTCGTGATAAATTAAAAAACATGAAAGAATACAAAAAGTTCGCTTTAATCGAGTTTCTCATTTACTCAATAGTTTCCTCTTATGCTCTTCTGAGTCAGTATTTTGCGGAAGTGGGTTTTTCTTCCTCGCAGATAGGAATTTTGATGTCCTTGATGCCGATCAATTCTCTGATCACAAATCCATTGTACTTCAGGATAGCTGAGAAGAAAGGGAAGGTCTTCATACTGAGGGTGCTGATATTCCCCACCATCTTTTTCCTCTGGCTTGTATTCCTCTCAAAGGGTTTCCTTCACAAGTTAATATTCATGGCGTTTCTAACCTTCTTCTTACCTGGAATAATTCCGATGGCAGAATCCCTTGCTATAGAGAAGATACCTTCGTACGGTAAGGTCAGATTGTGGGGAACCGTTGGATTCCTGGTATCCGCCTTTTCTTTGGGAATCCTTGTGAGGTTTTCCTTCGTATTCATATTCCTGTGGATGACATCTCTTCTGGCTTTGATTTTTGTGATCTTCAGGAACGTAAGAGACACCAGCGTTTCCACTGAAAGGAGAGAGAGAACGAAGGTACCTGTTTTCTTCCTTCTAATACTTCTTTTCGTCATTCTCGGGATAAGTTCCAATTACTTCAACTTCGTCTTCCTGCCGGTTCTTTTCAAACTCAGAAATTATGATGTTTCACTTGCTGGAATAACCATTTCCCTCATGACGACAACGGAAGTCCTCTTCCTCATGTTCTCAGAGAAAGTCCTCAGATTCATGGGCACAAAACTTCTTTTCAATTCGGGGTTGTTGGTTATAGGTTTAAGGCTTCTTCTTGTTCCGCTTCTAAAAAATCCGTTATCTGCCATGCTCATCCAGTTTCTACATGGATGGACTTACATTGTCATATATTACGCCGTCATGCAGATGATACAGAGCGAATTGCCTCTTAAAAGCAGAACGACAGCTCGTACACTTTTCTGGATGACACTTCAAGGATTTGCACCGATAACGGGATCATCACTCGGTGGATTTCTCTCTGAAGCCATCGGTATATCTCAGACATATTATCTTTTGGGAACAGCTGCTCTCACCTCAGCTTTCGTATTCTTTTTCTTGCAGAGAAAGTTTTGAAGGAGGGGTAAGATGAACACGGTTGAAAAGCTCAGGGAGATAACGAGTATTCCAGGTGTATCTGGAAGGGAAGAAGCCGTAAGGAAATACATCGTATCTAACCTTCCAGATGGTGTTGATTACAGAATAGACAACATCGGAAACCTCATCGTTGAGATTGGATCGGAAGGTACACCAATTCTTCTAACAGCTCATATGGATGAGATAGGTTTTTTGATCACAGGTGTGAGAAAAGATGGTGGGTTGTATTTCAGAAAGATCGGAGGAATACCAGATGAGATAATCCCTGGAAGCCATGTTGAAGTGATAACGAAGACTGGAGTAATTGAAGGAGTGATAGGTTTTCCCCCACCTCATCTTAAGGAGAAACCACAGGAGAAGTTCATAGATGTTGGGACATCGAATGAAGAGGAAACCAGAAAACTTGGAGTAAAACCTCTGGATTTTGCCATTTTCAAGAAACATTTTTCCATCCTGAATGGAAAATTTGTCGCCACGAGAAGTTTAGATGACAGGTTTGGATGTCTCGCTTTGCTGGATGTTTTGAATAAAGTATACAGAAAGATCGAAAGGAAGGTAATATTCCTCTGGACGGTTCAGGAGGAAGTAGGGTTGAAAGGGGCGAAAGCCTATGCAAGCAGATTGGGAGAGGAAGTGATTGTGTATTCTGTAGATTCATTCGCCTGTTGCTCCCCTTCGATAACTGGTGATGTTCAGATCGATGAAGGGCCTGTTCTGAGAATGGTGGATAACAGTTCCATAGCATCGTTTGAAGAGGCAGAGATCGTTCGCGAAATAGCTGAGAGAAAGGGCATACCCCTTCAAATAGGAACGACAGGTGGGGGAACCGATGGATCCGTTTTCTGGGAGAGGAACATGAGAATGGTCCCAATAACCCTTGTCATCAAATATCTTCATACCCAGTGTGAATACATGTCACTCGATGATTATGAGAACCTTGTGAAGCTTTTGGTAGAAATATTGGTAAATCGATAATAGATGAGATTATTTCCGATTATTCTGGGAAAACTTGTGGATATCTGAATTTAAAATTTCGAGGAATTTGTGGTATTATTATTTTAGCGTTTTGATAATAGGAATAATATTTCGTTATATGAAATCAATGATAAGGAGGTATCGATATGGAAGTGGTAGAAAAGTTCGGTAGGATCTTGCTTCCTCTCATAACACCTTTTAAGGAGGATTCCTCAGTCGATTACGAAACGGCCAGAAAAGCAGCGAAATTCGTTGTTGAGAAAGAGTATTGTGACTCTTTGATAATATCCGGAACAACAGGAGAGTTTCATTCCTTAACCTTCGAAGAAAGGGTTAAATTGTTTGAAGAGATAAAGGATGAAATAGGAGATAGCGTGCCTCTTATCGCAGGAACTGGAACGATATCTACGAAGGAAACGGTGGAACTCACTAAAGAAGCTGAAAGAATCGGGTACGATGCCGCTATGGTCGTGGTACCTTACTACTGTCATCCAACCCAGGATGGAATCTATCAACACTTCAAAGAAGTTGCTAAAAACACGTCCCTTCCAGTAATGATCTACAACATACCCCTCTTTGTGAATGAGAACATCTCACCGGATACGGTTGCAAAGCTTTCAGAAATAGAGAACATAGTGGCGGTGAAGGAAGAAGCCGGTATAAATCCGTTACAGACAATGGAATTCATCAAAAAGACCGATGGGAAAATAACGGTTTACTCTGGCGATGATTTGATGGTTCTTCAGGTTATGACCCAAGGAGGCGTTGGCGTTGTCAGTGGAGGAGCTCACATCGCCGGTGATATCGAAAAAGAGATGATAAACGCTTTCCTTGAAGGTAACAACGATCTGGCTGTTAAAAAATTCCATACTCTGTACGATCTCTTCACAGCTTTTCATGGGGTTAACAGAAATAGGGTGAATCCAACTCCCCTTGTCAAAGCAGCATTTGAGATGATTTCAGGGCTTCCCACCTCAAATGTGAGACCTCCTTTAACACCAGCAAACGATGCCGAAAAGGATCTACTCAAGCAAGCTTTGAAGAAGATAGGAAAATTGAGCTGAGGAGGACGTTTCGTTGAAAGCTAAAAGAATTAAATTGGTATCTGGAGACCTCCTCTTGGAGGTCTCCATACCTTCAAAAAATCTAGTAGGAGTTCTAACACCAAAAGCCGTTCAACCTAAAGGAGAATCTGAAAAGTTGATAAGAGAGGCTTTGGAAAACCCGGTGGATATGAAGTCACCAGAGAATATCCTGGATGGGGGTTCCAAGCTCCCAAAGATATCAAAGCTTAAATGGAAATATTTATGGATAATAGCTGATTTTAGGTTGAAATAATCACTTATCACTTGTCAGATTAAAAAGAGGAAACCAGATTAGATCGGAGATAATACTAAATTCTCTGTTTGCTATCACAAGGCCGTTCTCCCCATCAGCTGTGTATACGTCATCTTTATCAGCCCAAACATCGCAAGATACATCTTGAGTGTCTTTTAATGCTATGCTTTTGAAGATTTGGGACGTCGAATATCAAGAGTCCACCAAACCCATCAGCCACATACAGGTAATTTTCATCCAAGAACACACTAAAGCACCACCCGTTAGTATCCTGGTTTGCTAGTATATGAGGATTTTCTGGGTCTTCAACATCGATTACAAAGAATCCCTCAGGTCCTCCTGCTCCATAAACCCCTTCCACTTGTGGTTTTTCCTCGGTTAGAATCCCTAGGAGCGCACATGGTCATGAGAAAAGACGATGTGATCAATACCATCATCATGAAAAATCTTTTCATGAAGGGCCACCCTACATTTCGTGATAGGGATCCTTCAAGATATAATATAAAACGATGGTGAATGTGAAAAAATAGACATTCCTTCCTGAGGTGGAGGAACTTTCTGACACCGAGGGGGGAATAATCCCCTTCGGCTGCGAAGGGGATTCTTTATAAGGAGAGTGAGATTTCATGAAGATGCCCGATGCAGGTTTCAGAAAGTACATAGTTATAGCTGGAAGAAGGAACGTTGGTAAATCTTCTTTCATGAACGCGCTCGTTGGACAGGACATATCCATCGTCAGCGATGTTGCGGGAACAACTACGGACCCCGTTTACAAGAGTATGGAACTATCTCCCATAGGTCCTGTAACCCTCATAGACACACCTGGACTCGATGATGTGGGATCCCTTGGAAAACTCAGGATTGAGAGGGCAAGAAGGGTTTTTTACAGAGCAGATTGTGGAATATTGATAGTGGATGATCAACCTTCCCAATACGAGGAAGATATCACGTCCCTTTTCAAAGAAATGGAAATTCCTTTTGTGATAATCGTGAACAAATCGGATGTCCTGAAAGATAGAGCAGAGGAATTGAAGAGATTGTACGAGGATAAGTACGATGCAAAAGTTCTCGTTGTTTCTGCAAAAAGAAGGGAAGGGTTCGATAGCATAGGTGAGATTCTCCACAGTATACTGCCGACTGACGAGGAGATACCGTACCTTGGAGACCTCATAGATGGAGGAGATCTCGTTGTCCTGGTGGTTCCCATAGATCTTGGAGCTCCCAAAGGAAGACTAATAATGCCTCAAGTTCATGCCATAAGAGAAGCTCTGGATAGAGAAGCGATTGCACTCGTTGTGAAGGAGAGAGAGCTCAGATACACTTTGGAGAATATCGGTATGAAACCAAAACTCGTTGTTACAGATTCTCAGGTTGTCATGAAAGTCGTATCCGATATACCGGATGATGTGGAGCTCACAACGTTTTCGATCTTGGAATCGAGGTACAGAGGGGATCTGAGTTATTTCGTGGAGAGCGTGAGGAAAATAGAAGAGCTTCAAGATGGTGACAAAGTGGTGATAATGGAGGGATGCACCCACAGGCCTTTAACTGAGGATATAGGACGTGTAAAGATACCAAGGTGGCTTGTTAACCATACAGGGGCAAAGATCGAATTCAAAGTCATTGCAGGGAAAGAGTTTCCTGACGTTGAAGAGCTGGAAGGAGCAAAACTCATAATACACTGTGGAGCATGCGTTCTCAACAGATCGGCCATGATGAGAAGGGTTAGGATGTCGAAAAGATTGGGTATCCCCATGACCAATTACGGTGTTACGATCTCTTATCTCCATGGTATTTTAGATAGAGCGATCAGAGTTTTCAAAAGGGAAGTGGAAGTGTGAGGATTGAAAAAGATTACCTTGGAGAGCTCGAGATAGATGATGAGGCGTACTACGGTGTTCACACGAAGAGAGCCCTTTTGAATTTTCCAGAGACGGGCGAAAAGATGGATGAAAGGTTCATATGGGCTTATTTCATGGTGAAAAAGGCATGTGCCATTCTGAATGGAGAACTGGGATACATCGATGAGAAGATAAGGGATGCTATAGTGAAAGCGTGTGATGAATGGGAAGAGCTCAGGAAACACGTTGTTGTCGATCCTCTTGTTGGAGGTGCTGGAACATCCATAAACATGAACATAAACGAGGTCATCGCAAACAGAGCTACGGAAATCCTTGGAGGGAAAAAGGG
>Ga0180301_10004189_pt1 | contig 11155 bp, 9 predicted proteins | sample GuaBasSediGuay16_FD_121797 | JGI IMG/M metagenome (GOLD analysis project Ga0180301, IMG submission 121797) | Subseafloor sediment microbial communities from Guaymas Basin, Gulf of California, Mexico - Guay16, Core 4569-2, 12-15 cm | ecosystem: Environmental > Aquatic > Marine > Hydrothermal... | reverse complement strand
GCTCCGGTAGTATAGTCCGGTCAAGTATGGCGGCCTCTCGAGCCGCAGACCCGGGTTCAAATCCCGGCCGGAGCACCATTTTACCAGTAATAATGAGAGAGGCGAAGAAGAGTAAGACTGAAACTATTAAGGTGAAGACGGTTTATGTTTATTTGCCGTCTCTTAAGATGGTTGGGATTGGAAGCGTCGGGCTGAGAGGGCTGGTGTTTCGCTTTCCAAGTTTGTTATTGAGCGTGTTTTGGATTCTATTAGGCGTGAGGATGGGAAGGAAGGCTACCCTAGCAGGCTTGAGCTTATACGGCGTTTGAGGAGCGCTGAGAATCATTTTGAGAAGCTACGCAGAGAGAACAGGCTTTTGAAAAGGCTTATTAAGAACTTAGATAGGAAGCTTAAGCGTTACAGGGCTCAGCCATTCCTTGAAGAACATTTTGAGGAGTTAAAGTCTTTGACAAGGGACTCATCGACTTGCTCAGGCAGGGAGGAACCTACGCTGAGGATGAAATACTCGCTAGACTTGGCATTTCATCTACTGACACCGAGCTGATTAAGGCGGTGAGCAGGCAGCTTGAAATCTTAGAAGGCTACGGGCTCGTGCAATTTACCGGGAAGGGGTGGAAGTGGCAAGGTTGACAGTGCAGGCAAGACAGTTACAGAATCCAGAAAAGCTTTTAAAAATGTTCTGTAACGACTGCAAACTTAGGGGCATGACTGAAAAGTCCATAGTAGGCATAAGTTATGCCTTTCAATCCTTTAAATTTCTAGAGGAGAGGACGACTAGTCCTTTAGAGGTGGGCAGTCACGTATTGAGAGAATTCCTCGATTATTTACTTAATGAAAGGAGAATTAAGTATAAGACCGTTAAGGAGTATTTCTCGGCGCTATCGGTTTTCTATGACTACTTAACTTTTGAGGGGTTGTAGCCAGTAATATTGTGTTACCCTTTAGAAAGCGCTATCTTAGACGCTATAAGGATGGCTTTGATAGCCCCAGCGTAGATTGTTAAGTGTTGAGGAAATGAGTCGACTGGTGAACTCGATTATAGATCCACGGGATAAGGCCATGGCTGTTCTGCTGGCAAAGACTGAAATAAAAAGAGGCGAGCTCATAAGGCTGGACGTGGACGACATTAACTGGGAGAATTATTCCATAACGCTTGAGCCCGCACCTAAAATGGTTTAAATTCTCTTTTGCCAATTTAAGTTTGGTAGGCGTATCTTATCCTTTCTTAGGAATGGAAAGTCTAGGGATTTCCACCAACTTCTGAAGGAGGTTGATTTTCCCATAACACTTTTGAGACTGCACCTACTATAAAGTTAGCGGACGCATTATGAGTTATTAATATTTGAATTTTTCGTATACTACTCTCCCGCCCACGATAGTCATTTCAACTGTAATATCCTTAATTCTAGTGGGAGGGACCTTATGTGGGTCATGGGATAATATTGTAAGGTCAGCTAGTTTTCCTGTCTCAATTGACCCTTTAGTATTTTCTTCAAAAGATGCATATGCTGCATTAAGCGTATACATGCGTAATGCATCGTCTATTGTAATCCGCTCCTTTGGAGAGAATTTTCTTGCGACACTTGCGTAGATACCTAACAACGGATTAGGAGGACATACTGGACAGTCAGAGCTTCCAGTAATAGTTATGCCTTCTTTAAGTAACGTTTTAAAGGGATGAACCCACCTAGCTCTCGTGGGTCCTAAACGGTCGATAATCCAAGGAGGGATGTCATATGGTTGCATGGACGCTATCACCCCCAGCATTCTCATACGTCGGATCAGCTTCTCATTTAAAACGTATGCGTGCTCTATGCGATGGCGATGATTTCTTCTTGGTGATTGTTCCAATGCGTTTTCGATAGCGGTTAGAGCCATATCGATAGCTTTATCGCCAATTGCATGAATAGCTAGTTGAAGGTGAGCTTTGTGAGCTTTCATAACAAGCGTATTTAACTCTTCTTGGCTGTACAACGTAATTCCCTTCGTTACTTCATCATTATAGGAGTCATACAAGGCTGCTGTGTGTGCTTCTAAACTACCATCCACAAAAACCTTAATGCTCCCAACCTTTACCATGTTATCTCCAAAGCCGGAGGATAAACCCAAAGCGATAAGGCTATCGATATACTTTACTGGAAACATAAGATACACTCTTAGCGGTAATTCACCTCTTGCATAAAGTTTTTGAATAACTCTTACATCGACTGAGTTTACCATCAAATGAACACTTGTGACGCCAACTTCTACGAACTTCTGAAATGCCAGACGATATGCTTCAGTTAGTTGCTCCTCGCTAGGTTCTGGAATATAGTCATAGTCAATCTCTCGTAAAATGCCCGAAGGTTCTCCGGTTTGAGGATCTATGTCAATTTGCACGTTTAGTGAAGTAATTGCTTCCTTTATTATTCCCTTCAATTCTAACGCTTTACTATTCATAACACATGAATGCCCACTTGCACTCAGAAAGAAGACAGGATTGTCTGATGAAACCTTATCAAGATCCCATCGGGTTGGGTTTTTTCCCTCCTCCAAACAGCCTTCTGTCCATCCATAACCTAAAATCCATTTTCCCTTAGGTGTTTCCTGTACGCGTTTCTTCAGTTTCTCTAGCATTTCTTTAATGGATCGTACATCACGTAAGTCAATCCATGTTAAAGATCTTCCGAAGAGATCGCAATGTGCGTGAGTGTCGATGAAGCCAGGGACAACAGTTCGTCCTTTTAGGTCTATCACTCTCGTATCCTTTCCAATTTCCTCCTTAATTTCTGCGTTCCTGCCAACTTTCACGATTTTATCGTCCTTGATAGCTATGGCTTGAGCTTTTGGCTTAAATGGGTTCATAGTTAAAACATTTCCGTTTAACAGAACTAAATCTGCAAACATGATGCTCATCTCGGCACAGGGTTATTCTTTCCTTATCTTAAGTTTTATCGCATTATTTCTTCCACTTTCAGCTGTATCCCCTCTATGACATTTCATGTGCACGAGCGGCTTATGCCCCCCTCTATTTTAAAATTTTTAATATGTCATTGCATACTGTCTGCGCCTCTTGAAACATCTTGGTCAGTTTTAGAATTTTTTCTTCAGTAATTCTCTTAAGTGTATCGAATTCTCTTTGCAACAGTTTTATTTCCTTCGTCATGTTTTTTTTCTTTTGCCTGACTTTTCTTTTCAAGGAGCGAAAAGTGTCCATTAGAGCCGTCAAATCCATTGAATCCAATTCATTTATTACTTTGCACTTATGGTAGTCTTCTCTGAACCAAGATAAGAATCGATTATAGGAATATAGAGTGAGATGTTGTCCCCATTTAATAGTTGGGAATTTTTTAAAACTTTCTAATGCTTTGTTGATATCATTTTCTTTTAGGGCGGAGATTACATCGTTAAGGGTAATAAGTGCATCCAAGTGGGAAAGAGGTACAAAAACCTCAGTTTGTGCAGGGTTTTCATCGATGTATATTAGATGGCTGTTCAAAAGAGTTGAAATCTTCCTTAATGCATTATTAATTTGCTCAGATTTCTCTTTTACCTTATTTTTTTGCAATTCAATTTTCTTTGTTAGTTTTTGAAATTTTCTGATCTCTCTAGTAAATTCCGTTAAATTCAGTAAATTCTTAGCTTTTTTATATTTTTCTGAATATTTTTGATTATATGTTTGCATGTAATAAGCGAAGTTATAGGGTAGGAGTGAAACGCGATTAAATTTAAGAATACATTCAAGTGTAACTTGTAATCCAAGTTTTATATTTTCTCTACTTATAAGTAAGGGCACATCGTAGTCCGTGTGATATATCTTCCGAAACTGACCACCATCATGAAAACTAGGTAAGAAGGTGATGGTCGGCACGCCCGAAAGAGTAAAGAACCATTGATCCGTCCCGCTTGATGGAAAAGAAGTTACAGTAAACCGCTCTTCAAATCCTAATGAAGAAATTATTCCCTTCACAAATGGTGCAAGTTCCGGAGATACGCACGTAGCAATCTTTGTGCCATATGCGTATGCATCAAGGTTTACCATACCTATTATTTCATTCATTTCTTCTTTATGTTTTTCAGTGTAGGCTTTGGATCCGACAAGCCAGTAGAAAGGATTTTTCGCCCCAGACTCCTCAGCCCCAAAGGAAATAAATTTAAGAGTATACTTGGGCTTATAATCGGCATTAATCAGCATCTTAGCAATTTGTATGATGGACGCCACCCCTACAGCATTATCATTTGCACCTCCAAACCAACTGTCATGATGAGCGGTAACAAGAATTTCCTTTTTACTTTCTCTTCCAGGCAATATGCCTACAACGTTGTATGACTTCGCCTCTTCAATTTTTTTTACTTTTGAAATAACTCTTACTATAACTTCTCCTACAGATAAGAGTTCTCTCAGTCTTTGTGCATCTTTGTATGAGATCCAAATAGTTGGAATAGGAGAATTGACAACATCTTGACCCACCGCTTGGTGTTCAATATCGACGGACTCTAATATGACAGCTTTCGCTCCGAACTCTAGAGCTTGGAAGCATGAAAGGGTAGGCCAATTCAGAAGCTCGTCATTCCTCTCAATTAAGACTATTTTATCTTTGATTTTAATTCCTTCTCTACGTAATCTTTTATAGTCTTTTTCAGTACCGAACCCGACATCAACCAGGGTTCCAGACAAGCCTTCAATAGGAGTGCCTGGACTTTGACCTGCAGAAGTACAGTTAATTTCCATTTCTACGGGACTTTCTACTTGAAGTTTCGCTGATTGATAGTCCCAGCATACAACAGGAAAAGATTCAAGGTGAACTTGTCTTAATCCCGCTTCTCCGAATTTCTTCTTTACCCATCTTGCTGCCTTAATTTCAGTGGCTGTCCCCGCTGCTCTCTGACCAAAATTACATAATTCCTCGATATTATCTAAAACTTCTTTGACATCATATGACTTGACTTCTCTAATAGTGCCCAATTACTTCTTCTCCCGCTATTCCGGTTAAATTTTTTAATTTTTCTAATTTTTCTATACTTTACGCATATTTAACTGTATCTAATGATATATGGCACAAATTTTATATACTTTCACGTTACTCAAAAATAAAAGAGTAAACAGTAAACATATTGGGAAAATAAGGGAGATAAGAATGATTTGGAAATCTAAGTCAGCTATTACGAAGATGCAAGCTCTTGCTATTGTGATAATCATTGTTGTGGCTGCAATTGCCGCCTACTATCTGACGCGTCCAACTCCTACTTTGATAAAGAATCCGGACACTATTATAACAACAGTATATGGCCCGCCGAGTACATTAGATCCTGCTTTCGCTTATGATGGTATAGTGCAGATTATGAATGTGTACGAAACTTTGATTTTCTTTGATAAAGAGCATATCGATCGGTTTAGACCTGTGCTCGCCACAGAAGTTCCTACGATAGAGAATGGGCTAATCAGCCCAGACGGTTTGACATACATCTTTCCGATAAGAAAAGGTGTGAAATTCCATAACGGTAATCCACTTACACCCGAGGATGTAGAATACTCCTTTGAAAGAATGATGGTATGTGATCCAGACGGTGGTCCCGTGTGGATGCTTTTACAACCTCTCTTAGATCGTTACTGCACCCGAGATGAAAATGGAAATATAGCTGTTTCAGCAGAAGAAATAGACAAAGCAGTTGAGTCAAACGCAACTCACGTTATTTTCCATCTAAAGAAGCCATATCCAGCATTTCTCCAAATTTTGTCATTAAGCGTAGGTGTTATACTTGACAAGGAGTGGTGCATAGAGCAAGGTTGTTGGCCGGGAACATGGAACAACTGGACGGAATATAACAATCCAAGTACTCCTCCACTCGACACTAAGATGATGGGAACTGGTCCGTTCAAATTCGAAAAGTGGGATCGTTCAGCAGGAGAATTTATTATAGTGAGGAACGAAGATTATTGGGGAGAGCCAGCTAAAGTCAAAAGAGTTGTATGGAAGTTTATTCCGGAATGGAGCACGAAGATAATGATGTTTCTTAAAGGCGACATTGATATAATAGCAGATGTTCCCAAAGCCTATATACAGCAACTCGAGGGCGTTGAAGGAATAGTTTGTTTCAAAGATTTACCTTTGTTAGCGATTATTACTATGGTGTTCAACTTTAACATAAGTTCTACAAGTCCTTATATTGGAAGCGGTAAGCTTGACGGAGAAGGGATACCGCCTAACTTCTTTGCAGATAAGTACGTTAGATTGGGCTTTGCGTATTCATTCCCCTATGAGGAGTATATACAGGAAGCATATCTTGGAGAGGCAAAACGAATTGCTACATGTATTCCAGACAATATACCCTTTTATAACCCAGAGCAGGAAATGTATTCCCTTAACTTAACGAAGGCTGAAGAATGCTTCAGAAAAGCCTTTAACGGTGAATTATGGGAAAAAGGATTCAAAGTTACAGTTCCATATGGGATAGGTATGGATTATGAAGAGGAGACTAGAATAGCATTAGAGATGCTTGCGGAAAATCTCAGAGAGGTTAATCCGAAGTTCCAGCTCATTATACAAGGTGTGGAGCTCACCACTTATGAGGCACAATTGTATGGAGAGGACCCCTCTCCAGTACCATTAAACGCTGCGGCAATGTGGTGGGCGGACTTTGCGGATCCAGATAACTTCTTTTCGGGATTTATGGGTAGTGCCGGAATGTACAGTTGGAATATGTATTTCAGCACCCCATACATTGATGAATTGCTCGCAAATGGATCCAGTACTTTGGATCCAGAAGTAAGACGTGAGGTCTACTATGAACTACAAAGAATCTACCATGATGAAGTTTTGGGCATACCTCTCGTTCAACTAATTGGACGCTGGTACCAAAGAGACTGGATAAAAGGATGGTACTTTAGACCAGTATGGGAAGAAGTGGTACTTTACAGTGAGTTGGAAAAAGGTTATTAATTCCCTTTCTTTTTTTAATACCCTTAGTGATACGTTATTTCACCCCGGAGGTTAGTTAGTTTGGGATTGGGAGCATATATTGCCAGAAGGTTGTTGCTATTTATACCTGTTCTTATAGGCGTTACTATATTGATTTTCTTAATTTCAATGAGTTTTACTCCAGAGCAGAGAGCCGTTCTATACGCAAGGAGTCCAAAACAGTTACGAAGCCTTCGTCAGTTAGCCCAGAAGTATCACTTGTATGACCCTATACACATTCAATACATAAACTGGCTTAATAATGTTTTACATGGTAATCTAGGCTGGTCAATAACTGCGAATATGCCTGTTTCACAAGCCATCATCGAGTTCTTCCCCGCTACTTTAGAGCTTGTTCTCTATTCTGCACCATTTATTTACATTGTAGGTACACGGTTGGGCATAATTTCGGCGGTAAAACGTGACACAGCGATAGATCATGGGACAAGAGTCTTAGCGATTATAGGTTGGGCACTCCCAACATTTTGGTCTGCAATATTATTATTATCAGTATTTTACGGACATCTCGATTTGTTTCCACCTGGACGTCTTGGAGAAGCCGCCACTCGGTATGTACAATCCCCAAAATTCACTAGATACACGGGACTTAATACTATCGACGCTCTCTTAAACGGGGAAATTTGGATATTTCTGGATGCGTTGAGGCACTTAGTATTACCTGTAACAAACCTCGTTATAGTGACTTCTGCTCTAATAATGAGAGTTATGCGTTCTTCCATGCTTGAAACTCTAAGTAAAGCTTACATCACTATGGCGAGAGCAAAGGGTTTGGATGAGAAGGAAGTTATCAATAAGCATGCTAGAAGGAACGCGTTGATACCCGTGATTACTGTTACTGGATCATTATTCGCAACTATGATTTGTGGTTTAGTAGTAACTGAATCAGTCTTCAATTATATGGGTATTGGGTACTGGGCGGCTAAAGCGGCAGTTTGTCTTGATATAGCCGCAATATTGGGATTTAGTCTCTTTGTCGCTATTGTGTTTGTAGTGACAAATCTAATTGTTGATGTATTATATGCATTTCTAGATCCTAGAATCAGATTGGGGTGATTGAATGGGCATAAAGGCACGATTCAAAACTTTCGCAACTAGACCTGAATTAAAAGAGTTACGGTTTACACTCAATATGATAAAGAAGAGCCCTCTATCACTTATCGGAATGGGCATAGTCTTGTTCTTTGCTTTAATTGCTATTTTTGCGCCAGTGATAGCTCCTCCTTTGCCAGGGAGAGACCCATATATAATTCCAAGAGAAGGCTTTAGTCGTACGCCTAAACCTCCAAGCGAAAATCACATTTTCGGCCTAGCTCAAGGTGGGTATGATATTTTTTATGGATGTATTTGGGGAACTAGAACAGCTTTTTACGTAGGTCTAACGGTTATAGTTTGCGCAACATTGATAGGCATCGTATTGGGGAGTATTTCAGGGTATTATGGTGGAATAATCGATGAAGTGCTTATGCGAATTACCGACGTATTTTTCGCTCTTCCCGGCTTGATCTTAGCCATGGCCTTTGCCGTAGCCTTCGGTCCTAGCCTAGATAGCGTTATAAAAGCACTTATACTGGTTTGGTGGCCTACCTACGCAAGACTAGTGCGAAGTGAAGTGCTCAGAATCAAAAACTTGGAATATGTGGAGGCCGCTAAAGCTAGTGGTTGCTCTGACTTTAGAGTAATAGTCAGACATATTCTACCAAACGCTATATTCCCAATTCTAGTTGTGGCTTCTCTGGACACCGGAAGCGTTGTTCTAGAAGCCGCAACATTGAGCTTCTTGGGCATCGGAGCACCTTATGGTTATGCGGACTGGGGGCAAATGGTATCTTTCTCAAGAAATTGGATAGTCGGATTGCCTGGAAATCCATATGCATATTGGTATACATTTGTGATACCAGGTATATTTATATTTATGTTTGTTCTTGGTTGGAGCCTGCTAGGGGACGCTTTTAGGGATATATTAGACCCAATGATAAGGAGAAGATAGAGTTGAGTAACCTTCTCAATATCAAGGATTTGGTGGTTAGATTCTACACATACGAAGGAGTAGTTAAAGCAATCGAAGGAGTAAATCTAGACGTTAAAGAAGGAGAAATTCTGGGAATTGTGGGTGAAACGGGATGCGGAAAAACTGTGACAGGTCTATCGATTGTGCGCTTAATTCCGCCCCCCGGGAAGATAGAGGGTGGAACTATTTTCTTTAAGGGAAAAAATGGACTTGTAAATCTTTTACGCATAGATGAGTCTGCTCTGAAGGAAATTAGAGGAAGGGACATATCATTAATTTTTCAGGAGCCAAGCTCCGCTTTAAACCCAGTATTTACGGTTGGAGAACAAATATCAGAGGTCTTTATGCAACATAGAAGGAAGGAGATAATCGAAAAGGTACTTGAAGAGATCGAGAAAGACATTCAAAAAGCAAGTGGGCGTCTTCATATAAAAGTCTTAAGACTTCAGAGAAAAATTTACAGAAAAATGCTAGAAAAACCGAACTCTATCTCCTTGAGAATCGTGTCAAAAATACCGATTGTTAGAAGGTACCAGCGTAGACTCAAGGCTATACTTAGAAAAGAGACCATCAGGATGCTTAAAGAAACAGGAATACCCGACCCGGAAAAAGTAGTTGACATGTATCCCCATGAACTTAGCGGTGGTATGCAACAACGCGTTGTAATCGCGATGGCTCTTGCATGTAATCCAAAACTTCTAATTGCTGATGAGCCAACCACCAGCTTAGATGTAACCGTTCAAGCTCAAATTCTGCACTTAATTAGGGATCTTAGGAAAAAGTTTAAATCGTCAATCCTTTTTATAACTCATGACCTTGGAGTTATCGCGGAATTGTGTGACCGTGTGGCAGTAATGTATGCTGGGAACATCTGCGAGATCGCTGATGTAGAAGAACTCTTCAAAAGGCCTCTTCATCCATACACTAGAGCTTTATTGGAATCCATTCCGCGACCGGGTAAGGAATTGAAGTCGATTCCAGGTACCGTGCCAAACTTAATAAGTCCCCCCTCAGGTTGTAGATTTCATCCTAGGTGCCCTTACATCATGCAAATATGTTCTAAAGTAAAACCGGAAATGAAACAAGTCACGGAAAATCACTTCGTTGCATGTCACCTATACTAGGTGAGCATATGACGATTCTCTTGGAAATAATAGGTTTGAAAAAATATTACCCTATTAAAGGGGGATTTTTTAAAAGAAAGATAGCTGAAGTAAAAGCTGTGGATAATATTAACCTACGTATAGAAAAAGGCGAGTGCTTCGGCTTAGTCGGTGAATCAGGCTGTGGCAAAACAACCTTTGGCAAAACCATTATTCGGTTACTTCAGCCAACAGCTGGCCACATATACTTTGATGTTCCGACCGACGTAAGAGAAGAGTTAATGAAACTGGAACATTCGAATAGTAATTCTCAAAGGCTAAGGGAGCTAAGAGAAAAATATGACCTCTCCACATTTAAGGGGCGGAAACTGAGACAGCTAAGAAGAAAGATGCAGATAGTCTTCCAAGACCCTTATACTTCGCTCAATCCTAGAATGCTCATAAAGGATATAGTTGGAGAACCACTCAAGGTGCAAGGACTGGCAAGAGGTAAGGAGCTTAAAGATAAAGTGTTGAACATCCTAAACAAAGTGGGTTTAGGCGAAGCTCACCTCTACCGATACCCTCATGAATTCAGTGGAGGGCAAAGGCAACGAATTGCTATAGCTAGAGCTTTGGTGACCAACCCTAGCTTTGTGGTTCTTGATGAACCTACTTCTTCGGTTGATGTTTCAGTGCGAGCTCAATTACTTAATCTCTTTCAAGACTTACAAAAGGAAATGAGATTAACTTATCTCTTCATCAGTCATGACTTAAGCGTTGTAGAGTGTATCAGCGACAGGGTTGGGGTCATGTATCTTGGAAAGATTGTGGAGCTGGCATCTACACCAGAGCTTTACAAGGAGCCGCTTCATCCATACTCGATGATTCTTTTCTCGTCAATTCCCATACCGGATCCAACTGTAAGGAGAAAACGCCCACCACCACTTAAGGGTGAGGTACCAAGTCCGATTAATCCGCCATCTGGTTGCAGGTTTCATCCTCGATGCCCTAAGGCAATGGATATCTGCCGTAGAAAGGAGCCTAAGCTTCTAGACGTGGGAAACGGACATTTTGTTGCTTGCCATCTATTCCATTAATTACCT
>Ga0180301_10004188_pt1 | contig 11156 bp, 5 predicted proteins | sample GuaBasSediGuay16_FD_121797 | JGI IMG/M metagenome (GOLD analysis project Ga0180301, IMG submission 121797) | Subseafloor sediment microbial communities from Guaymas Basin, Gulf of California, Mexico - Guay16, Core 4569-2, 12-15 cm | ecosystem: Environmental > Aquatic > Marine > Hydrothermal... | reverse complement strand
GTTCAAACTGAATTCGGAAATTATGGCGAAAGAAATTATAGAGCTGAGGTAGCTGGCACGTTAGAGAAATTTTATTACAGGATAAGTGCAGGTTATCAAGGCGGTGATGGTTACCGGGATAATACCGAATATACCAGGAGAACTTCAAGTGGAAGTTTGGGTTTCAATCCTGATAAAAGCCAGGAGTTTATTCTGGATTTCGATATTCAAGATTCGCATACTGCATATGCAGGAAGTTTAACCGAGGCACAGTATAAGGATAATCCCAAACAGGCTTCTTCACCTTCTGCTGGTTATTTGGATTCTTCTCGAGTCGCCTTACATTACAAAAGAGAAATTGATGAGTTTAATAGTATAGAGACACTTTTATTTACCACTGACTATGGTTATGATTACCCTGGTACTTATCGGTATCTGGCAGATATCAATGCAATAGGTGCAGAAGTAAGATATAAGTTAAACTATCCTTTTTGGAATATGAAAAGTTCTTTTTTAACAGGGATGAGTTTGAAATTTGATGATATAAATTATATGTATTATTACAAAACAACTCAAAGAATTAATGAGCATGGTGAAAATTTATTCTGGAGCTTGTTTTTTCAGGAAGAGATAACTCCTGTTGAGCCTTTAACATTTACTTTAGGCGGTCGGTATGATAAGGTAGAATATGATGCCTACAGGCACATTCACTATATACATGGGGACGGAACCACGGCAAGTAAATCTTTTGATAAGTTCAGTCCCAAATTTGGCGCTTTATATCGGCTAACTGAAAATGTTAATATCTTTACCAATATTGGCAAAGCTTTTAACCCGCCTTCGAGTTACAGAATATCCACATCAAAATATGCAAATGCTGATTTAGGGCCAGAAGAGGCAACAAATTTCGAATTGGGATTAAAGGGACTTTTCTTTGATAAACTTTCTTTAGAAGTTTCGGGTTATTGGATGGATGTGGAGGAAGAGATTATCGCTGAATATGTAGGAGGTGCAACTGGTTATAAATATTATAATGCAGGCAAAGCACAGCATAAAGGCATAGAACTAGAAGCTAGTTTCTGGATAACACAAGGATTATCTACATTTTTTAATGCTAATTTTCAGGAGGCAAAGTTTGAAGATTATAAAGTATCAGCAACGAAGATCTACGACGATAAAAGGTTGCCTTATACACCAAAAAGAACTTTTACCTGGGGCTTGAGGTATGAGCACCCGATAGGAATTACCTATAACATCAATGCCAATTACCGTTCAGACGCATATTCGGATAATGCCAATACCCACGTTATTCCCAGCCGCATAGTCTGGGATACAAGGCTGGATTTGGAACATGAATTTAAAGGTGTAGATTTGGGATTTTATGTAGGAATAAGAAACTTGTTCGATAAGAAATATTATGAATATATGACTTCTTCCGGAAAAATTTATCCCGCATATCCCAGAAATTACATAGTCGGTTTTACCATTGGCAAAGAATTTTAATATGAAAAAGTGGCTAGGGTTAATATTTTTTATATTTTTAGCATACTTTATATCCTACTTTGTCTCAAACTCTATTAAAAAGGAGGCCAAAAGCGCTGCTCCTAAAAAAATAGAAAGAATTATTTCTCTAAATGTGGCCGCTACCCAGATACTTCTGGATTTAGGGTTAGAGGATAAAATTGTAGGAGTAAATTTTACCAAGAGTAATCCTGAAGCCGTCAAAGAGAAACCTAAAGTAGGCAAGGGGTTTGGGAATGTAAATGTAGAGGTGGTTTTAGCTCTTGCGCCAGATATTATTTTCGCTTATAGAGGCGATGCTCAAGTTTTGAAAGAAAAAGGTATCCCTGTATTTGTTGTGGATACCTGTGATTTAGAAGAGGTTATTAGTCTTGTAAGAAGGATTGGCAAGTTAGTGGATAAAGAATCAGAAGCCAATAAAATTGCAGGAAGAATGGAAGATAGGATTAATGAGGTTAAAAGAAAACTAAAAAGTGTCAAGTTTCGTCCTTTAGTATATTTTGAGGCTGGCTCAATTGGGCACACGCGTGGCCCTGGTTCTCTTACCCATGATTTAATTACTTTAGCAGGCGGTCAAAATTTAGCTAAAGATGAGCCGGTAGCCTTTCCTTTACTCACCCAGGAGTATATCATCGCTAAGAATCCAGATATTATCATTGTGGAAGAGTATGGCGCATCTATCGAAGAAGTAAAGCAAAGAGATGGCTGGCAGGATATAAAAGCAATTAAAAATAACAAGATATTCAAATCCCCTGTTTATTATACAAACTATACTCCAAAATGCATTGAAGGTTTGGAGCAATTTGCAGAGTGGTTTCACCCCGCCCTTTTTAAAAAGGGCGGGGTTCACCCTGAGGTTTTCAAGAAGTAATGTTAAAAGAATTTATCAAAAAAAGACAACTTAAATGGAGTTTTACCCTTCTCGCCTTAGCAATAAGTTTAATAGTAAGTATAGTTTTTGCTCTAGCTATAGGGCCAACTCAAATCTCTCCCAATTTAGTTGCCAGAATACTTATATCTAAGCTGGTAAGAATTCATAATGATTGGCCCGCGTATTTTGAGTCGATAATAATAGGAGTAAGACTCCCCAGGATTTTGTTGGGGGCACTTGTAGGTGCGGCATTAGGAATCGCAGGGTGTAGTATGCAAGGTTTATTTAGAAATCCAATGGCTTCTCCTTATGTTATTGGCATCGCTTCAAGTAGTGCCTTTGGCGCTTCTTTAGTCATAGTTCTTGGGTTGAGCACAAATTGGATTGCCCCTTCGGCATTTTTATTTTCGGTATCTTGCGCCTTTTTGGTCTACTCAATTGCTAAAGTAAGAGGAAAAGTTCCAATTGGTACACTTCTTTTAGCAGGAATTGCCATTTCGCTTTTCTTCTCGGCACTTGTTTCTTTTACTCAATATGTGGCTGGAGAAAGAGAATTGCGCCAGATTGTTTTTTGGCTTATGGGTGGCTTATGGCAGAGTAATTGGGATAAGGTAATAAGAGTTTTGCCTTTGATCTTTTTAGGTAGTACAGGAATATTATTTTTCAGTCGCGATTTAAATATTTTGCTTACCGGCGAAGAGCAGGCACAGAATTTAGGTGTAAGAGTAGACAATGTAAGGAAAATGGTTTTAGTTTTAGCTTCTTTGATTACAGCCAGTAGCGTGGCGACTTGCGGTATAATTGGCTTTGTAGGGCTCATTATTCCTCATATGATGAGAATTTTAGTTGGTCCTGACCATCGAATCCTTTTGCCTTCTTCTTTATTAGGGGGAGCAATATTTTTGATTTGGACAGATACATTGGCACGAAAGATAATTGCGCCTTCGGAACTACCCGTAGGGATTATTACAGCAATTTTGGGAGTGCCATTTTTTCTCTTCCTATTGCGCAGCAGAAAGAAACAAATAGGGTTTTGACTTAAATGAAACTTAAAGTAAAAAACATAAGCTTTTCTTATGATAGCGTTGAGGTATTAGGAGATATTTCTTTTGAACTAAAGCAGGGCGAAATCCTGGGTATAGTTGGGCCTAATGGCTCAGGTAAAACTACTCTGCTTAGGTGTATAAATAAGGTGCTTAAGCCTAAAGGGGGCGTTGTATTCCTTGATGATATAAACTTAGCCTTAATAAGGCAAAAGGAAATAGCCCAAAAAATCGGTGTTGTTCCTCAGAATTCCACTCACAGATTTCCTTTTACTGTTTTTGATATCGTCTTGATGGGCAGATTTCCTCATAAGGGTAGGTTTGATAAAGAGAAGGAAGAAGATTTTGATATAGTTGATAGGTACCTGAGTTTAAGTGGAATTAGTCATCTCGCCTCAAGGCTAATTACCGAGATAAGTGGCGGAGAACACCAGAAGGTGGTTATTGCAAGAGCTTTGGCTCAAAAGCCACAAGTGCTTCTTTTGGATGAACCGACTCTCCATTTAGACATAAATCACCAGATAGAACTATTAGAGTTGTTAAAAGTTTTAGCAAAAGATGAAAATCTGATTGTAATTATGGTTTCTCACGACCTTAATTTAGCGGCGCGTTATTCAGATAAAATTTTAATTTTGAAAGAAGGAAAGATTTATCAAGCAGGATTACCAGAAGAGGTTATAACCTATCAATGTATAAAAGAGGTCTATGGAATAGAAACAGAGATAATTCGAAGCCAAATTACGAATTCGCTTAACATTATTCCAGTATCATCTGTCAAAAGATAATATGTAAAATGTCTTTATTCAATCGTTAACAGATACCTTGTCATTTGTGCCAAGGATATTAGTGATTATGTTCTTGTCTTTATTTATAACGGGTTTTTTTATAGAATTGGGATTATTTAAAAGATTGGAATTTATTGGAAGACCATTGGTACGATTGGCTAATTTACCAAAAGAATCTGCCATTACCTTTGTTACATCTATGGGTTCAGTTCTTGCAGGCAATACAATGCTTGCACAATTTCATCGAGAAAAGGCAATAGATGCTAAACAGACTTTTTTGAGTGCTTTGCTTAACAGTATCCCGGTTTATATAAAAGAGACATTCACCTACCAGATCCCGGTAATAATTCCTATTTTGGGTATAAAAATAGGTGGAATTTATTTTTTAAGTTTTTTGGCTGCAGGATTCGCAAGGCTACTTTTTGTTATTTATTTTGGAAAAATAACATTAACGAATTCCAAAACTAATAAAAAGTCAGTTGATTCTGTTTTATCAAATAACCAATCTAATATTTCCAACAGATTTGATAGACAAGCTGTTAGGCAAACACTTACCCCGTTAGATAATGAACCCCGTAAGACCTTTGGTCTCTTACGGGGTGAACATCTAAGGGGGTTTAGAGAGCTTCTTACATCGACTTTTAAGCGAGAAATAAGAGTATTTTTGAAGATAAGTTTAGTTTTTGTTTCAATGACTTTTATCGTATTTTTGTTGATGAATAACGGGATATTGAATAGGTTAAAAGATGTAGTTCAGCCCTTAACAGATTTTTTTAAACTACCGCCATCTGCTGCTATTCCGGTAAGCACTTATATGCTTAGTCCATTGGTTGGGGCAACTTCTATCGGTACGATGACAAGGGAAGGTTTACTAAGCGATCTTCAGTCGATTGTTGCTTGTATGTTAGGAGGACTATTAATGTTACCTGTTTTTACTCTTCGTTATTCTTTAGCAAAATATACAGCTATCTTTGGAGTTTCATTAGGCTTGAAGATTTTATTGGTTTCAACTTTGCTGGGCATGTTGGTTAAAATCCTTTTTCTTTTGGTTTTTCTATTTATGATTTAAAAAGTGGGGAAGGAAATTATGAAAATCGGTGCAATTATATGGGGCGGGAGTAGCTTAGCTTGTTTAGTTGAGGCAGCAAAGGCTATAAAAGAAATTGAATTAATAGCCTTCTCAATGCATCAATTAAAAGATCCCGAAGAGAAAAAAAGGTGCATAAATAGTTTAAAAAAGAGCAACGCAGTCTTTCTTTATCTTAGCAATAATGAAGTCTGGGATCAGATAAAGCAGGATATTGAGCGAATAGGCAAAAAATTACCCACAATCTGTGTAAGTAGCGACCCTCTTCTTTTTGAAATTTCAACTGTGGATGTAGATATAGTAAGAAGGTGTTTTCAGTATCTAAAATTTGGGGGCAGGCAAAATTTTAAAAATATGCTTCTTTTTATTGGCAGAGAAGTTTTAGGCCTAAATTTTTCTTTTAAGCCACCTCAAGAATTACCCTGGGAGGGGATAATTAATCCGCGGTCAATAGTCGATAGTCCACGGAATAGTTCACAGGAGAAAGAAGTTTTTATAGATTCAGAAGAATATTGTAGTAAATTCGTTAAACCTGATAGGCCCACCGTGGGGATTCTATTCTATCGCTGCTACTGGGTAAACCAGAATATGGAGATTGAAAAGGCCTTAATTAGAGAATTTCAAAATCAGGGACTTAACGTAATTGCTTGTTTTTCCGAAAGTATTGGTAAAACAGATTTTGACTCAAAACCGGGTTATGAAGTAGTAAAGGAGTATTTTTTCAATAGCAAGGGTAAGCCAAGAATAGATGCATTCATAAACTTACAATCTTCTATTATCTTGCCGAGAGCCGGTAGTTATCAACAGGAAGGTATTGAAGGAGGAATAGATTTGTTAAGAAGATTTGATGTGCCAGTCTTTCACCCCATTGTTACCTATTATAAAACAGAAGAAGAGTGGAGAGAAGATAAAGGTGGTATAGGTAGTTCAGTTGGTTGGTCGCTAGCTTTGCCAGAATTTCAAGGGGTAATTGAGCCGATTATTATCGGAGCGATAGAAAGAAGCTTTGATAAAGAAAGTCAGGTTATTTTAGAGAAATACAAGTCAATAGAGGATAGGATAGAAAAATTTATCCTCAGAGTGAAGAAATGGATAGAGCTAAAACAGACGCCAGTAGAAAAAAGGAAAGTAGCCTTTATTTTACACAATAACCCTTGCGCCTCAGTTGAGGCTACAGTTGGCTGTGGGGCTCATCTTGATACATTAGAAAGTGTAGCCAGAATTTTACAGGAAATGAAAAGGCAAGGATACAGAGTTAACCCTCCCAGAGACGGAAAGGAATTGATAACTACTATTATGGAGCGAAAAGCCGTATCTGAATTTCGCTGGACAACAACGGATGAGATTGTTAAAAAAAGAGGGGTCCTTTCTTTTATTGGTAAAGAAGAATACTTGAAATGGTTTGATACTTTTCCTGAAAAAGTTAGGGAGAGCCTTTGCCGGGCATGGGGAAATCCTCCCGGAGAGGAAAAAGACGGTGTTCCTGCGGCGATGGTTTACCAGGATAAGATTTTGATTACCGGAGTGGATTTTGGCAATGCCGTTGTATGTGTTCAGCCAAAGCGTGGATGCGCTGGAACCCGCTGTGATGGAAGGGTTTGTAAGATTTTACATGACCCAGAAATACCACCACCCCATCAATATTTAGCTACTTATCGTTATTTAGAAAATGACTTTAGCGCTAATGTAGTTATTCATGTAGGAACGCATGGAAATTTAGAGTTTTTGCCGGGGAAGTCTGTGGGGCTCTCTTGCGAATGCTATCCGGATATTGCTATAGGCAATCTTCCCCATCTTTACATATACAATGCAGATAATCCTGCGGAAGGGACGATTGCCAAAAGAAGGAGCTACGCTGCTTTGGTTGATCATATGCAAACCGTTATGGCCTCAAGCGGACTTTATGAAAAATTAGAAGAGCTGGCAAGGCTTCTTGGTGAATACAGTCAAGCTAAAGATTCAGATAAACTTAGAGCGCATATCCTAAAACATATGATAATTGATAAGATAAAAGAGGCAAGGCTTGATAAAGAGATAAGGTTAGAAGGAAATATTCCTTTTGAAGAGATGGCGAAGAGAACGCATGAAATTTTAACCAGACTAAGTTCAACTCTTATTCCTGATGGAATGCATATCTTTGGAGAAAATCCCAAAGGGGATGCAAAAATAGAGTTTATAAATTCTATTGTAAAGTATGATTCAGGCAGTGGCTTCTCTATAAGGAGGATATTGTTTAATCTCTTGGGAGAGGATTTGGACTTTGCAATTAAGAATCCTTCCGAAATTTCAAAAATACATAAGAAGACTTATAGTGAACTGATAGCGGATTTAGATTCTTTATCTTTAGAGTTTATCAGAAGATTTTTAAATGATGAAAAAAAAGAGATTAATCTCGTTGCCAAGGAGGTTTTAGGAGAGAGACTAAAAGATATCAAGGCAATGGATAAACTTTTACATCTTAAAGAAAAAGTGCAGGATATATCAAAACGGATAGATAAATCAGATGAGATAGGTAGTTTACTTCATGCAGAATCAGGTAGGTTTATTGAGCCAGGACCCTCAGGCCTTATAACCAGAGGAAGGCCAGATGTTTTACCTACAGGAAGAAACCTTTATTCACTTGACCCTAAGAAGATTCCTACACCTTCCGCCTGGAAAATAGGTAAAAATTTAGCTAATGCAGTCATTGAAAAATTCAAGCAAGATACAGGAAGATCCCCTGAGAATTTGGCTCTTGTTTGGTTCTCTTCAGATATTATGTGGGCAGATGGAGAAGAGATGGCCCAGATTATGTATCTAATCGGGGTAAAACCTATGTGGCAGGCAAATGGTCGCCTGAATGGGTTTGAAATTATTCCCCTAAAAGAACTTGGCCGCCCGCGCATAGATGTTACTATTAGATTATCAGGTATAACCAGAGATTGTTTTCCTGACTGTGTTGATTTTTTAGATGAAGCAATACAGGCAGTTGCTTCTTTGGATGAACCTTTAGAGATGAATTTTGTAAGAAAACATACTATAGAGCAAGTAAAAGAGCACCAGGGCACCAGGACACCAGTACGCCAGTGGGATAAAAAAACATGGAGAGATGCAAGCTTGAGGATGTTTAGCTCAAAGCCGGGAACCTATGGTTCAGGAGTGAATCTGGCAATTTATGCTTCAGCCTGGAAAGAAGAAAAAGACCTTTCCGATATATTTATTTACTGGAATGGCTATGCTTATGGCAAGGGAGCTTATGGAAAGAAGTTACATCATCATTTCATTCAACAATTAAAAAGTGTAGATGTTACTTTCAATAAAAGCGTCACTGACGAATATGATTTATTTGGCTGCTGCTGTTATTTTTCTACACAGGGAGGGATGTCTCAGGCAGCTAAATCTATTTCTGGCAAAGAGATTAAAAATTACTATGGAGATACACGAGATCCTTCTCATATAAAGGTAACTGATTTGGCAGATGAGATAAGAAGAGTTACAAGAACTAAACTCTTAAATCCTAAGTGGATTGAGGGAATGAAAAGACATGGTTATAAAGGGGCTTCTGATATATCCAAAAGAATTGGCCGCATTTTTGGCTGGGAGGCAACCACAGGTGAGGTAGATGACTGGATATTTGACGATATTGCTAAAACTTTTGTTTTAGATAAAGAGATGAGGAAATTTTTTGAAGAGAATAATCCCTGGGCATTAGAGGAGATTGGCCGCAGATTATTAGAGGCACACCAGAGAAATCTCTGGAATGCTGACCCGCAAGTTCTTGAAGGATTAAAAAATGCTTATCTTGAAATTGAGAGTTGGCTTGAAGAAAAAATGGGAGATGTCCAAGGTGATTTCCAGGGAGGTTCGGTAGATATTTTAACTTCTGAAGATGTGGCTGAGTGGGGAGCAAAGATGAGAGAGGTTAAAGAGATGTTTTATAAGATGGAGGTAGACAAATGAGTTGCAGAAAAACAGTATTTCCCTTTACTGCTATTGTTGGACAGGAGCAGATGAAGAAGGCACTTATCCTAAATGCTATTAATCCCAATTTGGGCGGAGTGTTAATACGAGGGCAAAAAGGCACGGCTAAATCAACCGCGGCAAGGGCGCTGGCAAATCTTCTACCGGAAATAGAAGTGGTAAAAGACTGCCCTTTTAACTGTGACCCACACCAGAAGAATGGGATGTGTAAAGAATGCTTTACCCGGCAGTCTCAAGGTGAAAAATTACCGGTAATCAAAAGAAAAATGAAGGTGATAGATTTGCCTTTAGGCGCTACCGAAGACAGAGTGGTCGGCACTTTAAATATAGAACATGCCATAAAAAAAGGTGAGAAGATTTTTGAGCCGGGAATTTTAGCCTCTTCTCATAGAGGCATTTTATATGTAGATGAAGTAAATCTACTTGACGATCACTTGGTGGATGTTCTTTTGGATTCAGCAGCAATGGGAATAAATATCGTAGAAAGAGAAGGAATTTCCTTTTCTCATCCTGCCCGGTTTATCCTGATAGGCACGATGAATCCTGAAGAGGGAGAATTGAGGCCGCAGCTATTGGATAGATTTGGTTTATGCGTGGAGGTAGAAGGTATTAGAGAACCTGAGACACGAATTGAAGTAATTCAAAGATGTATTCAATACGAAAAAGACCCTCATAGGTTTGAGAAAGAATGGCAGGAAGAAGAGAATAAACTCTGTCAGCTTATAATGCAGGCAAAAGAAATATTGCCAAAAGTCACCTATGATAACCAAATTCTAAACCTTATTGCCCATATTGCTGTAGAGATGGGAGTTCATGGTCACCGGGCGGATATATCAATGTTAAAGGTAGCCCAGACCATCGCTTGTTATCATCAGAGAATAGAGGTTACTGAGGATGATGTCCAAGAGGCAGCAGAGCTTGTTCTAACTCATAGAATGAGGCGTAAGCCCTTTCAGGAACCAAAGGTAGATAAAGAGAGACTGGGAGAAACTATAGAGAAACATAAGAAAAAGCTCTCAGGATTCAGCTCTCAGGATTCAGAAAAGGAAGGGCAAAGAAGAGATGAAAAAGAAGAGCAAGGATTTAAACAAAATTCCCAATCCAACAGCCGATTAGAAGTAACGTTTAATACAGCAAAACCTTATCCGGTAAAGAAAATCTTTCTTCCCAAAGAAGTAGAAGTAAAGTCAGGCTCAGGCAGAAGAAGTAAAGCTAAAAGCGATACAAAATCTGGCCGTTATATAGGAAGTAAAACTCCCAGAGGCAAAACAGATGATGTTGCCTTTGATGCAACATTACGGGCCGCTGCTCCGTATCAGATACACAGAAAAAATGGCGAGGTTGCTGTAGCTATAGAGACTCAGGATATCCGCCAGAAAGTAAGAGAGAAGAAAATAGGCAATACTACTATGTTTGTAGTTGATTCCTCCGGCTCAATGGGAGTAAATAAACGTATGATAGAGACAAAAGGGGCGATACTTTCTTTACTTATCGATGCTTATCAAAAAAGGGATAAGGTTGGATTGGTAGCTTTTAAAGGTGATAGAGCAGAACTTCTTCTTAATCCTACATCCAGTGTGGAATTGGCAAAAAGACAATTGGAAGAACTTCCCACAGGCGGAAGGACTCCCTTATCCAAAGGCTTACTAAAAAGCTATGAGGTTTTATGCAATGAGTTAAATAAGGATAAAAGAATCAAACCGCTTCTTGTGGTTATCTCCGATGGAAAGGCAAATGTAAGCATTAATAATAACTTCCATCCTTTTAACGAAGCAAAAAGAATAGCCGAGAATATAAGGCATTCAGGGATAAAGTCAATAGTTATAGATACTGAAACAGGTTTCATCCGCTTGGGTAAATTGCAGGAGTTATCAGAAGCGCTGGGTGGAAGATATTATCAGTTAGAAGAT
>Ga0180301_10004185_pt1 | contig 11159 bp, 11 predicted proteins | sample GuaBasSediGuay16_FD_121797 | JGI IMG/M metagenome (GOLD analysis project Ga0180301, IMG submission 121797) | Subseafloor sediment microbial communities from Guaymas Basin, Gulf of California, Mexico - Guay16, Core 4569-2, 12-15 cm | ecosystem: Environmental > Aquatic > Marine > Hydrothermal... | reverse complement strand
TTTCCCCTTGATGTATCTTCTAAAGACTAAACCGCCAGAGGGGTTATAATAGTGGAGAGCAACCCATCGTCTCCTACAAAAATCTAAAATTTCTCTCTGAACATCCCGACGTAGGTAATGTTCAGATGGAAGAATCAAGGTATTTCAGCTTCCCTTTTCTCAGTAGCTTTTTGAATACGCTTTATAACATGTTTTGGCAGAGATATATCCTCTTTTCGCATTTCAACCGGTTTGGCTATTCTTAAGCCTTTCCCAGGCAAAATTGCTATTTCATACATTTGCAGGCTATGATTTGTTTGACGCATTTTCTCAATGAGGATGTAACGCTTTAAAACACCATTTCTAACAAATCTTCGAAACCTTATTATGCCATCAGCTATATGTTCCACGCCCCAACCGAAAGCCTCAGAAGTTGTTATGGCATACTGTGAAGTTGCCATAATCGTGAAGTTCCATTTGAACAGAACCTTCTTCACGAAATATGAGTATCTTCTAGCCATAGCTGGTTTATCAAGCCAGAAAGCAGAAAGAGAATCAATTACTAAGCGGGCTCTTCCGTAGCCTAAAGCTTTTTTAGCTTCAATAACCTTATTCACGAGCTCTTCAATGTCCAAGCTTTGAAGAGACCACTCATCCTTGACTCCCATTAATGCGTCGATAATTATCATCTTTCCGTCAGCTATGTTCTTAGAGAAGTCAAAACCGAATTGTGAGGCTTGCGTAATTATTGACTCACGGCTTTCTTCGGTTGTTACGTAGATGCATTTGTCTCCTTCACGTACACCCTGGGCAATGAAATGTATGCATAAAATTGTTTTTCCTGTACCAGGTTCACCTGTAACGGCTACAGTGAACCCTTTAGGTATTCCGCCCTCGAGCATAGCATCTAACTCTGGAACGCCAGTTGATAAACGTTCAATTAGCATTCTAGACCCCAAAGGGCTGTTCTCTTATGGTAACTAAGTAGATTGAATGCTAAAAATGTTTGTAGATTCATTTATGAAAAAATTGAAATTTTTTGCTCTTTCGATTTTATTAGAAGCTAAAACATGTTTGGTTTTATGTTTAGGTAAACTAGAGGACCCTTCTCTTTAGATAAGCGCGCTATTCTATTACTGATTGCATTATACATGCTTAGAGGATATAATGTTATGAAGCGTGAGTTTTTATTTGACTTTTGAATGCGTTTAGCTATTTCTTCAATTATTAGATTTTCAGCTATAAATTCAACCATGCAGATTTCGCCTTGATTTATGAGTTTTCTGATGGCTATATTTTTTAATTCGGATCTGTAATCCATATGCCTGTAGATTTTTCTTGCCTTCCTGATTTTTTCAGCGTATTTTTTAGGGATCTCAAATTTTGTTGATAGAATTCTAACCCTTTCTCTCCATTTTTTGAGCCACATACCAGCCCAAAAGTTTATTGATACTTTTAGATCCTTTGGATTGTTCATATAGTACTCTCTAAGTGTTTTATAGACGATTCGATTATCGTTTGTGTTTAATTTTACCTTCAGCCACATCTCTAAATCTTTAGAAGCATAAATGACTATTTGATAATCTAGCGAGTACGGTTTAAATTGTGGGATATGTTTTTCAAACTCTTCAATAAGCAGAGATAGGAGCCTATTGCGAAAGTTTATGACACTCATCAGATGCACTCACAACTATTATCTTTAGTGAAAGATGCAGAATTTAAAAGTTACCCAATAAACCTAAATATTTTTCCTCCAGATCCTCTTTGAAAATAGCGATTTACAACGACAAATCAGATATTTTAGGCAGTCCCTCTCTTGCCCCCATCTTTGTTAAACATTTTGACGCAACAAAATTTCCTAAAAGTCCGCATTCTCTTAAGCTTTTTCCTCTGAGAAGCCCATAAATGAAGCCGGCGCAGAAGGCGTCTCCAGCGCCAGTTGTGTCAACAACTTTAACCTTAAACGGTTTTATTAGATGGTTTTCTCGACCATTTGTAACGTAACATCCCTTATCTCCTAGTTTTACAGCCACAATTTTTACACCTTCCTTAAGTAGGAGGTTAGCGCCTTCCCTGTATCCTTTACCCGTTAAAAGATTTATTTCGATTTCGCTTGGCATGACAGCGTAGCATCTTCTTATTATTGGCCTAAGTTTCTCCAATCCTTTACGGGCATAGATTATTCCAGGGTCAAGCGTTATCTTCACTTCGGGCACCTCTTCTATAAGCCTTTTCTGAGCTATAAAGGGCATGTCACCAGCAAAAGATGTTAAATGTAGAATTCTCGCGCCTCTAACGTAGTCTGGATTGATTTCTTCATATTTTAATGTGTCATTAACTCCTGGATCAAGATATAATGCTCTATTACCTTTTTGATCTACAAAGCCAATAACTGATCCGCTTCTACCTGTTTTAGAAATTACAATTCCCCTTGTGTCAACTCCCTCATCTATAAAAGATTTTAATAGGAGGGAGCCTTCCTTATCCTCTGCAACCTTACCAATATAGCCCACTTTTACGCCGAGCCTCGCTAATCCAACCGCTGTATTTGCAGCTGAACCACCTGGTGACTCCTTGAAATCTAAAATTACGCTTTCTTCGTCGGCTCCGGCTAATCTGTCAACTAAGTAAAGTTTATCAACGTTTAAAGCCCCAAAGCAGACGGCTTCAAGACTCATGAAAGAAACTCTCTCAGATAAATTTTGTATTTTCCAAGTCTTCCGCCATAATTTCCAGCTGAAATTTTAACTACGCCGTCAACGGATGAAACGGCTTCAATACCAGCCTTCATTGCTTTCTTTACGGCTTCTAAGGTTAATCCATTTATTACTATTTCAGGTATATAGCGAACCCCCTCCGGCACTTTTGATTCAGCACCTAACTTATTTTTGAGCGAGGGACAATAGGGATGATTCGTTGTTGGGCCTATTTGCGGAAATTTCGTCTCGGGCTTTGAGCCTGCCGAGCATATGTCAAATGGAGTTACTACGCCTTTAACTTGGCTTATGGCTTTTAATGCTTTTCTTCCAGCCCTTAATACAGCTCTTTTAGTTCGGCACATGTACCAAAAGTTTCCGCCCATAACTCCGCGACCATAACCTATAAAACGTTCAATCTTAAAGTCTGGAACCATTATTGGAACAATAATCATCTCTCGTCCATATTGTTCTTCAATCCATTCGTACCCGTCGCCGCAATGTCCTATTAGCTCAAGGGTGTCAATTTTTCCTATTGGATTTAGGCACGCATCGAAAACCGCCGTGAAAGGCTTTACAAGAATATCTTGCCTGACCCTATAAGAAAATTCTTTATAAAACCTTCTGACCGACTCTTCTAAAGGTTTTTTCTCATCTATCCCACTCCAAAATTGAAGTATAACCCCCAGACGACCATCCGGTGTTTCACTTCTAGGAACCCACTGCTCTATTCCACCTTCAATCCTACCTATAACCGTTGATGGCGTAGCGGTCGAATCCTCGGCAGCCCTTATAAGTGTGCTCTTATCGCTTGCTGTAACAAGAACCCTAAAATATAGTCCATCGAAGGCTTCAGCATAGGTATCATCAATTAACGGCCTCAATTAATTCACCATTTTTTGTTCGGATAACCATCCTTTTTTAACTTTTCACTATTTTCTCTTTTGCACTAAAGAACTAAAGTCATAAAATTTATTTTCGAATTTAATGTACACTTTTCGGGAATTTCTGAAGCACTCAACCCAATCTCCCTATTGCTTCTCCCCTAACTGTCTTTCTGAAAGCAGTGCTCTCATGCATTAGGCGCTCCATGTTTTCCGACGTTATTCTCTCGACCCAAGGAGCATTTTCAGGATATAAGCTCCTTAATTGTTCAAAAAGAGATGGACTGCAATAATCCTCTAACATCGATATATCCCAGTTTTCTACGAGTTTAAGCACATGATCTTTACCGAATCTTTTGAAATTTTCGGCTAATATTGCTAGCACGACCGTGTGATGTGATAAAACAGCGATTTCAGCCTCCCTTATTGCGTATTGATTACCATTAAATGAAACCGTTAATCCTCCCCCTTTTCTTACAAGTCTGAAAGGTTCAACATCGGTTATACTATCCCCAACATACATTATGGAAAGCAGAGGTCTACCGAAGATTGCAGCTATTTCCTTAATAGCTCTTGCCTTTTCATATCCACCCACTGGGTTGACATCTCTTAATACTCGTCCTATTCTCATTTTGGGTATTTCATTCCAGAAGATTTCGTCTAAACGTTTTATTACTTTCTGTGATTCTGGAGGTAGGTCGCTCAGAGATTTTGCATTTTGAGGTATCTCTATCATGGGCATTTCAGATATCTCTTCTTTTAAAGCCTTAAGCCTTTCCGCTTCTTCTTCAGATAACTCGTACTTGTCTATGTTGATTTTGGTGCAATATGCGTTCTCTTTCGGAAAGTCTATGGCGTCGCATAAAGCATGTATATAGGGCTCGTAGCTCGTGCTAACTATAAATGATGGCATTATTGACCTGATATAACGCAGAGTTTCAGCGGCTCCAGGAACCAATAATAAAGTTTCCGACGAAAAGCGTTTCATTAGCTCGCTGGTTGCACCATAAGCCCTCAGAAAGGGCACTATAAGCTTAAGGGTGTCTCCAGCCTTATATCCCGGCCTCTTAATAATGTCAGCTAAGACATCGTCGTATCTACTTATTATAGTGAAGAACCTATCGCCCTTCGGGATAAGCCAGCTTGATAGCTCGAACGCATTATCATTCTTCGATATTGGCCCCTCGCAGTCAGTTACAAAGATTCTCATCATGGATTTTTCCTCAGTGACTCCATATGCCTTATACTTTGTTCAATATGCTCTTTTGAGGCTATGTCCGTTCTATTCCAGAGGGCTCCTCCCTTAATGGCTTTTATACCCTCCATAGCTATTTCGCGAGCGCTCTGAATATCATCACCAATGCCAACTGTACATACTGTTCTAGAAGAGAGTGCATAGGTTTTTCTATCTTCGCGAAGCTCCATTGATCCCGGATAAACTCTTATGTTATCACCGTACTTAGTTGATAGCTTTTCTGCCTCTTCTAGAATTACGGGGGTTCCGATTTCATGTTTTTTAACTAGATTCGGGAATTCATTTATATATCCGCCGTATTTTGGAGGAACCTTGTAGACTACAACTGACGCTTTTTCGTCTATATTGATGCGTGTTAGGGAGCCTTCGATCATTCTGAAGCATATATCAACGAAATCATCCTTTAGAAGCGGTAAAATAGCTATTATCTCTGGATCCCCCGGTCTACTATTGTTTTCCAGTATCATTGGGCCTTTACTTGTATGTATGAATGCTTCATAGAAGGGTATGCCCCGCAGATTCGGATTGTAACTGCCATCTTTAAGTTTTTCAAATATCTTTTCGACGATCCTCTTTTCTTTCTCCCAGTCTTCAGGTCTCATGAAAGGTAAGATGTTTCCTCTATTTTTGTATGTCCCCATTCCTCCAGTGTTAGGTCCTTTATCACCATCAAAGGCTCTCTTATAGTCTCTTGTTTCCGGCAGCGGGACTAAATGTTTTCCATCACAGAAGGCTTGGAAACTTGATTCTTCACCCTCAATCTTCTCTTCGACTATAACTGGTCCCTCTCTAAAGTTGGCCAAGAAGTGCTCAAATATTTCTTCGCGTGTGTTGAAGTGGTCACCCCAAACTCCAACGCCCTTGCCTGCAGCTGGAGCATCAGGCTTAACTGCCACTTTATTTTCGAGTTCATCCAGCCATTTATATAGGTCTTTTTTAACGTCGCTTAGATTTTTGTAGTCTTTTGGATCGAATATCTTAAACTTGGGATTTACTTCCGGAACAACCTCTTGGAAAAGTAATCTTTGTGCGACCTTACTTTTTTCAAGAGCGTACTCTTTTGTTGGACAGATCATTGGAATCTTAAGTTTATCTTCGATTAAATTTCTTATGCCTTTAATTATTGGCTTTTCCGGACCGACTATTCCAAAGTCTATTTTATCTTTATGTTTTTCAGCAAATTTGTATATTGCTTCAATATTAAGGTCTGGTATCACAACATGTTCTCTGGCTCTTTTAACATTGAAGGGATTTCTCTGCTTATCAGCAACATATAAATCAACTTTATACTCTTGACTTTTCATAAATGCGTCAATCATAGCAGTTGCCCTAGAACCATAAGAAACTACGAGAATCCCCACATGCTCCATCAATATCACCGCTCACTTATAGATTAACAGAAATCCTCCATGTAAAAATATTTTGGAAATGATTACTGAAGTCAAAAATCAGCATGATAATATTATGCTCTTTAATTTTTCTGGAGCATTATCGTCATGTCGAAGTCTTCAGAGACCGTGTCTGCGTGCATGAGGCCCGTGGAAGCCGTCAAGGAGATCCTAAAGATCGTTCTTATTTTCATGGCTTTGCTAGCTATCCAAAGAAATCTCCCCAGCCAAAAAGAACCATCCGAAAAAGCCAGCCACAAAAATCTATTTAAGAGCGAATAAAATTATTTAGGTAAATCCGTAATATCTGGTCGCATAAAATATTGGTGGCTCTCTTTAGATGAATCCATTTCTTATTCTTGGCCCCTCCGGGATGATTGCTGTAGGACTTGTCTTCATTGCTGCGTGGAAAGTGAAAAAGAATGTTAGTATCAAGTACTTTCTCTTCGGCGGTCTTGTCTGGGGAATGGCGACAGCTCCGAAATTAATTATGGATTATACTTTAACTCCGAGATTGAGCAGCTGGGCCATAAACGCATATGGCGTCATGGGAATGCTGATCATTTTAGGGGTCTATGTCGGATTAAGAACCGGACTTTTCGAATGCGGCTTCACTCTCCTAGCATTTTCTAAAACAAAACTGAGAGACTCAACATTGGATGAGGCTACAGCCTTCGGCGTGGGATTCGGAGCCTTCGAAGCCATCCTGCTCGGCCTTCCCTCCATAATGCAAATCGCCCTCTTCATCCTGAATCCTTCACTTCTGGAATCTCTACCGCCATCCCAAAGAGAAATAGTTGAGTCTTCACTTAACTCTCCCACATGGGTTGCCGCGGCTCCAGTGATCGAACGGACATTCACATTATTTGCGCATATCTTCGCGGCACTCCTCATCTACATATCTATCCGAGGCAAACCACATCTTTTCCTTGTATCGGTACTATACAAAACCCTACTTGACGCATTAGTACCCTACATACAAACAATAATTAACATGAATATGCCAATAACACTCCTCGAAGCTGAGATCTGGATCATAATGATGGGGCTACTAGGAGCAATAGGAACTATAAGACTTAGAAGGACTTACCAAACTAAGAATTCAAGAGAATCAAACTGGTTATGAAGGAATTGCTAAATTGCGTGTTGAAGACAATAGAGTGATCAACGAGTAAGCCATGTGGGAAGTAGTGTGACGAAGAAATAGGCATAAATCGAGTAAAAAGCTATCTGGAAAATAGCAAGTCTTTTAAGACATCCTTCTTTAAAGATGATTAGTTTGAGAGGAAAGATAGTATGGGAGAAAGTCCTGCGATAATTGGTATTGGCAGAACTAAATTCGGTGAGCATTACGAGTTAGATCCGGAGGATTTAATTGATGAAGCTGGTCTAATGGCTCTAGACGCCGCTGGGATAGAGCGTAGAGATTTAGATGCCTGCTATATTTCAGATTATCTATTACAGGTCACCAATAAAATAGGTTTAGAAGAGGGTTTCATGTCTCAGTTACTAGAGATGAATATACCGATTGAAAAAATGAGGTCTTTTAGTTCAGCATTATCAAATGCCTGCAATGCTATAGAGGCTGGTAAATATGATGTTGTTCTTGTCGGCGGAATGGAGAAGATGACTGATAGATGGAGTAAAATAAGGGATAATCTCATGCTTCTTGTGGATCACTGGAGCTATTATGCTGGTGGAACGCCGGAAACAAGCCATGAACTGCTTCTCAGAGAATATATTAAAACATATGACATCCGAGGTGAGGATCAGCATAAGCTGATGACAACATTAGCATATATATCTGTCAAGAATCATCGTAATGCTTTAAAAAATGAATATGCACATTTTCGGAGAGAAATCGACATTAACCGGGTCTTTGCGGCTAGAAAAAATAGGGTGCTTGGATTATATGATTTTGCGCCAATATCGGATGGAGCAACCGCCCTAATACTGGCGAGCCCAAAAAAGGCAAAGGAATATACGGATAATCTTATTTACGTGCTTGCCTCCTCTTTAGCAACCGACTTCATATCGTATCCCTCAAGATCCTACAGAACAGGTTTCATTGCAAACAAAATAGCTATGGAAAACGCCCTAAAGATGGCTAATATAAGTCTGGATGATATAAAGCTGCTGGAGGTTTACGATCAATCAACAGTTCTCGAAATGATATCGCTGGAGGATTTGGGCTTCATTAAAAAAGGTGCTGCATGGAAAAAACTTTATGAGAATTTCAAGGATTATAAGGGCTTTTATGAAATTGATGGAAGGCAACTCTATGTAAATACGGATGGAGGATTAAAGGCGGACGGAAATCCGCTTGGCGCAACTGGTGGGGCGCAAATTTTTGAAATTGTTAAGCAACTTAGGGGTGAAGCAGGTCAGAGGCAGATAGATCCAGACGGCGATTTGATTTATGGTTGTATGCAGGAGATCGAGGGATTCGGAACAAAAGTTTATGTTCATATTTTAGGGAGGGAGAAAAGTGGGAAGTGAACCAATAGAGAGAAGAGTTTCGTATATTGGAGATAGGCTTAAGGGCAGTAGGTGTCCCTTTTGCGGAAGAGAGTATTTTAGACCTAAAAAGTATTGTGGAAACTGCGGCAGGAAAAGTCTTGGAAAAATGGAGGATATAGATTTCTTCTATGAGAAGGGTGTACTGGAGACATGTACGATTGTTAGGGAGCCAACAAACCGGTTTAGGAGACTTGGCGCATACTTCTATGGAGTGATATCCTTTCATAATGGAAAGGTTAGGGTTCCCGGTAGATTAACTGATATGATCATAAAAGATGACGAATTAATAGATCCCTCCGATTTTGAAGGAAGGGAAGTTGTCCCAAGATTTAGACGTAGATACTCAGTTGATAAAAGCGACATTATACCAATGATTTCTCTGGCATTCACTTTCGCCGATGAATATTATCCCTATCAGCAATATGAGATAATCAAGCCAAACAAAGAATATGACGCGCCTGGAATAGTCGGCTACGGTGTGTACATCTCAAAATTCAGAATCAGAGAGGGAAAAATGGAGCGATCAGTTCCATTTATAGATGAAGATGCAATAACAGCGGCGGTTGAATCCGGGAAGCTAGCTCTAATACATTCGGGGGTTGATCATAGGCTGATAGGGAAAATTTACGTGGGTTCGGAATCAAATCCATACGCTGTTAATCCAATAGCGTCTAAAGTTGCGCAGGTTCTCAAACTCGGAGAAGAGGAAAAAACTGAAGGCGTGCAAAGCGTAGATGCGGTAGACACGGAATTTGCATGTAAAGCTGCAACAAGTATGTTTAAGGATGCAATGGCTCTAGTGTATTACCCAAAAGATTCAATAGAATACGCGATGGTTATCGGCGCTGATAATGCTCAAGCAGCCCCAAGAGGGGAACCAGGGGGAGAATTAGACTTTTTTGTAGGCTTTGGCGGAGCAGCATTCATATTTGGCATGAAAGATGTTATAGCTGAGATCGAGGGATGGTACTCATGTACCTCTGATACGCCTGATTTCTGGAGAAGAGATTTGGAACCGTATCCGCGACATGGCGGACGCTTCACAGGGAGACCAGCCTATTTCAAACATATTTTAAAGGCTGGCAGGAAACTCATGGAAAAAATGAACCTCAAACCTAACGATATAGACTATTTTGTTTGTCATCAACCTAATCCAACCTTTCCGGTCAGGGCGGCGGCGGCTTTAGGCTTTAAGCCCGAGCAATATATGCCAGGTTTGCAGGTTTCAAGGTTTGGCAACACGTATTCAGGGTCTTCGCCAATAGGATTAGCCGCCATATTAGATCAAGCCGAGCCTTATAAGAGGATAATGATTGTGAGCTATGGTTCAGGCGCTGGGAGCGATGCGTATCTATTTATAACAACAAATCAGATTAAGGATAAGAGAAAACGGCAGAAATTCACTGTTAAATATCAAGTGGAGAATAAATTCATCAATTATGTGGACTACGCAACATACAGAAGATTCAAAGAGGGACTTTAAATCTTAACGTAAATTGAAGTTGATAAAAGCAAAGCCTTATATGTAGCATCAACTCTATTATTTTATCACTAACATCAAAGTGGCTAAAGTGAGAAGTGAAACTTCTCGACTTTTCTACTTTGGTGTTAGTTCCGCGATACAGGACGAAAGTAAATGCTGACTGAGATGGATTTACCATATACGGTTAATACGCTGAAGGAATTAGAGAAACTATTTTTAGCAAACTATAGCATCCATAAGTTTTTCCATAATTTTCAAGTGAGAGCCAAATATCCGGTTCCTGGAATCGCGGAAAAAACGTAAAGGGAGGAAGATAGAGTGAAAATTAAGGAATTAAGAGATGGAATGCGCAGAGTAAACTTAGTGGCTAAAGTTTTGGAGATTTCAGAGCCACGAAAGGTTGTTTCAAGGTTTAGCGGTCAAGTTTTTAGAGTTGCTGATGCAATTATAGGCGATGAAACTGGCACAATAAAGCTCTCCTTGTGGAATGAACAAATTGAACAAGTAAAGGTTAATGACACAATAAAGATTGAAAACGGCTACATTAGATCCTTTAGGGGAGAACCACAGCTAAACGTTGGCAGATACGGAAAGTTAACTGTCCTGTAAAACGCGGAAAAATAAGCTGATGTGAGGTGAAAAAATGCAAAACGAAAGGAGAGGAAGGCGCTTCAATAGAGGACGAAGACAATTTCCGCCCAAGCCGGTTGAACTTGGGAAGGAGTACGATGTTGAAGTTAAGGAAGTTAGCCGAAGGGGAGATGGAGTAGCCAGAATACAGGGGCTAGTAACATTCATACCAAATGCAAAGCCAGGGGATCATGTAAGAGTCAAAATAACCAAGATAAGTCGGAGACATGCAGAGGCTGAAATAGTAAGCTCAAGCGAATAAATTAGCGTACGCCTTTATCTTAAGCGCTTCATTTCTCACATATTTATTTTTAATTCTTTTTC
>Ga0180301_10004184_pt1 | contig 11160 bp, 5 predicted proteins | sample GuaBasSediGuay16_FD_121797 | JGI IMG/M metagenome (GOLD analysis project Ga0180301, IMG submission 121797) | Subseafloor sediment microbial communities from Guaymas Basin, Gulf of California, Mexico - Guay16, Core 4569-2, 12-15 cm | ecosystem: Environmental > Aquatic > Marine > Hydrothermal... | reverse complement strand
GGTATCTGACTCGGGTCCAAGAGATCATACCCCGTAGCCAGTATAATCGCACCCACTTCTAGCTCAATAATTTGGTCCGTCTGGTCAAAATCTATAGCCCCGGCCTCACAGAATTTGATGCAAGCACCACACTTCTTCCCCCCCGATTGAATATAGACACAGTGGTCTTTGTCTATCGTAGCAACATTCGGGATAGCTTGAGCGAAGGGAATATAAATAGCTACCCTCTTCCCCAAGCCCATTTCGAACTCGCTCGGCACCTTCCAAGGACATTTCTGCTCACAAATTCCACAGCCAATACATTTGCCTTCGTCCACATACCTTGCCTTTTTCTTCACCTTTACCTTGAAATTACCCACAGACCCTGATACTTCCTCCACTTCACTATAAGCCAGAAGCTCGATATTAGGATGATGTCCTACCTCACTCATCTTGGGAGTCATAATACATTCGGAACAATCAAGGGTAGGGAAAGTAGTGTCCAGTTGAATCATATGCCCCCCGATTGACGGCTCTTTCTCTACTAAGTAAACCTTGTGGCCACCGTTAGCTAATTTCAAGGCCGCCTCTATCCCTGCAATCCCACCACCCACAACCAGAGTGTTAGGATTGACTGGTATTTCTTTGACCTCCAAAGGCTCGTGATAGCAAACACGCTGCACAGCAGCACGAACCAGGTCCTTAGCTTTCTTGGTGCCCTGCTTTTTATCCGCATGGACCCAAGAGCAATGCTCCCTGATGTTGGCTTGCTCATATAGATAAGGGTTCAAACCGGCACTCTGGCAAGCTTTACGGAAGGTGAGTTCATGCATCCGTGGCGAACAAGAGGCGACAACAACTCGATTAAGTCCCAGTTCCTTGATATCATTCTTAATGAGATCCTGGCCAGGGTCCGAGCACATATACCGGTAGTCACGGGAAATCACTACGTTAGGCAGGGTTGCAGCATATTTCGCTAGCTCTGCCACATCAACCGTGCCAGCGATGTTCAACCCACAGTGGCAGATGTAAACCCCGACCTTTTTCTCATTTTCCATATGAACAGTCACTTTTTAACCACAGTTCATTGCATAATGTCGTATCAAACCACCCCTTTACTGCCAAGCTAGGGAAAATCATAATAACTTACGCAGTTAAATACAAGATACAAAGTATCCGATTTGCAGGCAACCCGGAGATAATCCGATTACCGCCCATCTTGGAATCCCAGCCATCAGCATTATCGGCGCAATACCTACTCTGCTTCCGCCACAGAACATAATACCAAACTTACGCAATTCAACTGTGGCCCTCCTCCAAATGAGTCCACTAAGAATGAATTCTCACTCCTGAAGTCTCTCTAGATACAATACTGAGCACTTGCTGCATTTGGGTTCAATTATCTATCAGCTGAACAAAGCTTCTATCTGAGCTAGAATTTGCTCGTTTGTGAAGTGGTGCATAATAATTGCTCCCGAAGGACAGGCGGCACTACAGGTGCCACACCCCTTGCACACAACTTCACTGACATGGGATACCCTTCTATCATCTCTAGGCTGCAGCTCAATAGCTTGAAAGGGGCATAAAAGTTCGCAAATCCCACAGCCTGAGCACTTATCTTCATCAATCCAGGCATTTATCGCCTCCGGTTTGACATAACCCAACCTAAGAGGGCCTGCTGCCTTTGAAGCAGCTGCGAAGGCTTGAGAAATTCCTTCAGTTACATCTGTGGGCCAGCGTGCTGAGCCGCAAATGTAAATGCCGTCCATGGCGAATTCTACAGGCCGGAGTTTTAAATGTGCTTCCAAGAAGAAACCAAACTCGTCTAAGGAAACTTTTAGCATCTTGGATATATCCTGATTATCCTCACCAGCGATAAGAGGAGTGGTTAAAACAAGCATATCGCAGGGAAGTTCTATGTCCTTTCCCCACAGCTCGTGGTACACCTTTATTCTCTCAACTTTCCCGTCCCCGACAACTTCAGGAGGACTCTCTAAGCTATATCTAATAAATCTGACCCCCATCTCCATGGCTCTTCGCTGATATTTCTCAAAGTCCACACCATAAGTCATAAGGTCCCGGTGCAGTATCCAGACTCTTGTTTCAGGGTTTGATTCCTTAATGAGAGAGGCATTCTTTATTGCCGTCATGCAGCAGATTCTACTGCAATAAGTTCTCTCGGGAATCCGCGCTCCTACACAATTGACCATCACAACATTCTGGCCCAAAGGCTCCCCTTTCTTCATACGCTCCTCCAGCTCCAGTTGAGTGATGACATTCGACATCTTACCGTAGCCGTATTGGCCTACCGGCTTCAACTTATCAGCCCCGGTAGCCACTACAATAGTACCTACATTGAATTTACTCGCTCCTCCCTTCCCATCCAGATTGACATCAAAGTTACCGATAAATCCAGTTACCTCCTTCACTTTAGACGAGAGATAGGTCTTAATCTTGGGATGCTTCTCAATTTGTTCGACGAACAGTTTGATTAACTTTGTTGCTTCTTGATTCGTGGGGAAAAGTTTATACACGCTGCGAAGGGTCCCCCCAAGTTCTGGTTCCTTTTCCACTAAATGAATATCAAAGCCCTGCCTAGCCAAGTTCAAAGCTGCCTCCATTCCAACAACCCCACCTCCAATCACCAAAGCAGAAGGAGCTACCTTGACCTCAATCTCCTCCAGCGGCTCCAGCAATCTAGCTTTGGCTACTCCCATCCTTATAAGGTCTTTAGCCTTTTCTGTAGCCCTCTCAGGCTCACGCATATGCACCCAGGAGCATTGATCTCTTATGTTAACAAACTCAAAAAGGTACTTGTTCAAGCCCGCATCTTCGCAAGCAGCCCTGAAGAGCGGCTCATGGGTTCTAGGTGTACAGGAAGCTACCAGGACCCGATTCAAGTTATATTCCTTAATGCCTCTTTTAATCGCTGAAATCCCTTCCTCAGAGCAGGTAAACAAATTACGCTCAGCATGCACTACATTCGGTAGCCCCTTGGCATATTCAACAAGTTCTGGGACATTGACATACGCCGCGATATTTATGCCGCAATGACAAACAAAAACTCCAATACGAGGTTCATCCACCTCAGTTACCTCCTTGCGAGTCCCGATTCAATCGGGATGAAGCAATCTCTTCAGCTACTCTGCCTGCTGCCCCAGAGGCCTGGGTCACCGAATCTGGGATGTCCCGCGGGCTATGGACATAGCCACAGGTAAAAATGCCTGGCTTTGTAGTGTCCAGCGGTTGCAGAAATCTATCTGCAGTCCTCACAAAGCCATCTTCGTCTAACTCTATTTCTAGTATTTCTGCCAACTCCCGGGTGATTTGAGGAATCATGGCTTGAGCAAGAACTACCAACTCTACCTCAAATTTCTTTACTTCTCCACTGGAGGTTTCCTCATACCAGATAATAGGATTGTCGTTATCAGGATTAACTTCAATCCTCCCGGGACGACTCCTGATATAAGTGACATTGTATTCTTGCTTAGCCCTGGCAATATATTCCTGAAATCTTTTGCCCACAGCCCTCATATCCATGTAGAAGATGAAGGATCTTGTTCCCGGATGATGTTCGAAAGCCAGCATTGCCTCCTTAGTTGAATGCATACAGCAGACACTGGAGCAATAAGCTTTATGCCTGAAATCGCGGGAGCCGACACATTGGATAAAAGCTATATTCTCAGGTATCTTGCCATCCGAAGGACGCCTGAGTTCTCCCATAGTAGGCCCAGATGCTGCAGTCAATCTCTCAAATTCCATAGCGCTAATCACGTTTTTTATTTTGCCATAGCCATATTCTGGTAGCGCTGAAATATCATATAAACCAAGCCCTGAAGCAACTATTATCGCGCCTACCTTTAGCTCGATGCTTTCATCCTTCTTCGTATACACTATTGCTTTTGGCTCGCATCGTCGTTCACATTCATGGCATTCTATACACCCTTCTGTTTGTCCCGCCAAACAGCGTGAAGCTTCCTCTAAGGCTTCCTCTAAGGAATACCCCAGAGCAACCTCACGAAAGTCCTGGATTCTTTTCTTAGCTGGCTCCCTCCTCATCCCCACTCTATTTCTGGAAGGAAAGCGTTTCTTCAGATCCTCTATCTCTTTCTGGGACAGCTTCTCTGGTTCCTTCCATTCTTCCTCTGGCTCAAGAGGTTGTCCATTCAAATACTGATCCATAGAGCGAGCAGCCTTTTTCCCAGCCGCTATGGCATCAATCACGAAAGCAGGTCCTGTAACTACATCACCTCCAGCAAATACTCCTTCAACACTGGTCACCCCAGTCTTGGCATCAATTTCTATCGTGCCCTTCTTGGAAAGCGAAACTCCTGACTGTTTAACAAAATCTGCTTCTGGAGTCTGCCCCAATGCAGTGATCACTGTATCCACCGAAATAATAAATTCAGAACCCTCAATGGGAATAGGTCGAGGGCGCCCGCTGGCATCTGGTTCCCCGAGCTTCATGCGTACACATTCCATCTTGGCAAGCTTTTTATTCTCAGAAGAGAAGCGGCTTGGAATAGTCAGAAACTCGATCTTTATGTCCTCTTCTTCGGCTGCTGTCACTTCCTCCGCGGAAGCTGGCATCTCAGCGCGAGAACGGCGGTAAACAATGGTCACCTCTTTTGCTCCCAGGCGCTTTGCTGTGCGGGCACAATCTATAGCTGTATTACCTCCGCCAATCACTGCTACCCTATTTCCAACATCTATCTTTTCCCCGAGATTTACAGCGCGGAGAAATCCTATCCCCTCCATTACTCCGGGAATATCTTCACCCTCTACCCCAAGCTTCATGCCACCGTGTGTCCCAATAGCAATGAAAACGGCATCGTAGTCTTTTTTTAATTTTTCGAGGGTGATATCTTTACCGACTCGAATGCCCGTTTTTACCTCCACGCCAAGTTTCTGAATGTAGCCTATCTCCTGGCGTAAAATTTCCTTGGGAAGTCGATATTCCGGTATGCCAACGCGAAGCATACCTCCGGGTTCAGGAAGAGCCTCAAAGATAGTCACACTGTGCCCTTTTAGAGCAAGGTCATTGGCAGCGGCAAGACCTGCAGGTCCCGAGCCTATAACTGCTACCTTTTTATCCGTCTTTGTAATTGGCGGTACTTCAAGTTCCTCGATACTCCATTGATCCGAGGGAACTCGCTTAATGTCGCGGATACACAATGGTTCATCTATTTCACCGCGATTACAGACATCCTGACAAGGTGCATAGCATACTCGGCCAACACATGCAGGCAGGGGGGTTGTCTCCCTTATAAGCTTATAAGCCTCTTTGAACTCTCCTTCAGCAACGAGTTTGATGTACCCAGGTACGTTAGTATGAACTGGACAGGCATCCATGCAAGCCGCTTTACAGGGGCGGTCTTCCCTTTTGTCTATAACACATTTTTTGGGAACAGCTTGAGGAAATAGCATGTATATAGCTTTTCTTTTTCCTATCCCTTGATCGAATTCATTTGGCAGAATGACAGGGCAGCCTTCGATACAGAGGCCGCACCCTGTACATTTGTCCCAATCGACAAAAGATGACTTTTTCTTTACCTTGACCTCAAATTTCCCTGCTTCCCCGGAAACTTTTTCTACTTCACAATAAGTTAAAAGCTCTATGTTATTATGTGTACTCGCTTCAATCATCTTAGGTGCCAAAATACACATGGCACAATCATTAGTAGGGAAAGTCTTATCCAGTTGCGCCATCCTTCCCCCGATGCTGGGCAATTTTTCCACCAAATATACCTTAAAGCCCATATTCGCTAGATCCAGCGAAGCCTGGATCCCCGCTATGCCACCACCAATTACTAGCACCGATTTCTGTCCGTTTTCCCTGTTGCTCATTATTACTTGCTAAGATTACTCCCTTCCTCAATAGCATTTGCTACCAGGTTTGCTAAATCCATAACTTCAATACTTGGCATCGACCGCTTTTCTTTTCCCTTATCTGTCATGGCGCATCTGAAATGGGTTTGACATTTGGGGCAGCATGTTATGAGTGTCTCAGCCTTGGTGGCAGTTGCCTCAGATAACCTTTCCGCCCGTATCATATTGGAATACGAGTCGCAGTTAGTCCAGGCGCTGGTGCCACAGCAAATAGCATCCCATCCACTATATTGCATCTCGACAAATTCTATGCCAGGAATAGATTTAAGTACTTTTCTGGGGGCATCATATATACCGAGATGCCTTCCCAACCTACATGGATCCTGATAAGTTACCCTTTTTTTCACTTCATTAAACTTCACGCCGCCCTTTTCGATTCTGTCCGCCAAGAATTCAGAGATATGTTGTAACTCACAACCAACATCAAAGCCATAGTTTGGATAATCCAGCTTCAATGTTCGGTAGCCTTCAGGGCAGGAGAAGATTATTTTCTGCACCCCGGATTCTTTTATTTGGGTCGCATTATGCTCGGCTAGTTTCTTAAATGTCTCTACATCCCCAGTCCAAACCACATCATGCCCACAGCATTTCTCATCTGGAAGCAGCTTGGGCTCTATTCCCAGAAGATTCAAGATTTTCAAGCTGGCCTCAGTGATATCAAGAGCTCTAAACTCAATATCCTCAAAGATGGCTTCAAAATATGGAGCACACCCCACCCAGAGAAGAACATCGGAGTCATCGGAGGTGCGGTATTTATCAGATAGCCATTCCAATCTCCTTTGCTTAATGTCGGGGCTAGTCATAAGCCTGGCCAGAGATTGCAACTGCCCCGAGTGGGCACAAATTCCGTGCTGTCCATTATCTTGGGCTATGGTGCGGGCTTTGCGCACAAATACAGGAAAATCGACATCACTGGGACATCTCTGTTGACAAGTGTAACAAGTTAAGCAGGAAAAAAGTTCTCGGTTGAATACCAAGTCATCTTCAGGTCCCAATAGAGCATTCTCAATCATCGCCCGAGGAGAGAATGCTGGGTCATATCTGGCGACAGGACATATACTTGTACATTTGCCACATTCCAGACAGTAATAGGTTTTCGTCTCTTGAATAATGTCCTCTAAACTCAAGCCACTGCCTTCTCCTTTCTTGAATTTCTTAAAGATGAAAAAGGCGAAGGCCCTAGCCTCTTAAGCTCGCTTACGAACTCCCTAACCACTCTAGCAAATACTGTTCCCTCGGAGGTAGATATCATCTCGCGCTTTAGCCTCTCGTCCTCCAAGCCAAGAATATGTACTAACCTCTTTAGCTTGGCAAACATGGCATCGCACTTTACCGGTCCATCGATGTAATGGCAATCAGTGTAATGACATCCAGAGACTATAACTCCGTCTGCACCATCTTCAAAGGCTCTAAGAACATAGCTGGGATTTATCATCCCGCTGCACATCATCCTGACGATATAGGCATTAGGAGGATATTGAACTCGGCTCGTTCCGGCTAGATCGGCTGCGGCATAGGTACACCAGTTACATGCAAAAACGATAATCTTAGGCTCAAACTCAGCCACGGTGCACCTCCAGCAAGCCGTCGACCAGACCCTCTATTTCCTGCATATTGAAGTGCTTGATTTGTGCTGCCCCTGTAGGACACACAACAGCGCATGCTCCACATCCCTTACAGAGAGCTTCGTTTATGCTAGAAACCAAGCGTCCATCCGTTCTGATAATCGAGGGGGCATGAAAAGTACAGATTTCCTCGCAGCGGCCACATCCATGGCAAATAGATTCATCCACATACGACACAGCTGCTTCAGTGGTTACCTTGCCTCTACTTATCAATGACAAAGCCTTGGATGCTGCTGCCGAAGCCTGCGCCACAGTATCAGGGACGTCTCTTGGTGCTTCGCAGCACCCAGCAATGAAAACTCCATCTGTTGGCGTGTTTACTGGAGCAAGCTTAGGATGGGTTTCCAAGAAGAAGCCGTCTCCTCTTTGGCCTATGGTAAAAAGGCTCGCCACATCAGCCGCGTCAGAGCGTGCCTCTAGGGCCGCACACAGGATAACCATATCCACAGGGACACGTATCATCTTTCCCAGTAACGTATCCTCTGCTGTGACAATTAATTTCCCCCTCTCCTCTTCGCTCATCACCCGGTCGGTAATGTTAGCCACCTTTCCTCGGATGAAATTGACTCCCATCTCGGAAACACGTTTATAGAATTCCTCAAAAGCCTCACCAAAACATCTCATGTCAATATAAAATTCATATACCTCTGCTTTGGTAAACTCTTTTATCAATTCGGCATATTTGAGTCCATACATGCAGCATACTCTAGAGCAATACTCATGGTAGTTCTGGTCCCGGCTGCCCACACAATGCACTATGGCTACACTCTCCGGTTCTCTACCATCCTTGAGTTGAATCCGTCCTTGAGTTGGCCCTCCTGCACAGGTTATCCTTTCGAATTCAAGTCCGGTCAGGACATTATCGAACTTCTTATATCCATACTGAGGTATGACACTGGGGTCAAACTGCTGGTAGCCAGTAGCTAGAATCATCGAGCCTACCTCGACCTCAACGAACTCATCTTGCATTTCATGATTAATTGCCCCTTGCTCACAGACCTTCACGCATTCCAAACATTCCGAGCATACGCCACAGTTCAGACAGCGTTTGGCCTCCTCAATTGCCGTCTTTTCATCAAAGCTTAGTTCAACCTCAGCGAAGGAGCCTTTCCTTTCATCAAGCTTAAGCAGCGGGGTAGAAGCTCTCGCTTTTAGCTGGGCTCTTTCCTTTGATACGTTTTCCACACGTTTCGGTGTTACCTGCCTTTCCTCGGTTAGACTGACTCCTCTTAGATACCGATCAATGGAAATAGCTGCTTCCTTGCCAGCGGCAACCGCTACCACGACATCAGCCGGTCCAGAAACTACGTCGCCGCCAGCGAACACACCAGCAATATGGGTTTGCAAGGTGACGGGATCAACCTCCAGTGTGCCCCAACTAGTGTAATTAAGCTCCTTCGGCAGTGCCGTCTTGTCCACAGTTTGACCGATTGCAATGATGACATTGTCAACATTCATGGTGAATTCCGTCCCCTTGACAGCTACAGGACGACGGCGACCGCTGGCATCTGGTTCACCCAGCTTCATCGTGATACATTCTATAGCCGACAATTGGCCATCTCTGGACAGGATTTTGGTGGGTGTGGCCAGAAAATGGATTTTAATTCCTTCATGCTCCGCTTCCTCAACTTCGCTGCTTATAGCAGGCATTTCGTCACGAGAGCGGCGATAAACAACAGTAACTTCCCTGGCTCCAAGTCGTAAAGATGCCCTAGCAGCATCTATGGCAGCATTACCACCGCCGACAACCACTACTTTATTGCCTAACTTGATGTCCACTCCAGCATTAACCATTCTTAGAAAATCAAGGGCATGAATTACACCGCTCGTTTCTTCACCGGGTATGCCCATTTTCTGGCTTCCTTGGGCACCGCTGGCAATAAAGATGGCCGCATATCCCTGATTGAAAACCTCGGCAAGATCCTCCACTGGTGACTTCGTTTTAATCTCTACTCCTAATTCCTGTATATAACTTATGTCGTTATCAAGTACCTCCTTGGGCAACCTATACTCAGGGATACCATATCTAAGCAGTCCGCCTGCCCGAGGCAGAGACTCAAATACGGTAACAGCATAACCCTCTCTAATCAAGTCATAAGCACAGGCAAGACCGGCAGGGCCAGAACCGATAACAGCCACCTTGCTATCTTTTGTTGTCTCAATGGGAACCACCTTCTCTCTCTCTGTCTTCAACTCATAGTCAGCTATAAAGCGTTTCAAAGCACGGATGCTGACGGGTTCATCAAACTTCCCTCGCTCGCATTCGAGTTCACAGGGATGAGTACAAACACGCCCCAGGACTCCAGCAAATGGCATAGCTCTCCTCACTAACTCAAGAGCCTCCTTGAACTTGCCCTGGGAAATAAGGGCGATGTAGCCCTGAGCATTAACACCGGCGGGGCAAGCAATGCGGCAGGGCGCAGTGCCTCTTTTGTCAATGGCAAAAGCGGCGGGAACAGCCTGAGGAAGAGGTAAATATGCTGCTTTCCTCATACTCAAGCCCATCTCAAACTCATCGGGCACTTCAACAGGGCACACCTTGGCACATTCACCGCATGAGTTACATTTATCGACATCGACATACCTGGGCTTTTTCCTGATCCTGACATTGAAATTGCCGATATACCCCGAAACCTCCTCTACTTCGCTGTTGGTCATTAACTCGATGTTAGGATGATGACCAGTATCGGTCATCTTGGGAGTGAGAATACACTCTGAGCAATCTAGAGTGGGGAATGTCCTATCAAGCTGAATCATATGTCCACCAATGGATGCGTCCCGTTCCACCATGTAGACTTTCTTCTCCCCATCAGCGATATCCAGAGCAGCTTGAATGCCAGCAATACCACCCCCCACAACCAAGACATTGGGATTCACCGGAACCTCCTTAATCTCCAGAGGTTCTTGATAATAGACACGCCTTACTGCAGCACGTACAAGGTCCTTGGCCTTTTCTGTGGCTCGATTCTTGTCTGTGGCATGGGGCCAAGAGCAGTGCTCCCTGATATTTGCGTGCTCATATAGATATGGGTTCAGTCCGGCATCCCGGCAAGCTTTGCGAAACGTGGGTTCATGCAATCTCGGTGAGCAGGAAGCAACCACAACTCGATTAATCCCCAACCTCTTAATATCATTCTTAATGAGATCCTGTCCAGGATCGGAGCACATATACTTATAGTCACGGGCAACCGCCACATGGGGCAGGGTTCCAGCATACCTGGCCACCTCTTCAGAATCCACTGTGCCAGCGATATTTAAGCCGCACCAGCAGACATAAACACCAATTTTTACCTCTTCCATTTTGGCTCCCCTGCTATTACACTGCTTCAGCAACAAGCTCAGCGATATCTCTAACCTGCATAGTCTCTGCCTTGCCCATAGATAGCACGCTATCCCTGTAGTTGAGGAAGCAGTAAGGACACGCCAAGGCTATAATATCAGCGCCTTTCTCTACAGCTTGCTCTACCCTTATATCAGAGAACCTTTCCCCTTTCGGTGTATCCATCCAGATTCTACCGCCGCCACCACCACAACAAAGAGCATTCTCGCGGGCATCGGGAAATTCTATTAATTCCAGGCCGGGAATACTCTGCAATATCTTTCTAGGTTCGTCATAGACATTGTTATGCCTCCCCAAATAGCAAGGATCAGAATAGATTACCTTTTT
>Ga0180301_10004183_pt1 | contig 11163 bp, 8 predicted proteins | sample GuaBasSediGuay16_FD_121797 | JGI IMG/M metagenome (GOLD analysis project Ga0180301, IMG submission 121797) | Subseafloor sediment microbial communities from Guaymas Basin, Gulf of California, Mexico - Guay16, Core 4569-2, 12-15 cm | ecosystem: Environmental > Aquatic > Marine > Hydrothermal... | reverse complement strand
TAGATGCCCACTCCGCTATCCTGAGCGCAAGCCTCAGGATTTCCCTGTGCCTGTGTTCAGAGAGGATCTCTAACACGATGCTCTTTGAGACGCGTAGATAGCCGTGGACAACCACGTTCCTGAACCCTATTATCCTCTTAAACAGGGCAGCTTCCTCGTCACTAAGGGCGCCAGCTTCGCGTAACAGCCTAGGTAATGTTGAGTACCTATCAGCGACGCCGACTCCAGCTTCAGCCGCCACGTGGGACGCCAAGTCTATCAGGGCCTGAGCAGCGATCTGCAGTATGTGGAGGACCGCGTTTAAGGAGAATGAGTCCTCCACCAGTTCCCTCGGCCCCCTCTCCTCCAGCTTCCTGTCGAGGAGCGCGAGGCCCTCCCTGATCGAGGATAGTATGTCAGCCACTCTACCCATTTACGAGCCCCCTCCCCAGGGCTTTCACGAACTTGTGCTCCAACTCGAGCTTCTCCCTGAAAAGCCTGAAGTCCAGGTACTCGGAGATCACCCTAAGCCTGAGCCTAGCATAGAGGTCCTTATCAGCACAGTAGGTGAGCACCCCCCTGGCTACAGCCTCGTAGAGGAGCCCTATAGGCAGCTCTTCATCCAGGAACACCACATCCACCCTATCGTCGGGCACGCCAAATGCGAGAGAGGCCAGCTCAGCTACCTCGCAGGCGAGCAGGAGCCTCTCGTCAACCTCCTCAGAGGCTGGGAGGACTGCCACGTCTACGTCACTCACTAGACCCCAGCGCCCCTTAGCCCGGGAGCCGAATACCGTGACCAACAGCACTCTTCCCTCCAGCCTCTCAGTCACCAGCCTCCTGAACTCCTCTAACCCCGTCACTATGTAGCCTGCGCTCCAGCTGTAAATAAAAGCTCCAGCCGCTCATCACCCGGGAGGCGCGCCACTCGGAAACTAGGTGTTAGTGGTCCAGCCGCGGCAGGCCTAGCAGAACACCTCCATGTCGCATTCACGAATATTATGGGCAACTAGCTGGTGAGTGCTAGGCAGGGGTACGCGGCTGTATCCACCTGCTGAGGCTCGGCCTCAGGTGGGGGCAGGGGGCGCGGCGGCCTCGATTTGGGCACCACTTACCCGCTAGGCCGCAGTACCAGCGAGTTATGAAGCGGCCTCCGAGCTGGGCGGAGAATATCCTGACGGGCTTGGCGTAGGCGCAGCGCCGCACGTGCCTCGCTCGCCTATTGGGTGCGGGCCTTATGTATGCAGCGGATGGCTCGTGAATGTAGTAGACTTGTGAATGTGGTAGAGAATACGTGGATTATTAGCCGCGGCTTAGCCTACCTAGAGCACCGGCAATGTCCCTCCACCCTATGAGGTGAACGTGCCTGTCGCTTAGAGCCTTCCTCACGTCACGGTCTGCTACCAGGAGGTACTCGTGGTACCTCGACTTGTAGCCAGTGCCTATTATCGCCTTAAGCTCGTAGGTGTCGAGGCCTAGGTGTACTATCACCTGGGAGATCGTGCCGGGCTCGAGCTCTCCTATGACCGCCAGTAGGAACCGCTTCTTAGCCTCCAGGCCTCCCCCTGGGAGGCCTGGTACTAGGAGGTCTAGCTGGAAGGGAGCCTGCTCGATGAGGGGCTTGAGCTGGTCCACGGGCAGGCCCTGGCTTCTGGCAGCCGCGAGCAGCCTCTCGGTAGGCCTCGGAACCATGGGCAGTATGTCGTGCTTAGCAGCTACCCCTAGGTACTCCCTGAGGAAGTCAGGCCTGGCGTAGACGACGCCCATGTGCGTGTCCAGGTGGCTCACCTCCAGCCCGTAGTCCAGGGCCCACCTGACCTGCGCCTCCAGCTCTCCCCTAACCTCCTGAGGGGTGGCGTGGAGAGCCACGCTCCTCACGTCACTCCACATGAAGCCTCTATCCCCTCCCAGCCCGCTGGCCCGGGTCAGCGGCCGCCACCTGTACCACCTCCACTCGCTAGTGAGCGTCGAGTGAACCCCCACGTCGAACTCCCGGTTCTCCCTGAAGAACTCGGCGGCCTCAAGCACCCATGGGCATGGCACCATGATGCTGGCGCTGGACACGCTGCCATCTTCTAGCCGCTCAAAGGTTGCCTGGTTCACCGAGTGGCACATCCCCGCGTCATCCGCGTGCAGTATCAGTAGCTTATCCCTGGATGGATCATAGCCGAGTTCCTCAAAGAGCTCCTCCCTCACGACCCGACTGCGAGGATGAGGCAAAAGAGGGTTCCGCCCTGCCTGTTAGGGTGCATCTCCTCAGGTCGCGTGAGCCGGACACGTGCTGATGCCGTGCTCCACCACCGCCCTGGCGAGCGTCTTATCAAAGGTTAGTAGCTTCATGCCATGCTTCAGCGCAGCTGCGCTCGTGGGCTAATAACCTTCTCCTGCTACAGCGGAGACGTGGCTAGCCACCGTCACGGTCTGGATGGTAATAGGCGTTATTAATGAGGGCTTAGCTCCTCCCTCATCGAGGCTCGCGCTCTAGCGAGCTCAGCTGCTATTGCTCCTGTGGTTAAGGCCGAGCCAGCTATCAAGAGTATGTACCTCAGCTCCCAGTACTCGAAGAATTCGCGGACATTGAGCCTGTGTAGCTTGTAGGCAACTGGGAGAAGGTAATCCTCGAGGACTATGTGGCCCCCCTCGAGCCTGTACTTAACCTCCCAGAGCTTGAGCTCCTCTCTGAGGCCCCCGCCGAGCGTGGAGGCGCCGCCCCACGCAGCCTTAATGCTGGCGCACATTCTGGCGGCCCCACTCCCTAGGCTCACCACGCTGGTCACCGTTCGCCACGCCCCGCTCCCCTCGTATATTGTGTAGCTCAAGTGTGTGTAGTTCGCCTGTGCAGCCTCACCGCTCCCGCTCTCAACGCGAAGGGTTACATGTAGGATGCCGCAGACCTGATGCCTGGATAGGAGGGGGAAGCTGTAGCCGACGAGGCTCAGCGCCACGAGCCTGCTGAGCTCCGGCCACATGACCCTGGCTCCCCTCTCAGCCGCCCTAGAGGCGTGGTAGATAACCTCGAGCGGGTAGCCGGAGTCCTCGCCAGCCAGGTAGGCGTAGGAGAACAGGTAGATGTGCCCCCTCCCCTCCACGTGCCACGTGAAGTCAAGTATCGCCGCCGCGATCATCAACGCCGAGCCGATGACGAGGAGGCCGCGGCGAGGGCCGAGCGCCCTGAGGATGGCCGCCGCCCCAATGATGGCGGCGAGGGACGGCGATGCCAGCTTCAGCACGGTGAAGATGCGTGCTAGGATATGGTAGCTGTCGAGCCTCCTCGCGTCGTAGGTGAGGTGGAAGGACCCCAGGCTCTCGCCGCTAGCCAGAGTGGCGTTCAGTAGCCACCTATCCTCGCCGACTCTCGTGAACTCCAGCTGGGCCACTAGGGGGTCGTAGTTGAGCGTGACTGGCTCCTCGCTTAGCAGTGTGATGGTGGATGGCATGTAGAGCTTCAGCGTGAAGTTGGCGTGCGTCCCGGTTAAGTTTCGGAGAAGGCTTGACAGGGATGTTAGAGGCGCCAGTCTCACCTCAGCTTGCAGCGGCCTCAGCGGATCGCCGATCCTGTCCTGGATGTCGAGGGTGCTCTCAACTTTGTACATGGAGTCTGCTCCCCCCAGCACTGTCTCGAGTACTCGGCCGGAGTCCCAGGGGGAGAGTATTAAGTCGATCAGCACGAGCTCTTCTCCACTCGGCAGAAGCACGTGTGGTACCACGTAGCTCCTCTGAGCGTATAAGAAGTGTGCTGGCGGGCTTTCTCTAGGCTTAAGCCACAGGGAAACGTAAAGGCGTGAAAGGTTGAAGCCATGCTGCAGGACGTAGAGCCCGCTCGACTCCAGCTGGAGGAGGGTGCCGTTGGGGCACGTGAACTCTATCGCGGTGAAGAGGCTTGACTCGAGCTCGAGCACAACTTCCTGGGGGCCCGAGCTCGACAAGTACAGGTATAGGGCGGCGGTGGCTATGGCGAGAGTTAGCAAGAGCAGTAGTGCGATCCTCCACAGCTCACCCATCGATCCATATATCTCTCCAACGCACTTTATCGCTTATGGCGAGCTGGTTTTTAGGAAGCGCGCCGGTGTTCACGTGTGCTGAGGTTCGCTATCGTGGGGGGAGGTTCCAGGGGCTGGCACCTCGCCTCCCTCCTGAGGGGCTTTCCGGACGTGGAGCTGGCCGCCGTGTGTGACTCCGACCCGGGGGCGCTGGCCAGGTGGTGCAGTCTCGGGGTCGAGCTGTTCCGGGATTTCGAGGAGTTGTTGAGGTGGGGGGATTTTGACGCTGCAGTGGTGAGCACGCCCTGGGCCCACCACGCGCGTCAGTCAATCAAGCTGCTGGAGGAGGGCAAGCACGTGCTCTGCGAGGTTCCGGCGTGCCTCACGCTTGAGGAGTGCTGGGCCCTGCTGGACGCCGCTAAGAGTAGCGGAGCTGTGTACATGATGGGGGAGAACTACTGCTTTATGCGCGAGCAGCTGGCTGTGCTGCGGATGGCTGAGGAGGATGTGTTCGGCGACTTGACGTACGCGGAGTGTGGCTACATACACGATGTGAGGAGCCTCCTCCTCAGGCCTGATGGAGGCCTAACGTGGAGGGGGGAGGAGGCTAGGCGGAGGAGGGGCGTAATTTACCCGACTCACTCCATAGGCCCCGTGGCTAAGTGGATGGGTATCGGCGAGCGTGATGAATTTGTGGAGCTCGCGGCCATGAGCACGCGGCCCGCCTCCATTGCCCAGTACGTGAGGGAGGTATTCGGAGGCGATCACCCGGCAGCTAGGGAGGAGTACTGGAGGTGTGGCGACTCTGCTGTGGCGCTGATATCCACCAGGCGGGGGGCGCTCGTAGTGCTCAGAGTCGACATAGCATCGCCGCGGCCCCACAACCTCGCCTACTACCACCTACAGGGCACGCGCGGCGCTTACCTCTCAGGCAGGTGGGGGGAGGAGGGGCTCGTCTGGATAAGAGGAGTGAGCCCGGGCGACAGCCTGCACATGAGCCCCGAGCCCGCGAGGTGGGAGCCAATCAGCAAGTACTACGACAGGTATGAGCACCCGCTCTGGAGGAGTGCCTGGAGGCCAGGCATCGAGGCTCATCACGGCGGGGGAGACTACGTGATGCTCAAGGCCTTCATCTCCGCAGCGAGGGAGGGGAGAGAGCCCTTCATCAACGTCCACGACGCGGTGACATGGAGCGCGATAATCCCGCTGTCAGGGAAGTCGATAGCGGAGGGCAGGAGCGTCGAGTTCCCCCGCTTCAGGTAGCTGTGAAGCCCAGTCCGAAACTTGAGGGAGTTGCGCAGGGCTTATCAGCTGTGAGGAGCTTCACTAACGTGACCCGCCTCACCATCAGTAAGGCTCTTACGCTAGTGCTCGCCGCACTCACGGTGGTGGCCATAGCGCACATAGCTGTTGAGCATGGGCGCCGCCCGGAGTGCTCGCCTCAGCTGCCCCGCCTATGGCTGGACCGCTACAACCTGTTCGGCGGTCATCGGGGGATGTGCGGCTTCGAGCAGCGGGGCTACTTCTACATCGTCGAACAGGATGGGAGGTGGTGGCTCGTCGACCCCCTGGGCTGCGCCTTCATCTCAAAGGGCGTGAATCACATCAGCCCACACGGCGACTACGCCCCCTCTCTAGGGTACTCGCCATATGAGAGAGCTATCAAGGCGAAGTACGGGAACTTCGACGCGTGGCTGGAGGTGACGGTCATCAGGCTGCGATCCTGGGGCTTTAACACGGTAGGCTCCTGGTCCTACGAGGGGCTCTTCTCCCAGATGCCCTACACGGTGTTCCTCGGCGTGATGGCGAGCTACGGCTTCGACTGGGTCACGGGCAGGGTTCCCGATATATTCGACCCCTCCTTCGAGTCGCACGCTGACCGGCTGGCAGCCGAGAAGTGTAGCCCCCGCGCCAGGGATCCTCTCCTCCTGGGCTACTTCCTAGATAACGAGCTGAGGTGGGGGCCTGACTGGCGCTCCCCCAGGCATCTCCTCGACGACTTCATGATGCTCCCACCCGCGAGCCCGGGGAAGAGGGCGGCGGTAGAAGCCTTGCTCGAGGCCTTCGGCGGCAACCTGGAGAGGCTCAGCCGGGAGCTGGGCCTCGACGCCAGCGTGGAGGCGCTCCTCAATTACACAGGCCAGCTGCCGAGCGGCGGAGCGTTCGACGAGGCTAGGCGGATCTTCCTGAGGCGCTTCGCGGAGAGGTACTTTAGCGTCGCTGTAAGGGCTGTGAGGAGGCATGACCCGAATCACCTAGTGCTGGGCGTGAGGTTTGCTGGCCTACCTCCCCGGGAGGTGCTGGAGGTAGCTGGCAAGTACGTGGACATCGTGTCAATTAACCGCTACACCTGGAGCCCCCACGAGCCCCCAATTAACGAGCTGAGGTACGTCCACGATGTCACCGGGCGGCCAGTAATGGTCACTGAGTTCTCGTACAAGGCCATGGACTCAGGCCTGCCCAACACCAAGGGGGCGGGAGAGCCCGTGCCCACACAGAGGGAGAGGGCATACCTGGCGGCCCAGTACGTGCTCAAGATCGTAGAGCTCCCCTACGTCGTGGGCTACCACTGGTTCCAGTACATGGATCAGCCCAAGGAGGGCAGGTTTGACGGGGAGAACAGTAACTTCGGCCTAGTGAGGATAGATGATGAGCCTTGGGATCTGCTGACTAGGGTGTTTACTCTCGTCAATAACGCGGCTGAGGAGGTCCACGCGGGGATCCTCAGCTCGGACGAGCTACTTAAGCGGGTGGCCGAGGTGGTGAGGGAGGGCTAGCCAGGCACACAGCTTTTGTACCTGGCCCGCGCTCTAGCCACGTGGGCATAGAACCACCCTACGACCTCAGGTGCGAGTACTGCCGCGAGCCCCTCGGCATAGGTCCTGATTCGAAGCCCCGGTTCTCCTGGCTCCTCCATCACCAGGGGAGGGGGGTTGGGCAGAGGGGTTACCGCCTCATAGTGGCGAGCTCGAGGGAGCTGGCTGAGAGGGGAGTGGGCGATGTCTGGGACTCAGGCTTCGTCGAGTCCCCCGAGAACTGCGCGGTATACGGCGGCCCCCCGCTGGAGAGCAGCAGGGAGTACTTCTGGCGGGTTAAGTGGTGGGATTCTGAGGGCAATGAGAGCCCTTGGAGCCGGGTAGCCCGCTTCGTGACAGCTCTCCGCCCCCGGGATTGGCGGGCGAAGTGGGTGACGGGCGGGAGGCTGTTGAGGAGGGAGTTCGAGCTTCCAGCCCCCGTCAGGAGGGCGTTTGTGCACGTTGTGGGGCTGGGCTGCTACGAGCTGAGGATCAATGGCAGGAAGGTTGGGGATCGCGTCCTCGACCCGCCCTGGACTGATTACAACAAGCGCGTGATGTACGCTACTTACGAAGTCACCAGCTACCTGAAGCCGGGCCGAAACGCCATCGGGATAATGCTCGGGAGAGGCAGGTACATCAAGGCTTACGGCTACGATGAAGTCCTTAAGGCTATACTGCAGTTGAGGATCGAGCTGGTGGATGGCCGCGTCGTGGAGGTAGTAACCGATGAGAGCTGGAGAGCCGCTGACGGCCCCATACTGGAGGACGACATCTACAATGGCGAGGTCTACGACGCGAGGGAGGAGCAGGAGGGCTGGGACGAGCCGGGCTTTGACGACAGCGGGTGGAGGCCTGTCAGCATCGTGGACCACCCCGGCGTGCTGGTGCCCAGCGGGGCCTTCCCGCCCATCAGGAAGGTCGGGCGCCTGAAGGCGAGGAGGATGTTCAGCCCCGCGCCCGGGGTCTACGTCTTCGACTTCGGCCAGAACCTCACCGGGTGGGTCAGGATCAGGGTCTCAGGCCCCAGGGGGGCCAGGGTCCAGCTGCGCTACGCCGAGCTGGTGGATGAGCAGGGCAACATAAACACGAGGAACCTGCGCGGCGCCAGGGCCACTGATGTGTACGTGCTGAAGGGGGAGGGGGTTGAGGTCTACGAGCCCCGCTTCACGTACCACGGCTTCCGCTACGTGGAGGTAACCGGGTACCCCGGGGTGCCATCACTAGACGACGTGGAGGCCGTGGTGGTCCATAGCGATGTCGAGCCAGCGGGTAGCTTCGTCGCCTCCTGCAGCCTCGTCAACGACATCCACAGGATCGTCGTCTGGTCCCTGAAGTCCAACCTGATGGGAGTGCCCACGGACTGCCCCCAGCGTGACGAGCGGATGGGGTGGGGCGGGGACGCACAGCTGACGGCCGAGGCGGCGATGCTGAACTTCTGGATGCCGTCGTTCTACGAGAAGTGGATGGAGGACTGGGCTGACGCCCAGCTCGAGGATGGCAGCGTGCCCGACGTCGTCCCGCCCTACTGGAGGCTCTACCCCGCCGACCCCGCGTGGGGCGAGGCCTACGTGCTCATCCCCTGGCTCCTCTACCTCTACTACGGCGATAGGCGCGTGCTGGAGAGGCACTACGACGGCGTCAAGCGCTGGGTGGAGTACCTCCTCTCGAAGGCGGAGGGCTACCTGCTCAAGTTCAGCAAGTACGGGGACTGGTGCCCGCCCAGGCACATTAGGGCGCCCGAGATCCCCGGCGAGCTCGTGTCTACCTGGATCCTATACAACGACCTATTAACGCTGAGCAGGATGGCTGAGGTCCTCGACAGGCGCGGGGACGCGGCCAGGTACGCGGAGCTCGCGGAGAAGGTGAGGGAGGCGTTCAACAGAGAATTCCTGCGCGAGACCGGGTCAGCCGCATTCTACGTGTCGCCCGACTGCCAGACCTGTAACGCCCTCCCCCTAGCCTCGGGCATGGCCCCCAGCGATAAGGCGCGCGCGGTCTTCGAGACGCTGGTGAGGGACGTGGAGGTGGAGAAGGACCGGCACCTCAACACGGGGATAGTGGGGACTAAGTACCTGCTGCCGGTGCTCTCGGAGCACGGCAGGCCCGACCTGGCCTACGCTGTGGCGACTCAGACTAGCTACCCGAGCTGGGGATACATGATAAGGGAGGGGGCCACCACCCTCTGGGAGCGCTGGGAGCTCCTCACGGGCTCGGCGATGAACTCCCATAACCACCACATGCTGGGCACAGTCGACATATACTTCTACAGGCACCTGGCCGGCATAAGGCCCCTCAAGCCCGGCTTCAGGGAGTTCGCCATTAAGCCAGACCCAGTAGGCCCCGAGAGAGTGGAGGCCTCCGTGAGGGGAGCTACTGGGCCGGTGAGCGTGAAGATTTACCGGAATCCTCAGGGCTACGGCGTGGAGGCCCACGTGCCAGTCAGCTGCACGGCACTCATCTACGTCCCAACACGAGGGCTATGCAATCCGGTGGTGCTGGAGAGGGGGAAGGTCGTCTGGAGGAATGGTAAGCTCGTGGCGAGAGTTAAGGGCGTGTTAGATGCCTGGGCTGAGGAGGGGTACATAGTCTTCAAGGTGGGCAGCGGTCACTACTCGTTCAGAGCCGCCTCGGAGCCCTGTACTGAACCGACGTGCTAGTGCTCACCTTTCCCGGCCCGCCTTCTTCAGCTAGCAACGCTGGCCGCGATGGAAAACGTAGAGGCGTAGCTTCCATCCCAGTACCCTTCCATGTCCTTGCCCAGCCAGCTCCCCGATTCACGCGCTCCTTAAGCGTACTACCGGGGTCGGGTGGTGTGGAGATCGCTAAAGGTTCGTGAGGTAGGAGGCGTGGAGCTCCCTGGGTCCCAGAGGAGTGGTCTAGTAGGCTGAGACTCCTGAAGATGGCGGCTGAGCCTGGGAGGCATTTATTCGAACTTCAGCTCCTCGAGCCTCCTTATAGCCTCCCTAAGCTTCTCTAGAGCCATGGAGTTATCCACAGCGTCTAAGATCGCTCCGCACTCAGGGCACCTGAACATGTAGTCGGCTATCTCGTCGAACGTGTACTTCCTACCGCACTCGGGGCAGCGGAAGAACGTGTTGTTCTCCTCGTACTCCAGCCTCCTCCTAAGCACCTCCACAGCCTTCCTCCTCCGCTCCTCCAGTATCCTGGCGGGGTCCTCGTCGGTGACACGCCAGTAGTAGAGGTACCAGCCCTGCTCCACGTCCCTAACCCGCCTATACCTGACGAGCCTCGACTCGTAAAGCTCGTTGAGGAGCCTCCTCATAGAGTTCACGTCCACGCCTAGGGCCTGGGAGAGCTGCTCATCCGTCGCCTCCCCAACCCTCAGGAGGCGCTCTACTACCCTGCCCGCAACCGCCCCATGTATCTTGCTCGCCAGAGCTGCCAGCACCTGGCTCCTCTCACTCACCGACCCTCACCACCACCTTGCCGCGGGGAGAGGGGATTATCCTCAGCTTCGCGCCCTCGAACTCCCTAAGTAGTTCCTTCCCCCCGAAAAACCTGTCGAGGAAGACGGCCAGTGCGGCCACCTCGCTGTGCGGCTGGTTGCCTATGGCCACGTTAAAGTCCGCCATCTCGTACACCTCCCACGGCACCTTCTCCGCCCCAACTATCACTAGTATATCCTTGCCGAGCCTCTTTATTCTATCTATCACGTCGCTCCCCTCCACGTTCTCGCCGTACATCGTCAGGTGGACCACCACGCCCCCCTCCTCCTTCCACCTCCTGATCACCCGCTTATAAGATGGCGCTACCTCCACTGTGAAGGGGCCGCCCCACGTCTCCACGACCCTCCTGAGGCTCTCCACCACCGACTCCTCTACCTCGCCAGCGTATATTATCCCGGAGGCCCCGAAGGCCCTGGCTACCAAGCCCACATGCGTCGATATCCTCTTGTCCCTCCCCACCCTATGCCCGATCCTCAGCACCACAACCCTCATCCATCCTCACCACCGGTCCTCAGCACCACTATCCCTATGACCCGTTAGATTGCCCAGAGACCTTAAAGCGCTTTTGGGATAAGTGAAGCTAAGCTTAACCTCTCAGTTAATGCCATAAGCATAGATGGAGTGAACGTCCTAGAGACGTCTTGTGGCAACCAATTTATCTTGAGTAGCTCACAATCACGTCCTTAAATTGAGGAGACTCCCTCCTCCCTCATGATACGAGAACTCATTAGGGAAGCCAGGCATCTGGCATCATTGTATAGTTAAGGGATAAGTTAATTGGGTGGCTAACAAGGTGGCCCCCAACCAGCTGAGGGCCCAGTGACCAGGCGCGCATCATCTAGCCGCACACCTCCTCGCCATCGCCTCGAGCCACTCCTCCTTGCCCTCGACCACCGCCACGAGCTGCCCATCCTCCACCTCCACCCTCCTCACGTATGC
>Ga0180301_10004182_pt1 | contig 11164 bp, 16 predicted proteins | sample GuaBasSediGuay16_FD_121797 | JGI IMG/M metagenome (GOLD analysis project Ga0180301, IMG submission 121797) | Subseafloor sediment microbial communities from Guaymas Basin, Gulf of California, Mexico - Guay16, Core 4569-2, 12-15 cm | ecosystem: Environmental > Aquatic > Marine > Hydrothermal... | reverse complement strand
GGATACTATATTACGCCTATACCAATCTATTTATATATACTAATTTCTTTATTATAATACAAAACACAAAACCACTTGATATGAGGTGGAAACCGAAAGAAGGAAGGAGAACCCCGAATAGTGAAGTAGTAGAGCGAAAATATAGAAGAAATAGAGCGCTGCTATACGCCCGTTCTTTATCCAATAGAGCGAGTGGTGTAGAAGCGCTGAGGAGCGTTAGAATGAAAGAATTGTATGCTTATGTGGGAAGAAGTGTAGATGATATAGTGGGAGGTGTAGCATGAGAAGTGGTTAAAAAAACCATTGTAACCTTCTATTTAAACAAACAAGAGATGAGAACTGCGGAAAATGTAGTGGGAACACTCAAATCAATGGGTGCAATCAGTGAAGAAGCCTCAATGGGGCAAGTAGCAAAGCAAGTTTTCTTGGCTTTCATACAGGACATGCTGAGCGCAAAGAACAAGAAGAAAAAAGAGGAGGCGCGCGAATAAATGGGTGCGGAAGGCGTAAAAGTCTCAGCGGACTCAATATTGAAGCATTTAGCGAACGCGAAACTAAGCAAAGTAGGCAGACCGAGCGCCGAGGAGAAGCTAAACCGCGAATTAGAGGAGATGGAGAACGGTGGCGAGACCGAATCCGAGCGCTATGAAGTTCCAATAGAGGAGATTTTCTTACCGGGCGATATAGCGGAATATCAAGAACGATTAAAGGACATGAAGCCCGAGGATTTACGAGTCAAGCTAACAAAGTTAGCATTCGAGAACCGCGGCTTGAAGCGGTGGATAAAGAACGCGGTGCGACAGATAGCAGACGCGAGCAGTACCAAAGGCGGTAAGATAGTCTTACCACCGCTACCGCAGGGTGTTCCCGGGGAGTTAGGCATAGAAGACAGCAGTGCAGGCGTAACAAAAGTTTTGAAAGAGCTAATGCCTCAGATAACCCAATACAAATTAGTACGTGATATCTTAAGAGACAGTAGCGATGACGATAGCGGTAACAAGAATAATGGCATGGTCGAGATAGAATCACCCGATGGTACAAAAATGCGGTTACCTGCTGGGAGTTTTATCCCTGGTATGTTCAACCCGCTGATGGCTCAGCAGGGAGCGGACAAGAAAGAGGAGACAATAACAATAAAGTTAGGCGACAAGGAGCTAACAGGTCCCGCATCATCCGTAGGACTTTTATACCAAACTTTATTGAACCAAGGCGCGAACAGGGAATCAACCGTAAAGATACGGGGCGAAGACGGTGAGGAGCGCGAAGTACCAGCCTCAGCGTTAGGTGCAGTGCTGGACTTACAGAAGCTCATGATGAGCAACAAGAAGAACGAAGAGCAGATGATAACGATAACCGATGACAACGGTAAAGAAATAACAATGCCCGCCTCATTCTATCCCCAGTACCTGATGCAGCAGCAGCTCCGTGAACAGCTAAAACAAATAAAAGAATCGAGCAGTAGCAGACCAGTTACACATACCCAGACAGTACCCGACCAGACCTTAGCGAGTGTCCTTTCAGCGGTATCGGAGATGAAAGATACCATGCGACGTGTGAATGAAGTAATGAACCCACAGAAACTTAGCGAGTTAGCAGTACAGGGCTTGATGTCGAAAGTGGAAGAATTCGATCGTTTGCGCGCCATCTTTGGTAGCGGTAAAGAAGATGCGGAAGTACAGAAAGAGCGGATAAGACAGCAAACGGAACTCCAGCGAGCTAAGATACTGGAAGAGATGAAGCTTAAGCGTGAACAAGAGAAGACGAAACAGGTAGAAGCGGAAGCAAAAAAGTTTGAGATACTCGCATCACCGCCTCCAGTATCAGTACAGCAGCCAGTGCAGCCAGAGCCAGTGCAAGCGCCAGACCCACATGCTATATATAAGAAAGCGCGCGAACTCCATTCCGAACTTTTTGAAAAGCTTAATGCTAACGCATCGGAAGATAATGCCCAAGAGGGTGAAGAAAATGAAGGTATTGAAGAACAAATAGAAGAAACAGAAGAAGATTTAGAAGGAGGTGATGAACAACAAAATGAGTGAAGGTGACAAATGCGAGGTTTGCGCCTCAGAAACTTTTATTGCAAAATTTTGTAGTGCTTTGGGCGGTGGCGAGGAGTGCCGTAGGCTAACCAAGAAGGCAGCGGATGGTGAAATGACACAGGAAGAGTATTTTAACGTGATGATACAGCGGTACGGCAGGGACGCAGTAGCAAAAGCATTTGATAAAGCGATGGTTAAAGACAAGCTCGAAACAGTCATCGAACCGAAACCGCCAGCGGAAACTAAGCCGCCTGAACCCAAGCCGCCATCTGAGCCAGAGACAGCACCCAAGAAAACTGTTAAGACTGAACGGCTAACAGAAACCGAGAAATTCGCAAAAGGTGTAGCGAGCGCTAAGGAGCAACAAGAGATTGAGAAACTATTGAAACAGGGCGTACCCAAATTCAAAACCTCGATACCGGGTGCGTGCCTACCATGTATAGGTGAGCCTGCAAGTGCTATACTATCGGTAGTTGCACTATGGTATACAGGCGAAGACAAGAAGAAGATACAGAACTTAGTGAAACAGATGCGTAACTCTGAGATATATGTTGAAGACGCAATAAAAGAGGTACTGAAGCTGGACGGCGGGCAGGACTGCTACAACGAGGTTTTGAAGGAGCTTAACCGTGTTACCGAACTTGCAGTTGATAGTGCACTGAAAGAGAAGCCTGAATTAGCGAAAAGCAAAAAAGAATGACCAGCGTGCCGTTAGTGACTCTTTCAGGCGACCGTGCAGTAATAATGGCAAATGATGGTCCACTTGTCACCTTTGTTGACAAGTGGAACTCGCATGGTTATATCGCATCCTTAATCGAGAAAGAATCAGAAGACGGAAGCGGCTATGTCTACGCGATAGGCAAAGTAGTATATGATTTAGCGAAAGTACCTCTGGAGAAAGTCCAGGAAATAGCGACAAAGATAGCGAACGGCGAATTTTCATGCCCAGTTTGCAGACGATTAGCAACCCAAGCGGATAGTAGCAACCATCGTGAAGTAGAAAAACATGAAGAAGCGGCAGTAGAAGCGAGCAGTGTACCCGAAGAGCCTGAGAAAGAACAACCCGAAGAACCTGACGAATCAGAAGAACGAGAACGCGCACGTGCACGTGCTGTTAAGGAGATTGTACACATGCTTGATGATATTCTTCTTATGCGCGCGGTACTTGCGAAATAACGGAAATTAGGGTGGTATAGTATATGGTATATTATCTGAAAAGCCTTAGATAATAATATAGTGGTTAGGATGTGATGAGACAGATGATAAAGCTAAAATCCTTCTCGGTGGAGAATGAGGAGATAGTTTTTGAAGATGAGAGAGGGATAGAGCACAGACTATCGTTTGATGATGTGGACAGTTTAGTTAAGAAACTACAGGAACTTGGCTATATAGATGTCGAGTCGTCTCTGAAGTTCACGAGGAAATGGATTGTTAGTGCGAAAAGTATATAAACTTAGAATACTTTTACATACTTATGCCCTCATGGCAGTTCCACGCCGCTCGGATGAAAACAAAAGATGAAGATGCCAAGCGTATCTTAGAGCTGTTAGATGGCACTTTGTTCCCATTACATAAAAAGTGGCGTAAACTCACACATAGGCTCGACCGTGCACCTGAACTCGCATTGATACTGTCACTCTACGCTGAAAAGGCTACATATTTCGATATTCTATGTGACATTGTTAACCACATAGAAGACGATGAAGTCTATAACAAACTTATCTATTTGAAGAAGCTTCAACACTCGCAAGAATAGCGCGTGTGGTGCAAGAAAATACATGTGCATATGTAAGACTATTACCGTGCATGAAAAATTGCACCAGTGTTGAAATATGATGGGTGTTATACTCCCCCGACACTCCGCCGCCCGGTTGAGTCAGGAGGTGATACCTTATAGAGGGGATGAGGTGGACGTCTACGGGTCGAGGGAGCTTTTTGCCTCTAACAAATTTGGAGGCGGAAATAAAGACATGAAGAACAACAAGTAGTTAGCTCTTATCATAGCTGTCATCTTCTCACTACGTTTACTCCTATGGAAAATCCGCTTTCCTGACGACCAGCTCGCCGTTTTTATTCGTCGCATATATTATGGTGTCGCCTACCCTTGCGATAATCAGTGCTTCGTCCGGTGCGAGCTTTTCGCAGATTAGTTTTCCGGTCATCCCTTTTTCTCTATCCTCACACTACGATACCATCCATTCGGGAACTGCACATTCTTACCTTCCACTTTTGCATCAGGATTAGCCTTTGCGAGCCGTTCAACTGCTGCCTGGAACTCTTGTTCGCTACCACCAAACGGTATTGCTATTGCTGTGTTCGGCAGTGCCAGCGTACCTTCACTTTCGCCTTTTGCACGCTTCTCCAACTGCTCTTCAACCGCTTTTCGTCGCGCTTCGTAAAACTCCTCACGTGCTTTTCTTAGATTCTCTCGCGCTTTCTTTACTTCCTCAGGCTCTTCACCCAAGAACCAGAAATCAAAAAACGGGTCGAGTAAGAAGTCATCAAAGATGCTCACTGCTTCGTATCACCTCCCGTTTTTTTGACTCTAATAACCTTGCATTGTGCACTGTTTCTGCAAGTTTTTTGTTTTGTTCAATCACTTGAAGTATTTTTGTCCCGCACCAACGGTTTCCTTGGAAATGGAATATATGCTTCTCATAGTCTTCTTCCGTTTCAAACTCTATGCCACAGACGCCACATCCTACCATGTTTATCACTTCCTTTCGCTATTCATGTGGGCACTCTTCGCCCGCTTCTTTTCTACGCCCGTAACTCTTACCTTCTCGTGTCCTTCTATACGAATCGCGGTATGGACCGCTGCCATCCCTCTTACGAGGCTCACTATATCCTATTCTAATCACCTCCTAACACTTGGATTATCACCCTTAGCCCATGTATATCTTCATACATTATCTTATTTAAAAACTTATATTATGGTATTCTTATCGGTGCATGCACTAACGGTCCATAATATCCTTTTGCTTTGTAATGGGCTAATATTTCAGATGCGGACAAAGCCCTGTTGTAGATGCGGACTTCATCGATGGTGCCGTTGAAAGCATATCCATCACTCCTTTTCCCTATTAGTAAATCCGACCCTGTGCCATATCCTAATTGATCCTCTGCTGATAAACTTTGAGCAACACCATTAAAGTATATATTGAAAATACCATTATCATAAGTTCCAACAATATGATACCATTTACCGGTTTCAATAGCGGTTGTTGTTTCTCTTTGAGTGCTATCTTGCCAATCAGTAGTATTACATCGGCTTAAAGTTATCTTTCCATTTTTAACTGTCAATTGATAACCAGATGAAGATGCAATACCATGAATCACTATTCTCTGAAACAAACCATTAAAAGAGCTCGCTTTCACCCACGCCTCAACCGTAATTGCATCAGTAATATCCAGAGAAGAATCATTTCCGCAATCCAGATATGCATTCGTACCATTATAATAACCCGCACCACCAAACTTTCCTCTTACCGGTACGACATTATGATTCGTAATAGTATGTTTATTGCGTGAAAAATCTTTAAATGTGCCCGCGCCCGGGTCGTATTTGCAGTATAAGACCAAACCTGTACTTCGTTTTATTAACATTTTTCTTCTACTACTTCTTCTCTTCTCAATGTACTAACTCCCCTAATTCGTTTATCCGCTCAAATGGATACTCCCAATCGGGTTCCCATACATCAACTGCGCGCCACGATTCTTCAGGTTCCGCATATATTTCATATGTGCCATCAGTTGTAGCCGTGAATGGGAATGTTATTTCTTTTGTCTCCTTTGGCTCAAGAGTTATCTCCTGTTCTCTATCGTCTATTCCTTTTATTCCATACCTCACTCTTTGCGTGACATCAGTATCACCAATATTCATGAATGTTACTTTACATACTACCTCCTCACCTGTATACACACTTGGAACCTCTACATCAACAGCAACAATAAAAGGTACTGCTACACCATCTATTTCAAGGTTTGCACCTATTGGAACACTATCAAATTTTATGTATGCCATCACTCCCTTTACACCTTCCCGTCCGTACGATACACATACGGTATGCTTCGTGACGCGCCCTCTGTTGCTGTGGACTTGAGTGTCACCTTATAATCTTTATTCTTCTGTTTGAAATATATAGTTATCGCATCGGTCCCGGTATCGAAATCATCGGGATAGATTTTAAGCGAAATTTGCCGATAGTTCGTACCATCTATCTTCTCGTATTCACGTACCTCCACCGGCTGCGTGAGCGCACTCACATCGAGCGAGATATGTATATCCTGCGTGGCAGCACTGAACTCCAGCACATCATGCTCGTTTGTATCATCAGGGTGCGTGTATGATCCCGCTACCGGTACGGACTTTATGGTGTTACCGCCATGTCCAAGTACTAACCATCCATTACGGCATACAACAGGGCGAGGGTCCGAGCCACCGGTGAAAGTGTAAGGTTCGGTAGCGATACCGAACCCGTTATCTATATTTGAATGGTCATCGTAATAGTTCTCATAAATGATAGCGTCAGTAGATGAATTATGGATTTGTTCGTTATTGGAGATGAAATTGTTGTGGTATATGAACGGGTGGTGTGCATCACTAACAACATAGACACCCTGTTCGGATGCATTAGAAATCTGACAATCATGAAGCTTAAAACTTTCTGAAGGCCAAATCTTAACTCCGATATTGGAAGAGGAAAATTTACAATTAAAAACTTCATTGTAGTTACCTGCGATAAAAAACCCCCACGGAATACTATCTATTTCACAATCTTTAATAGTATACGAATCACCATACACATAGGCTCCCAACCACATACCCTCAAAATAGCAATATTCAATATGGTTTCTGTTACCCAAAGCTACAAGATTCCCGCCGGTAAATGTTGATTTCAAGAATAAGCGATGTAATACATTTGAATCCGAAAGAACTCTGACAGCAGGCTCCCCACCACCATCAATAATCACACCCTTCCACGATTCACCAATGAGTGCGAGCGAGGACTTGCTTGACGGTATGGTGACATTTTCATAATATGTACCATCTCTAACATATATTTTTGCCCAGCTTTCCGCGACATCCACCGCATGTTGTATAGTCTTAAAAGCGGTCTCCCACCGTAGCCCGTTATTGGCATCATTACCGTTCGTGCCATCCACATAATATGTTGTCCAGCCCTCTTTCGCTACGTTCTGCCGTGATATTACACTGTCTATCTCAAGCTCAGTATGTTCTGGGATGCGAACCACCTCCTATTTGTGTTCATTTTAATCGCCCTTCCGCTACCACTCCATTTTTCTTTAGCTCATTTAATACGAATTGTTCAGCATCATCGCGTCTTAAGTCGCTTTCCCATATAAAGATAGGCTTCCATCCATACTTCTTATAATATCTTTTGCGGTATGGTAATGTTCTACTCTCTTTAATTTTAAAGTTAAGTATCGGTGAATGCCAATAATCACCCATTATCTCTACACATATCTTTCTACCGTTTGCTTCAATAAAGTCGGGATTTAAGGGCTTCTTTTTACCTATCCATAAAGAACCATCGCCAACATAGTGAAGAGGAATATTATACTTCTTACAAATTTCTTCAAAAACGAGTTCGGGTTCGGTATGCTGTGTAGGGAATACCTGCTTCATTCTCGCTTTTTTTATCTTTTGTTTGACTTTTGGCATATTCATTCTTTCTTTCTTTGATTTTGAAGGGATATTATACTTTCTCATTCTTTGTATGATTGTCATCGAACCACAATGGTATAACTTTGCTATTTCTTTTATTAACAGTCCTTTATTCCAATATAAGTCATATAGCTCTTCCTTACTGATGTGATATACAATCTTGCTTGCAGACATTTTCTCCCTTGCTTCTTTGGTATGCCCAACATCTTGTGTTGGTGACCTCCATTTTCCTGTTTTTACGCGTATCTTCTGCGCTTCGGAGACAGTGCGTGTGGGGATGCCGAATTTTTTCATCTTTCGTCGAATTGTGTTATGTGTTGTATTATATATTCTGGCTATTTCTACTGTTGATAATCCTTCTTTGTGATATAAGCGCTCTAAATCCCTTTTATCTATTTTCACTTCACCCACACGGCGAGGTAGCTTATTTTTGTGTATATGCCAGACGCGTTGATTTCTATGCCATGCCGCGCTTGGAGTCCTACCCAACTCCCGTGCTACTTCTATCAGGGTATGTCCACTCTTAAGCATTTCAATTGCTTTTTGATCTTCTTCTCTTGTCCATTTTGCAGTATATTGGTTACCCATTTTCACTCATAAACGAGGGCTAAACATGATATCAATCTGGATATTTTTCCCCGCTGACTTACTACCGCCTGCTGAAACCATCAAACCCAAGTGCAATGTGTAGTACCCCTCTGCTGTTGGCGGGTCATCATCCTCGTATAGGATACACAGATTTGAGGACTGAAGATACCACTGACCCGAACCCGCTATGCGTTTACCTGAAGTAGCAACATCAAGATTGATGAAGTCCCTGAACGAGTCTACATCAAGGTCAGAATTAGCATGTGTACTACTCTTCCAGAGCCACAGCGTATATAGTCTCGCCTCTTCCGCCTGTATATTCACACCTCTTATCGTGATTTTGTTTGTTGGCAGCCCGGGTATATCCTCATATTCTATCTGATTGAGCCCTATTGCTCCTGTAAAGTGTACATCCTTGTCCGTTGATATTGTCATTATCCGTTCCGCTCTGTCTATGTTTATTATACCTGGGCTGTAATCCATCTCACCCTTCACCCCCTTCCTCTTCAGGTATCACGCCCATCTCTACCAGCTCCCAATCTTCAGGGATGCCTGGCACCGCAGTCACCTTGTAATGTATAGGACCGTCTCTGGCTCTTATTCGCACGAGCTCTACAAACACATAATCTTCATATTTGAAGTTCGTATATGCGCCCTGAGCGAGCGGTATCTCCGCAGACCAGTCATCACCATTAAATATTCGCGCGACTAATGTACCTGTGAATGCCGCACCTGCCGTATTCTCAAGTAAAACTCCCCGCGCGCGCTTACCGAGCCCTTGGGCTCGGTCGTTCATAATAGCTATCTCTACTTCCTTTCCTGTGTCCAGATCGCCCTCCTTATAGAAGGGCAGGCTACGTATCGGCAGACGGTTCAGTATCATGCTACAACACTATCTTTATTCGGGTCCCAATCCGCTCCTTATCCGTTTCCAAATATCCTCGTTCTCCTCGCGCGCTATTGCACCGAACATCACTTCTATATACTTCGTTATACGGAACTCACTGTATGTGAATCGCATATCATAGCCGTTGATGTTCTTGTTTGTGGTCAGTGATAGCTTAATCGAATCTTTCGCGATTATCCATAGCGATATGTCAACTGCTGCACCTGCTGCTGCCCATGCACGCATACTGTGGAAACTGCGTTCATCAACATTGATGTTCAGTGCAGTAGTATATGTTCCATCACTTGGTCTTTCCAGCGCTACTGATTCGAGCACCAGCATCTTACCTACTGGCGAGAATATGCTACTGACATCCGCACCATCTGTTGTCAAATCGCCATGCCAGCTCACGGTCGCTGTCTTTGTCCTCTTGAATACGCGCTTGAGCATCGTATCCATAGGCAGTGGTAGCGAACCCTCATCCACTAACCGTTCCAGATCGAACTCGGTTGCGATCGCTTTCTCTTCGTCTGTTAGCGGCATCTTATAGAGTATCTTATCCGCAACTGTTGGTGTGAACAGCCAGTAGCCATAGCGATACCAATAGTTCGTGATAGCGCCTCCCGAATTATAGAGGTTCAAATAGAACAATGTTTTACAATGTAGATCGTATTTTGCTGTATAGTCCATGTTCATCGAGTTACTTTCCTCGATGCTTCTCGTGTCCTGACGTATCCGTGCGGTAACATTTTCATTTGGCTGCAATGTAATATCCTGCACTCTTAGCATCCTGTTCCGTAGCTCTCTATCTTTAATCTCCGCGACTGTATTCGCACCGGCGTTCAAACTCTCAACTTCGCATTCGGTAATGTAACACGGTAAGTACCGCGCATTATCCAGTGTAAAAGCCATTTTTATATCTTCACCTCCTTAGCTTCTATCGGTTCTCGCACGCCCGCGCCCGCGATGCTGTGAATTGTCGCCTCTGTGCTGTGCACCTACGATACCGGTTGTGTAACAACTTCCATCTCTTCGACGAGCACGAGATCCGAGTCCTGTATTCTCACTCATAATTAAAAATATCTTATTAGTTATATATAAAAGATGCCCATTCAATAGCGAGACCGGGCACTAACACAATAAAACCTCCACTTCGCATTCTCCTGCGTCGTCTCCTGTATCGCCAGTATGCAACAACTATCAATATCGCTATACCGGTCACACATACTGGTCTGGCTACTGGTAGCTTTCGCTTATGTCGACTCAAAATGAAGTCAACAGTTGTTGTCTGGTTCTCTAAAATCTGTGCCGTTGTTGAATTAGGATAATAGCCAGTTTTTGATGCGGTTACTGTATAGTTTCCTATCGCCAAGGTTATTGTGTATCCTCCAGTGCTGTTGGTTGTATTGGAATAACCATCAGCAGTTACTATTGCTCCTTCTATTGGTGTATCTGTTATATCTATTACTGTACCTGTGATGATTCCAAACAATCCTGCCTGATAAAGTTCTTGTATTTCTTCTGGAGTTAGTCCTCTTTTATAGATATAGCCTTCATCTATACTTCCACTAAAAGGGTTTGGCCACTCAGTAGTAGATTTGCCAAAAAAAAGGGGATCGGAATTTGAGACAAGCGACCCGCTATAAGGCTTAGATTTTTCTAAGTTTCCATCAATATAAAGTGCCTTTGTAGAACCATTAAAAACACCAGCTACATGATGCCACTCTCCGTTATTAATAGATTGATCAGATTGATAATCATCCCAAGTGTTACCAACCTTGGTTGTAAATTGAAGCTTACCATCATGAATGCATAGACCATATCCTCCTATATTATCAAAGCCGTATTTTGCTATCATCCATCCTTGATCATTCTGAGTTGTTTTTATCCACATCGCGATTGTTATTGCATTAGTGATGTTAAGAGAAGTATCATTTCCACAATCTACATAATTATTATCTC
>Ga0180301_10004181_pt1 | contig 11165 bp, 11 predicted proteins | sample GuaBasSediGuay16_FD_121797 | JGI IMG/M metagenome (GOLD analysis project Ga0180301, IMG submission 121797) | Subseafloor sediment microbial communities from Guaymas Basin, Gulf of California, Mexico - Guay16, Core 4569-2, 12-15 cm | ecosystem: Environmental > Aquatic > Marine > Hydrothermal... | reverse complement strand
TCCCGAAAGATCGAACATAATCATACTGATGCGTCCCATGTTATCTTTACCTCCAAGAGAAAAGTGCTTAATAGGCTGCTCATACGGTTTTATATGGACAGCCAATTGTATATACATATAAACCATATTTATCGGGTTGTCAACATGATGGTAACGTTTTTATCGGATATTAGGAGGAATGCAGACTTATATAAAGTATAGATGTTTAAACAAAATAATGTCATGTGTCAACTCAGTTTTTTTGTTACTTTTCGGGAACTGCTGCCCGTATTTATGTAGGCACATGATCTACGGGCAAGCTGAATTAAATATTTTACTTATAGAAATATTGTATATATGATTAAATGATTTGTTTTCTTGGCATATGTGCTACATGAAGAATATCGAACAATGTTGGCATAAGGGAAAGAATATAGACCGATGGGAAATATATTGAAACTGTTTTTACCGGTATGGAAGAAGGCAATCACTCTTGGATGGCCGGTGGCATTGAACCATGTCTTTTCAACCGCCAAGAGAACTACTGATATGCTTCTGATGGGGTTCTTCGGTCCCGCAGCTGTTGCTGCTGTTGGACTGGGAGATGTGTGGGAGAGGTTAGTCCTCCGAATGGGTACTGGACTCGGGACAGGCAGTATCGCATTGATTGCTCAAGAAACTGGAAAGGGGGAAGGTAACTCTCCTCTCGTATTGTCCCAGGCACTCATTATTGGCGTGTGTGCTGGAATTCCCTTCGTGGTAACGGGGCTGTTGATCCCGGATATACTTATACGAATTCTCGGAGCGGAGGAGCATGTCGTCCTACTGCCTGCTCAGTACCTTTCAGTTGTTTTCTGTGCGGCTCCTTTCAGAGTTATCAGTATTATCGCTACCCGTTCATTGTAGGGTACGGTCGACACACGTACTTCAATGGCAGTAGGCATTATGGGGAACCTCGTCAATGTAGGGTTTTCTATCGTTTTGGCTCTTGGGATAGGGTTCTTTCCCGAATACGGGGCACTCGGCGTCGGCCTCGGTACGTTTATCGCCAAGTTGTTCGAAGCGGTGGTCTACATGACGTTATTCATTCTGCCCGGCGGTGTGCTTTCTCTCGAACACCGGATTCTCCCATGGGACTTTGTCATTACCCGTCAGTTGCTCAGAATCAGTATCCCCATATCGCTGCGGGGAGGATACCAGTGTCTTATTGATTTTCCTTTCAACTCTCTTATCCTGGTCTTCGGTACTGAAGCTGTTGCTGCCTACCATATCTGTAGACGCATCCAACAGCAACTTCTTGCCCCTCTCCAGAGGACGCTCAGCACGGTCACTATCATCCTGGTCGGGCGAGAGCTTGGAGCCGGATGGCCGGGAATGAGCCGGATATCGGTGAATGGGCTCTTCTTATTTAGTGCGGCGGCTATCGGCATACCGGCAGCAGGACTGTACTTCATGGCGCTGTGGGGAGTCCGTCTGTTTACCGATGATGCGAACACAATTGTATACGGGGTAGGTTTCCTCAGGGCCTTTCTCGTCGGTGCACCATTTCTGGCATTCTACAACGTCATCTCAGGTGCGCTGGCCGCTGCCGGCGACTCGAGAACGTCGTTCTACGGTTTGATTGCACGAGAAGGAGCTCGTAAGCTTTTGCAGAAGGCATTAGAGGCAGAGATCGAGGAGCGTCTCAATCGTTATCAAGACCTCGTAAACAAGGAGGGCCGAAAAACAGTGGTGAAAAACGGCCATGGTCCCGAGTGAACAGTGCTCACTGGAGTCGAGCCGATAACTCTGAGACGTCCCCGTGTAGATGAACGGGAGGCAAAAAAGGAGAACTCTACCCATAAGCCGTTCACCAGCGGCGTGCTCCCTCGCTTTCTTCGCAGGACTCCCTCTGTGGAGGGTGTTGTGGTTACCCTCTATCTCAAAGGCGTGAGTACCAATGATTTTGATGAGGCGATTCGAACTATCTATGGAGATGAAGCTGGAAGTCTCTCTCCAAGCACTGTCAGTCACCTCAAGGAGGCCTGGTATGGCGAATATGAGAGCGGGCGAAAGAGGACACTCTCGAGCAATCAGTACGCCTACATTTGGGCCGATGGAGTGTATTTAAACGCCCGTATCGAATGAGACCGCAGTTGCATTCTTGTCATAGTCGGATCGAAGTTTAATGGAGAGAAAGAGTTACTGGCCATAAGCGCCGGATACCGAGAAAGCGAGGAGAGTTGGAAGGAGCTGCTTTTGGAATTAAAAGACCGTGGTATGACGGTTGATCCGAAGTTAGCGGTCGCCGAGGGAGCCTTGGGCTTCTGGAAAGCACTCCCGCAGGTATTCTCCACTACCAAGGCCCAGCACTGCTGGGTACACAAGACAGCCGATGTGCTCGATAAAATGCCGAAGAGGTGCAGCCACGGGCGAAGACTCTGATCCACGATATCTACATGGCCGAAACCGAGGATCAGGCGAATAAGGCTTTTGACCATTTCATCGAATCCTGCGAGGACAAGTTTCCCCGGGCGGTAGAGACGCTAAAAAAGGATCGGGATCATCTGATGGCTTTCTATGTGGATCACTCATTTGTGTACGGACAGGGATATGTTTTATATAACTCGAGGTTATGAGGTGAGTTGAGGCCGGAAATTTTTTACAAAAAACATATTGACAAGAGGGGAAACTATGTTAATATAATAAATGTATATACATATATTCTAAGGAGGTTGAAATGAGAAAAACACTCATTCTGCTGATGGTCCTGCTCATTCTCGTACCCGCCGCCGTGGTAATGGCGGGCGGACAGAAAGAAAGCGCGCAAGCACAAGCGGGACCGCGTAAAGTCATGAAAGTCGGAGTCGCGAACTTCGCGTGGAGATGGGACCCGGCTGTTAAGTATTCGAATAACACCGCGCAGATGCACATCAACATGCACGACGGTCTGGTCAGGGTCTCTCCCTACCAGGTGCCCTTCGAGATCCGTCCTTCAATCGCGGAGAGCTGGGAGGAAATCTCGGATACCGTAGTAGAGTTCAAGCTGCGGGACGCCAAATTCTGGGATGGAACAGATGTAACCGCCGAGGATGTGGCCTGGTCGATCAACAGAAGCCTGCGGGGGGACCATCCGCGGTACTCTTCCTATGTAGGAAGGTGGGGTTACAACTTCGAAAAGGTGGAAGTAGTCGATGCAAAGACGGTAAGGGTGCACCTCAAGCGTCCGGACCCGCTCAAGTACGTGATGCTTGCACAGACACCGGCGTCCATACTATCGAAAGATGCCTACGAAGCGGCCGGGGACCCTGATAAATTCTTCGAGCACCCTGTAGGATGCGGACCCTACAGGATCGCGGATTACAAGCCTGACCAGTACATAAAGCTGGAGCGCTGGGACGGATACTGGGGAGAGCAGCCTCCCCTCGATGAGCTCTACTACTACAGCGTACCCGAAACGTCCGCGAGGATTACCGCCCTCATGAACGGCGAGCTCGACTTCATCGTGAGTGTGCCGCCGGACCAGGAGATAGCTATTCAGGGTCGTAAGGGAATCAAGAGTATGGGAGTCACCTGGGACATGTTCCATGTCTTCGCACTGAATGCGACGAGAGAGCCGCTCGATGACCTGAACGTTCGGCGTGCGATGAACCTCGCCGTGGACAGAGAGGCTCTTAACGAGTCTTTCTGGCAGGGTGACGGAGTCGTTCCCACCGCTTTTCAGTACCCGGGCCGTATGGGATACGATCCCGACTGGAAAGTATTCGAGTACAACCCGGAAAAGGCCAAAAAGTTGGTCGAAGAGTCGGATTACGATGGTGAACCTATCGAGCTCAACTTCGGAGCTTCCTACTACCTCTACATAGACCAGGCAACCCAGGCGTACGCTGAAATGCTGAAGGATGTCGGCCTCAACGTGAAACTCCAATATGTGGAAGACTGGGGCGAGCGGGAAGATCCGAAAGACTACGTCATGACACGATCTTGGTCCAACCCCATGTATTTTCCCGATATGCTGGGCGGTTTCGATCCGCACTGGGCTCCGACGAGTTGGCCTATTGCAGATGGTCTGAATCCGCTAGTGGGTCCCGGCGGAAAGCTGCGTGATGAATACATGGCACTGTACGACACGGCCCGCTACGGTAACTCTGAAGACAAGAGGCTCGAGGCATACCACGAGTTGGTTGAATTCCTCAACGACAAGGTTGCTCCCTGGGTCATATTGTACCAGCCGAGAGAATTCTTCGCGATGGCGGATGATATCGAATGGGAAGTGCCTGTAAATTATCGCCCGTTTACCCTTCCCTTCAGGAACGACGAGGATCTCAAACTGAAGAGCAGGTAGGGCAGAGATATTCGATCGAGCAATTCGAATGCTTATCACCTAATGTGTGATTGGTATAAATGAAAAAACGTGTAACCGGCAGCCACCCTATTTGGTATAGAGTGGCTGCCACATTGAGATATGGGTTGGTGGAATGGATGCTACCAGGCCCGATAGGAGGCGATAGTGGTACAATACATCTTACTACGTCTGATAAAAATGATACTCACATTGTTTGCTATCGTGACTTTTGTGTTCTTTCTCAGCAGGATCACCGGGAATCCCTTCGAAAGAGAGTTTCAGAGTACAGGTATCACTGAGGAACAGAAAAAGGAATTGATGGAATACTACGGTCTGGATAAGCCGGTAGTACAACAGTATGGTATTTATCTGCGAGAGCTCGTCCTTCACGGCAATGCCGGACGGAGCCTGTCCAGAGGGGGTGTCTCTGTAGTCGCCTTGTATAAAGATGCCTTCAAAATGACTCTCAAGTTGATCATATGGCCTTTCCTGCTTGCCCCGATAATCGGTATTCCACTGGGGATCATCGGTGCACTCAAGAGAAACACCATTGTAGGGGAGGCGGCGATGGGGGTCGCGTTCGTGGGATACGCGTTCCCGGCCTTCGTGATAGCTATCGGCTTGATTCTCATTTTCTCCTACTGGCTCGGCTGGCTCCCGACCATGGGAGATGCAACGCTGGCTCACTACATTCTCCCGATCGTGAGTCTCCTGGTGCGGAGGCTCGCAACCGTAGCGAGGTTTACGCGGAGCTCCATGCTCGATGCGATGACGCAGGACTACATAAGAACGGCTCGAGGTAAGGGGCTTTCGGAACGAGTCGTTGCGTACAAGCATGCCCTGCGAAACAGTCTCATACCCGTGGTGACGAAACTCGGTACCGCCTTCATCGGCCTTCTTACCGGCTCGCTGGTAATAGAGACTATTTTCGCGTGGCCGGGTTTCGGATTTACCATAGTCAGTGCCGTACAGGCACGGGATTTTCCGGTCATACAGTTCGGTGTAATCATAACAGCAACAATAGTAATCACCGTTAATCTGATAGTGGATATCCTCTACGGTGTAATAGATCCTAGAATACGAACCGAGGCATAAGGGGACATAAATGACAAGGAACATAGAAAGCAGCAAGAATGACAAGAAAACGCAAGAGACATCATCGGAGTCCACAGTGCACTACATAGACACAACGGGTCCCGCAAAGGCGTACATACGGAAAAAGAGTTTCTGGGCAAAGGTTCGGGATTTGCGTCTCAGCATCAAGATAAGTTTCCTGGTCCTGATTGTGCTCGCCCTCATGACGATATTCGCCGAATGGCTGGCACCGCACAATCCCTATGAGCCCAACCTTCAGGCGCGGAACAATCCTCCCAGCCTTACCCATCCTCTGGGCACGGACTATATCGGCAGAGACACGTTGAGCCGCACCATATACGCGCTCCGCACCAGTGTCGGAATCGCCATGACCGGAGTCATCGTGGGTACGCTCCTCGGTGCGACCTTGGGGATCGCTGCGGGATTGTTCAAGGGAATAGTAGACAGGGTGGTGAGTTCTCTCATCGACTTTTTCTATGCAATACCGAACATCCTCATCGTGCTCATAGGAATAGCCGTGTTCGGAACCGAAACGTGGGTGTTGATAGCGCTCATCAGTTTCGCCAGGTGGCACTCAACCGCGAGGGTCGTGAGAGGACAGGTCTATTCACTCGTTACGGTGCCCTCCGTCGAGGCGGCCATAGCTCTAGGCAGCACCTACAGACGGGTAGCAGTCAAGCATCTATTGCCCAACCTTACTTCCGTTCTCGTGGTGGACATGACGATGAAATTCCCTGCGTTGATCATACTCGAATCTACACTCTCCTTTCTCGGTCTCGGGGTACAGCCTCCCATCGCATCGCTGGGAGCAATGATCGGAGATGGCCGGGATTACTTGATCTCGGCTCCTCTCATAGCACTGTCTCCGTCACTTTTCCTGGTCGGTTTGGTCATGTGTTTCCAGATAATAGGGGACTGGATCAGGGATCTCTCGGATGTGCGACAATTTGACTAAAAGGGGAAAAAATGAGCTCGACAACGATAACTGCACAGAAACTCGGTAGAGTTGTACTCGATATCCGTAACCTTAATGTAAAGTTCGCGATGGACACCGGTACCGTTTTCGCCGTAAACAACGTCAATTTTCAGATACACCAGGGAGAAACGGTCGGTATAGTAGGTGAAACAGGAGCAGGGAAAAGTGTCACTGCCTTTTCGGTAATGCGCCTTCTCGGAGCGGGCGGGAAAACCACCCGTGCCCGCATAGAGGGTGAAATAATCTTGAAATCGGATGACGGCAGGGAGCTCAATGTGCTCAAGCTCGATGATGATAAGTTGCTGCGAATCCGGGGAAACGTGGTTTCCATGATCTATCAGGAGCCCATGACAAGCCTCAATCCCGTGTACACCTGCGGGAACCAGATAGCAGAGGTTTTCAGAAAAGACAAAACCAGGTACAAGACGAAACAGGAAATCACGGCTGCGAGCGAGGAATTGCTGGATTCCGTCGGCATTCCCGATCCGAAACGGGTTCTCAGGTCATATCCTCACGAATTATCAGGCGGAATGAAACAGAGGGTGATGATCGCGATGGCGCTGGCTCTCAAGCCCACGCTGATAATCGCTGATGAGCCGACTACGGCAATAGACGTGACGATTCAAGCCCAGATCCTGAACCTGTTCCAGAGAATACAAGAAGATTACGGGACATCGGTGATGTTCATCACCCATGACTTAGGAGTGATCGCTCAACTGGTAGACCGAGTCGTAGTCATGTACGCCGGCAGAACGGTCGAGATCGCTTCCGTGTACGACCTGTTTGAGAAACCGCTGCACCCTTATACAAAGGGATTGTTGAAATCCATTCCCAAGACGAGCAGGAAAGGCGGGAAAAGAGAGGAGCTTGAACCCATACCCGGCAGTGTACCCAATCCCGCCAATCTTCCTCCGGGATGTCCTTTTCACCCGAGATGTGAATGGGCAATCGATGTATGCCGAAGCGAATCTCCGAGCATAGAGGTTACGGAGAACGGACATTCGGTCATGTGCTGGCGATGGAAAGAACTTCAGGAGGATCGAGGATGAACGAGAAGGTCATTGTGAGGGTGCAGAACCTTTCTACATATTTCAAAGTTAAGAGCTCCTACTACAGCGTCCGAAAGGCGACGGTGAAGGCCGTGCAGGATGTGAGTCTTTCGATTCTGCAGGGCGAGACCCTTGGCCTCGTTGGAGAAAGCGGTTCAGGAAAGACGACTCTCGGACGGAGCATCATTCAACTAGACACTCCGAGCTCGGGTAACGTAATGTTCAGAGATCTCGATTTGACTAAACTCAAGAGGTCACAACTGAGAAACCTCCGTAGGAAAATGCAGATAGTCTATCAGGACCCGTATTCGTCGCTGGAAGCGAGGATGAAAGTAGGCGACATCGTAGGAGAAGGTCTTGCCATTCACAAGATAGGGACAAAGAAAGAGCGAATCGACAGGGTAGTCGAGCTCATGGAAGCGGTCGGACTCGCTCCGGATTACATCTACCGGTATCCCCATGAGTTTTCGGGAGGCCAGCGGCAGCGCATCTCCGTTGCGCGGGCTCTTGCCCTTGACCCGGAATTTCTCGTGGCCGATGAACCCGTTTCTGCCCTAGACATATCCGTACAGGCGCAAATCATCAAGATGCTAATCAGGCTTTCGGAGGAGTACGGGCTAACGATGCTGTTCATATCGCACGATCTCTCGGTAGTGCAATACATCGCGGACAGGGTAGCTGTCATGTACCTGGGAAGAATCATGGAACTCGCTGATAACGAAACCCTGTTCAACAACCCTAAACATCCTTACACGCTCGCCCTGCTGGAGGCGGTGCCGAAACCCGATCCGAGACAGCGCCGGCCTTTTGTCGTGCTGCCCGGTGACATCCCGAGTCCCCTCGATCCCCCGTCGGGATGCGTATTCCGAACCCGCTGTTCGAGGGCGACAGATGAATGTGCCCACACCGTACCCGAGTTGAGAGAATTAGAACCAGGTCACCAAGTGGCGTGTATTCGCGTGTAGTAAAAAGTTTAGATGAAACCGGGGGATTCTGAAATAGGGTTATGATATACCAGAATCCCCTCTTTCTTTGGCGAAAGCTTACGGGAGTGTATTTCTCAGATACACAGTCATTCCCATCGCTGTAAGGAGAAATATCCAGGCGAGGACGGCGATACTTGTCATTTCGTACGAGGCAAAGGCTGCAAAACCTATTATAGGCCCGGTAGCGGTGCCGAGATCGAGAAAGGTGGTAAAACGGCTTACGTGGAGCGATGCGTTTTTATCGGGAGCGAGATCCGCGGCCACCACATTTACGATATACCGGCCGGTTATACCTGTGGCGAGCTGAATGATCATTAAGACCACAGTCGAGTACCATGATTGGAACATCGTGAGCCCTGTAATTGCCGCTAACTGACTGAGGATGACAGTGCGAATGACTCCCATTCTTCCGTATTTGTCCATTACCGCTCCGACTAGCGGTCCTAACGGCACGATTACAAAGGCGCGGAATGACAGAAGAAAGCCGGTGATTGATGCCGCACCCATGGCGCCGATGTGAAAGCCCGAGATTCTTAAAGACACGAGACGGCCGGTGAGATTGGCAGCCATCTGTTCTGTACAGGCAAGGGCAAACGTGAAAATACCGAGAACGAGTAGAAATGATTTTGTCGAATCATGTCTGCGAACTCTTCCGGGTGTGGGCTCTTCGCACACACGAGATGTCAAAAATTTCATGGAATCTTTATCTTCGGAGTCCGTATTATCCGTATTATCCGGGGGAGAAGAGAAATGATAGGCCGGCGGGCTCAGAGAGAAAAACCCGATGGATATGGTTAAGAGGGAAAATACAATAAACGCAGTGGGTATATTCCATATGTCGGCAACGATTCCACCCAAGAATACTCCTCCGCCTTGCCCTAACCGGATTAAGGACTGATAGAACCCGAAGATCCGTCCGCGCGTATTCGGGGAAGAAGTACTCAAGGCGGATATGTACCCCTCCAGGCGAAGGAGAGACCAGCATGCACCCCAGCTCAATCTCAGAAACAGGAGCCACAAAAAACCCCACTGCACCACGTATCCTGCAGTAATCAGCCCTCCGGCTATCGAGACGATAAACAGCTTTTTATTTTGCCGATCTATTTTATTTTCGTGTCTCTTACTCAAGCGCCCGGCAATTTCGTTAGTAACGAGCCTGACGAATCGGTTTGCCCCGAGAAGTATGCCGACTTGCCACACCTTTACACCGAAGGAGCCGGGATCCGCGGGGAGAAGCGCATACAGGAGGGCATCCCCGAGAGTGCTCATCGCAACGATTGCTGAGACCAACCAGAAACGTACGGATATGTTCTCGATTAGCTTTTTCATGTAAATTTATGACAGCAGTGATGTAACACACATCACTGCTGTTCATAGGATCGAGTTCTTACAAGTCGAACTGTCAGGGTTTTACCCCAACCCTGATGTAGTGACCAGAAGAGGCTGCTTCTATCGCCTCGTTGATCTTATCCAGCGGAAACACCGCTCCTACGAGGTCCTTGAACGGATACTTCGCGGAGTTTTCTTCAAGGAACCGCAAAGCCTTCTCCAGGTGCTCGGGTCCGTAGTTGTGAATGCCCTTGATGGTCATGTACTTCCTTGTTATGGAATTACCATCCAATCCCAGGGGACTCGGCTTGGTGAGTCCGGCAATGAGGTATCTTCCGCCTATGCGAAGGGCCTCCACCCCCTGTACGACGACCTCTGCCGCTCCCGATACTTCGATTATTACATCGGCTCCACGATCTTCCGATACTTCAAGTGCAACCTCCTTGAGGGCATTATCCGAGGCGTCACTCGTGTCAACGATCCTCGTAGCGCCGAACCGTTTGGCCATCTCGAGTCTAGACTTCTGAATATCGGTTGCAATTATCTCTTTGGCCCCATGTTCTTTCGCAAGAGCGATGGTGTTGAGTCCGAGCAGGCCGCAGCCCTGGATGATTACCACGTCGTCTTTTTCTATGCCGATGGTGTCAACGGCGTTTACCACGGTAGAAAGAGCACAATTCGCTGGAGCAGCGATTTCGTCGCTCAACGATTCGGGAACCTTGAGCACGAAAGTCCCTGGAAGAATGTAGACGTATTCGCCGTAGCCTCCGACGAGAGGTGAGTTGATTGCCTCGTCGTCGATGCTTGTGTGCCCGTATTTCTTGAGAGAGACACACTTCTGCGGAAGTCCGTTGCGGCAATAATAGCACTTACCGCATGATGCCATGATCGTCCACGTAATTCGGTCACCTATTTCGAGATTACGGCCGGAAATGTCTTTCTCGAGCCCTTCGCCCAGAGCGACGATTTCTCCGACAATCTCGTGCCCCAGCACAAGGGGTGTAGGCTCCTTACGTCTCCCGTAGACGGTGTGTAAATCCGACCCGCAGATCGTGCCGTAGAGTACACGGCAAAGCGCCGAGCCCGGCTCAAGCGAATCCGGTAAGTCGAAATCTCGAATTTCGAGCGGTTTACCTACTTCCTCGAATACCGCGGCCTTGCTTGTTCTGACCTTGTCCAGGATGTTCTTATCGTATTCTTCATTTTTTGCTACTGATGTTGAGTCTTTTTTCACCATCTTCCCTCCATAATATGTTTCAATATGTTTCGCACTATCGATCTATTGCAGTTCACCAGAATCAGGAGAACTCTTTCTCGATGAGCTCGGGAAGATCGGCGACGCTGGGGATGATGTGGGTGTGCCAGTACTTGCCCCAGGATTCCACCGGGCGCGGTCCGCTGAGCACCCCGATGACTCCCCTGCAGCC
>Ga0180301_10004180_pt1 | contig 11169 bp, 9 predicted proteins | sample GuaBasSediGuay16_FD_121797 | JGI IMG/M metagenome (GOLD analysis project Ga0180301, IMG submission 121797) | Subseafloor sediment microbial communities from Guaymas Basin, Gulf of California, Mexico - Guay16, Core 4569-2, 12-15 cm | ecosystem: Environmental > Aquatic > Marine > Hydrothermal... | reverse complement strand
TACGTTGAAGCGCTTCATAGTCGAGACTCTCTGTATAAGTACTACTCATAGATGTTACACCCACAACTTGGGCTAATACCTCAACATCTGTTATTGCTTCACCTACCAGCTCCTTTGAGCGAACCACTACATACTCATATTTCGGTGGATGGGCTTCCTTCTGGGAGACAAAGAGGAAGGTTTCAGGTGAGGCTTCCCCTACTATTCGTCCTACCTCTTTAAGGGAAGGAGACACGCCTAACACCCCGAGACTGTTGTATAAGCGTGTCTAAGATGGATTCAATCTTCGCCTTATAGAGGTTCTTTATGTTCTGTGTCATTTTGACATATTTGTCTACCGATGTGAGAAGAACATTATAGTTCTTCAATCCTGCATAAAGACCCCTTAACAATCCTAAAACCCTATAAACGACATCCTCCCAATTATCCAGGACAAAATTGACGTACTTGCTACTAGGACCACACACTTCTAGGCTCCATCTCTCAACGTTAGGATGGACTATGTCTATTCTTAGAGGTATGTCGTTCTTTGCAAACCTAGCATAAAGAGCCGCTACTGCTGGATATGAGGTCATGTGCTCTAGTGCCTTGTAGACACTTTTCTCTATATCAATACTAATTTTGTTCTGTGGTAATGAGGTTACAAAAGTTCGAACAAGTTCGTCTCTTCTACTGGGTGTGAATAGGATCTCTATGAAGCCACTAGCAACATTTCGAAGTTCTAGTTTGAGAGGATGCGAATAACCTGGCTCCATCCTCGAGGTCATGATCATTTTGTAGTCAGGCGTATTATCAAGTAGTTCTTGGAGGATGATATAAATATCTTTATCGACTTTATTGGCAATCTCTTGAATAGCTCTGAAGGCTTGGCGAGGAGATCTCTGGATATACCGAAGTATTGTCATAATTTCTAGCTGGAGTTCAGATTCATAGTTCTCTATTTCTTTTAGGAGTAATTCGGCTAGTAGTGATTTTCGGAGAAGAGAGGAGCGGGAATCCTTAGCCACACCTATAAGGGTTATATTCTTCTTCATACATGTGTCAAGAAGGTTGTAGAAGGAATCAATGTAAGTTAACATGAAGTCCTCCTTGCCGGGAATGTCTAGGACTTGAAAAACATGATTCATTCTACCAAAGATAGAGCCGTCTATAAGTATGAAGTCTTCCTGCCCCAAGTTCCTGGTAGCCTCTAAAGCGGTTAAATGCTCTAAATGTTCTCGCATAAGCTTTCTATATTCGTCTAACTTTTCATCAGAAGGAGGGTAGAAGGCATCAAGTTTCAGCTTCCTTATTACTTCATCATCACGCTTGTTGGATAATGCTGCTGCTCTTACCACATAAATCACGCCACCACCAGCCAGCTCTATAACACCATCACTACTATCTATGGCGTAAACCTTACTTTTCGTGGGAATCTTCTCTGATGGAAGAGGTAACCAACGTCTAGAGAGGAGCTGACGGTAGAACTCGCACCTCTCCTTAGGCTCTTGGATCACATTCAGTATTCTATCCTTAAGTATATTCACCTCTTTTACTAAGAGGTCGGCGAAATGCAAAGCTCATCTCCTACAGTTATTTATATTACTACTGCCCATCCATTTAAAATTTGTTTTCAACTTAGTTCAACATAAATATAATCAAAGTAAATTTTGTTTCCATAAGAATTGCAGAAGAATATCTTGCACTTACAAGGCTTAATTACTGGAACCTTAGAACTGGAGCATCAAAACTAGCAATACCAGTAAAAATGGCTCATACATTATCACCCTACATGTTATCCATGGGAATACCAATAAGAATTAAATGAACAACGATCTTTTCATGGTTTATGAACAACTTAGTACTTATGCAATACGAAATACATCCCCAAAATACGACTTTCTCCAACTTTTCGTGAACGATAATAGCGGTTCATGAAGTGGATATATTTCTTAGAAACCTCTCTTACGAAACAACATATCGCTGTATCCAGATCTCTTTACCTTCTGAGACCAATGCTTACGTTTTAGTCGTCCTTTGACTATGACTACTTTAGCTTTCTCTTCTTCCAACAATTCCTTAAACTCATTTAGGTCTACTCTACCAATATCAAGTATGAAGGCTATTACACAGTCCGATACTTTTCGATATTGAGCTACTTGTCCTATTAGTCTCTGCATATCTTTTTGTTTGCGAGCAATTTTGATTTCAATAATGTATCGATCATCAACTACGAGGTCAGCATAAAGTCTAGGTTTAACTCCAACTTGTCTCTTAACGTTGTACCCCTTAGCCTTAAGGTACTGATATAATTGTTTTTCTAAGTCCTCCTCATTAACCACAGGCTCTGGCTTGAATTCTTCTAAATCTTGAAGTAATTGTTCTAGTTTAGGAGTCCTAGTAGTTACGTCTGTTGATGTTACCTTGGTGTAAGCATTAGTATCAGCAGTAGCTGGATATGATAATGGATGAGATTCGGATGTGGGTGTTCTTACCAAGTCTCCTCTGGATAAGAATGAAGATATTGTATTGAGTATAATCCCAAAGATATGACCAGCTGTGATAATTACGGGTGCCCAAATACTGATGAAATGGGCGCTATAGAATGACAAAGATAGAATACCAGAAGCTAGTAGTGAAATAAGACCTGCTCTAATTTCACGGAATGAGACAAAAAATCCCACTACAGCAGACAGTATATAGAGTGGATAACTCATAAAGTGCCAGTAGTTATTGAGCTTAAAAGCATTAGACAAAATATTGATAATTACGCCAACGACTAGGAAAAGTGATGGTAAAGAAGCCGGCTCTAGATCCTGACTCAGCGATATCACCTATATTCCAATATGGAGAACTAAGAATAATATTATTTCGTCTTTTCGAGCAAAGTTACTTATTATTCTCATGTATAAAGGGATAAACTATCAAATACTCTACTGTGTGGTGATGATGAAAATTGTGTAATATGATATCTTTCTTAGGCTTTCTGAAAAGTGTTGTTGAAATTCTTGATGAACTCTTGACCTTGTCTTATGATTTTGGGACCGAGGTTAAGTATTCAGAGAATCCTATCATGACATGAGCCTATGTTACCTAATGTTAGTGCTTTAGTTAAAATAAACAATTACGACTTGGTAATTTCTTTTAGCACATATTGTTCAATATAATAGTTTAACTTAGGAATATGTTTTGCAGTAAATATGTAATTACTTCCCTTTTCTAGGCGGATAAAGCTATCAACAATGGCGGGCGATATGTAAACATATGCGTCATATTCAATATTGTAATTATGAAATGTTTTCGCTTTACTAGTAGCCTTTTTTACTACATGGTCTAAACTCGAAGACGTAGTAACTTCCGCTATTAGTAACCTTTTATCTTGAGATATTGCTATTACATCCGCCTCTAAACTCTTGCGATATTCTCCGTGCAATATAGCTTGAATCTTCTTGCCAACATATACCTTTGAGAATTTATCAATATTAGCCAAGGTCATACCTATTATTGCCTCTTGTAGACGATTTGTTATCACTAATCTATGTAAATTCTTTTTAAATTCTATCGAAAGCATATAAAGTAGAGCTTCTCCACCGCAATTGGGACAATGTCTCTCTAACTCAATTTTACCAAGAACGTTTCTCACAGATTTAGTGTATGGAGGCTTCTCTCTTCGTAAATAGCAATCTAAACACATTACATCTACACTTACCTTAACTATTGGATGGAGAGTAGCTATTTCACTAATAGCTGATTGAAGATCATTTATTTCATTTGGAAGATCTATTGCAAAACGCAACTTTCCAAAATTTTCTTCAGCTAAAGTGACGTTATCTATAGCATTTAAAAGACCCCTTAACTCCATCATAATACGTAACTTTGTGATCATCTCCTGAATATCTCTAATTCTTGTTTCTAACTTTTCTCTATTCTTCTCAAAAACATTTCTCAAGATTTCTACAAGGTCTTCTTTCTTCTTGCGACGTATAGCGTTGAGGACTCGTCGATCTGAAAATATAACTGAGGTAAATGTTGAGAATATACTGTATGATAACCTCGTAATTTCGTCTTCGATACCTTTAGCATTTTTCTTTAATGTTTCAACTTTCTTGCTTAATATTTTTCCTGTTTTAATTTCATCTATTAGCTCTTTTTGAGAAGATGGGAAAAATGGATATACTATTTGTACTGGATAGTCGATATTAAAAGTAAAAACCTTAATAGGCTTTAAGAAGAAAAGTGTCCTCAAAACATCATATTGAGAAACTTTCTCTACGAATTTGTATGCAAGTGAATCTGAGTTACTCAATGGATAGAATACTTCTTCGTTTTTTGTTCTAGCTATCTGAAATCGTTTTCCGTTAAGCTCCTCAATTAATTGTTGTTCCTTTAAATAAAAAACAACATCTGTATTAGGAGACAACAGTCTCACCTTGGTTTATATTTTGCTCGACTTGAGGTATATTTTCCCGAGCTCCGTTATTTTAAGCTTAAGATCCCTCCCTTCAGTAGGATCCTCCTCTTCTGCAACTTCTATCAGTTTTAGTGCGGCCATGTTGCAAATTTCTGTTAAAACATCATCAATATCTTCCTGACTTTTAATTAGCGTTTTATCGTTGAGAACTTCTGAAAGATTAATTTCATCATTTTTACTCCTTAGAATGTCGAGAATTTTAAGTCTGTACCTACCCATAAGTGTCCCACTACTACTCTAGTATTCTCCCTGATAAACCTTGTGGTTATGAAAAATGCAACTTCACATCTTTATATTTTGTAAATAATTTTCACATGTGATGAGATAGTAACTGTCTAATCTTGATAAGAATATACAAACGAATATGTTTATCCAAACTGTATCCCCATAACTAGTGTTGAACTTATTCCTAGTTAAATTAAGTATTGGGATAGTGCTTAGCCTAAGCTTAATCTTAGATATTCATATATTTGCTCATAGAAACAGTATATTTTTGTGAAAAAGCAGGAAATTGACACCTTACACCTACAGGAGACGCTAAGACGTGAAGTAGAGGGAGCTTTTAGAGAGCTTGTACAAGGGCTTGAGAAGGAATGGTCTAAAAGGAGGGAGTTATAATCTATAATCATTACCACAGTGATTACTGGTCTAGCAGTAAATATGGTATCTTCTATAATTCTCTATTATTTTGAGAGAAGAAGTATTAATCTTGTCAGTACCCTTACTGCTTTAATAATCTTAGTAGCCTCAATAACGATCTGGCACCATATAATAAGACATTACAGCATAACATACAATCCTCAAGTAACTTACGTATGCATTCTTTCTAAACTTAGAGATAAGGGCATAATGAAAATTCTTGAGGGATTGCGTGAGAAAAACATAGTTATTAAGAGTGAGGAAGTAATCGAGTATGTGTATAAGGTACTCAAAATGTTTCACTCAAATGTCGTAGACGAAATAAGGTTAGAGGTTTCAAGTAATGAACTGTTGCTAGATACTTCTCAAGAAATGAAGTATGTTAGAATACGTTATTTTGGTGGTCTAGCAGAACTGAGCGTTAAAGTGTACCCTCTTCCCATCCTTGCCTTTAAGGATAATATACTTTCTATTGAACGCACTCATGATGCAGAAATTATCTTCACTATTCATTTAAGCGAAAAGAAACTTAAAGGAAAGGTTTCGTATGATGTACTAAAAGCCATTATGAAACAAACAGAGCTACTTGTCTGGGGTATAGTCGAGACAGTATTAGATTACCTAAATGCAAGATTAGAGTAGTCATAAATGGAGTAGTAAAGATAGTGAAGAACAGAGTTATTATTTGTCTCTCTTGTCTCCTATAAGGGTGCCTCGCTTTTATCGATTTCGTTGGTAATCTCACAGGTGTTTGAGAGAGTTTTTCATTGGAATAGCTCCTCCAGAATTACAGAGATTTGCTAGGGAAGCAAGAGAGATTTCTGAGAGATTAAGATCATTAGCAGAAGAGATTGAAAGAGTTTACAGCTAAACTCTCCTCATTAACAAGAATAACAACGTGAATCATACTTTTACCTTTATTGTCGGTATCGTACCATAAGGACTAAGAATAGCTTGGAGTTTAAGGATACTTAGGATACTACTAACCCTACGAAAGGTTGTTGAGGTGAGAAGGAGGTGAATGGCATAATCTAGTGGAGAAAAAGCAAATAGGGCGTGTGTAGTGAAGTTATAATTGAGGTGAGGAGGTGTTTAAGAGAGAAGGGCCTTTTAGAAGACTTCTTCGTGAACGTATAGAGAAGGGTCCTATCTTGAAGAGGTTGAGGGATGAATTCTTTAAGGCATCCTCTAAATTCCTAGATGTTGCTAGGTTTGACGGGGCTCTATTTGATGATATTGCTAATGCTAAAGGAGCTGTTGTGATATTCTCTCCGTTTTTAAAGGAAGATAGAGTAAAGCTGTTCCTTAGTCACAAAAGCGTTCAGGACGCGTTAAAGAGGGGCATAAAAATTATAGTAGTTACGAGACCTGCAAAAAGTGATAAGGGCGGTGTTTCGAATCCGAAAGAACATGGTAATGCTATTAGCCTCCTTAAAAATACAGGTATAAAGGTTATGGAGATAGATGCACTTCACTTTAAGGCTGTGATTGTAGATAACGAGATATTATACTTAGGCTCGATAAATCCCCTCAGCATAACACCTGTAGAATACTATCCACCAGACTACATGATTCGATTCGTAAGTGAAGCTCTTGTAGACGAGATAGTGGAGAACGTACTATCAAGAGAGAAATATGAAGAGGTACTTAAAGGGGAGTAGAAAATACTACACAACTTCCTGTGATAACTAAAATATTATGTAGTTAGTAATAACAAGGCTTCCATATTCTGAGGAACCTTAGAGGTCTTCCCCAGATTATCTATTGCTGAATGATAAAATTACTGGATTACTAAGGATAAGTGGATTCTCCAAGGAGTAGAAACCAGCAGAAGTGCGTATCATCTGCGATAAGGAGATAATAATCCTATCGAATAGAACACTACCTGACAATTCTTACAATTACACATTAGCTAGAAAATCATGCAAGAAACTGTAAGAAAAAACATACCTTCAGTAGGAAGGTGGATTTAAGCCTGTCAGAATCTTACAATTAGAGAAAGACATTCAGCCTATGAAGTGCCCTTGATATTCCGATAAAAATAAAATTCAGACACTAGAAAAAGGAGAAGTAGGATGCTTAGAGTACTACTAATCCCGCTTTATCATAAATCTCCCTTAACTACTCTATTGATATTGCTAAATAGTGTCTCTGGAGGACTTCAAACTCTCTAGGCGGCACTCTACCTTGCAATAGGTCTATTATCTGTCCTGGAACTCCTTTTAAGCTCATGTATGATGCGAAGAAGCTTCTTAGGTCGTAAAGTCTGATTTGCTTGCCTATAGCCTTCTCTGAAGCGTTTATTTTAATTAATGCGATTGCGTTAGTTAAGATAGGATCATGGGGTTGTAGCTTTTTAACTCATAAGTTTTCATTAAGAAAATGTACCGGGGTATTCTCAACATTAGATAAAATACTTAGGGGTTTGTATATTTCTTTTCGAGTGAGATTTTGAGTGAACATAGTGATCCTCACCTTAAGGAGATAGTTGATAAGCTTGATGACCTCTTCCTATACCTCTCAACAGTCCCTACAATACTCTTTACGGTAATTCAAGTTGCCTTAGGCGAGGAGATGCTAATAGGCTTTTTACCGATATTAGTACCGACATTCGTAGCACTGTATATAGGGTATATTCGTGGGGCTATAATCGTAAACACGATAGAAGAGAGAGTTAGAGGATGGATGTACCTTATTGCTGCAATCCTCCTTTATCCCATCTCTTATTGTGTACTTTATTTAAAGACATATTCGTCAGTTATCCAATATGTAGGTGTTCTATTATGTGGGATAATCGGGTTTGCTGTAGGAAGATGGTTTGTCCCATTTTTCACTAATCTTGCATGGAAGAAGCAACACAAAATAAAGGAGATTAATAAGATTCTTGATTGCACATTCTTTGCCTCACTTTCCCTTTTATCAGCTTCACAGCTCTTCTCTTCCTTTATTTTCGATTGTCTACACAATAGTCCAGGTAGAAATATTATTCTCTTTCCTACTCTATTCTACAGCATCCTCTTCTTTATTTTTGAATTTCTTGCACGTCGGGAACTTCAAAGCCTTAGTAATTCTAAGCGAAAGTCTTGACTCTAGCTACGAGAATTTTTAGGACATTCTCTAGTTCCAGATACACCCTTTATCATTATTATAGATCCAAGTGGGTTCCTTAGGACTTTAGTAGCTCCCTATTAGCTGATGTAGTTACGTTAGTTAAGATGGGATCATTCCAGAACCCCTATAACTTATGGTTCACGGATCGCATTTTTCTTTCAGTATTGGAGTTGCCGATCAATTTAATTTACAGGATGTTCTTAACATATTCATTTTAGCCTATAGCCTATAGTAAGTCGAATTCTTATCTTTCTTATCTTTGGTCTCAAAAATCATAAGACAAGGTCAAGATATTATCAAAAATTTTGACAGTACTTTCTTCAGAATGTACTGTACTACGTACTTAAATGTTAAGTCTTAAAAACAATATTGTGGTAAAGTTTATACGAGAATATGTCTGAGCCTGAGTGGAGTAGAAGACTTAAAAAATATGGAGAAGTACCAAGTGCTAAAGATGCTCTAGAAATGGCTAAACAAAGTGAACACTTTAGATACGTTAAGGCTGTTGCGCTTAGGCTTAAGGAGTTTGGTTATAAGATTCTTAGTGTAGAACACCCAGAGGCTAGTAAACTCCAAGATGTGAGCGAAGATGAATTAAGATACAAGATAGCACTATCACTTGGACTAAGTTATAGTGATATAGCTAGGCATGATGTAGTAGCACAAACTCCTCAAGGTGATCTTGTAGTTGTTGAAGTATTTAGGCAAGATCAGATAGTAGAGGCTAAGAAGAAAGCTAGAAAGGTAATTCTAGTGATCTTAGGGCTAGATAGTGGTGAGAATGTAGAAGTATGGGGTAGGAAAGAGTTAGAAAAATACCTCTTCACAAAATCAACTCGAAGCTAAATGGATAGTGAGCACAGCAAAGTAGTACGTTATACTTCACTTTAGATTCGGTACTTAATTTACCTTTTACTAATACATATATACCTAGGAGAATTATAATTAAGTTGAGAAGTGAAAACATGAATGGAACTCTAAGCTCTCTACGTATTAGACCACCAATCGAGTGTGAGATTGGAAAGGAGATACGCCTTCCAAAACAACTTTTCCCATTTAACGAAGACTATCTAAAGTTTGCCCTCTACTACGAGCTTGAAAAGAGAGGTATTAACGCAATTATGGAGGCCAAAATCCCTACATATAAAGTTAGGTTAAGTAGAATGCCTGAATTCACACCATCACCCTTAAAAGGGTATTTTGCTAAGCTAAGACCAGACTTAGTACTTCCAGATATGCGTCAACTATGGGAGGTAGAAAACTTCTGGAAAAACCCACAAGACATTACTAGACACGCAGAAGAGTACAGTAGAGAACTAGGTCTTAAGAGCTTCACCTTCACATGGCTTAGAAGTGGGCTTGAGGCACCAAATTTAGTATTGGTCGATCCAATTACAGGAGAAGTTAAAGCACCTAACGATCTCTTCAAACCTGGACCTCTACCCCCTAGTACTATAAAATATGAATATGCTACTTGTCAAGGGATTAAGCTTGGAGCTGGCACACTACATTTATGGATTCAGTATGAATTATTTAGATGGCTTAGAGAGGAAGGGCGTTTAGTAGCAGTTGAGGTTAATGCAAGTCTAAGCGGTCATGTATTTGCTCCTGATGAGCTTATCTTAAGCTCTAAACAAGGGATATTATCATGGAAGCCTAAAGATTTCACACCATTTAAGGGATGGAGGACAGATAGGGTAGAGGGTAGTGTGCCAAGGGAGGTTCCAGTACGTTTTGATGTTGTAGCTGCTGATCCTAAGGAGCTTGACAATATAGATGTTTATGAGGTGAAGGATATTGAAGATTTTAATAGTGAGAAGAAGGTTCTTAATGTTCTAGGTCAGCTTAATAACTATGTTTCAACTGGGCTTGCTTCAAGATATTGGCTTGTAGTGCCTGAAGTTCCTCAATTTGTTAAGGTTTTAAGGGAGTTTCTTGAAGATTTGAGGGCTGAGCTTGAGTGGGGTCAGAGGGTTGGAGCACTAGCTTACTCGTGTAGCGAGGGGCGATTTAGGATAATTAAAGAACCAGTTGCACAAACTGCAAAAACTCCAATGATGAAAATACAAGTACGTGAGTAAAATGCGTGATTAAGATAATCTAAAGAATTATTTTTCCTTATGCGTTTTTTACAAGCTCAAAAAGTTCTAAGAGCTTATCTTCGGCAAGTTCAAGTAAGGTATTAACATTTATACTTATAAGTTTAAATGAATCCACCTTTATCTATAAGCTCCTTTATTAAATTTATTTTCTTTTGATATGGGAGTTCTAAATACTTGTAATGACGAATGAACACAGTATAAGGTTTAGATATTTGTCGTTTAAAACGACTCTACTTATTCCCTGTCTTTCATTCTAGGTTTCCTTAGAACTTCCAATACCTTTGAAAAGTTAAAGTAGTAATCAGCATACCCCGCCATTACCTCAGCCCATCTAGCAACCTCAAGAAAATGCCTGTGAAAGAACAGCCAGCCTCTCAGCCTATAGGCTATTGTAACAGTACAATCGACTTCTACCCACTCCCGTAGTTTCTCAAGCTCCTTCCCCTCAAAGACCCTCTCTCTACATTCAATACGGTCACCGCTTACGATAATGGGGGTATAACCCATGAGCATTAGGAGTAAGATATCACTATAGGATGTCCTATCGATAAACGTTCTAATCACAAAGTAGTCTAATGGGTTAAGTTTTGAACCCCTAATTATCAGCTCCGAAGCCCCTAGAATTCCACCAATAGGCCTCTTAGAGATGGTTCTATTACCGACCCCAAGTCCTACCAGTAAGCCACGCTCTTTATACCTATGCCCTGTTATCTTAAAGTTCTTAGGTACTGCAATGCTGAGCTCAACTAAAGTCGGCATGGATTGGGCTAGTCTTTTTGAAAGTGTGTTCTCACGAAAAGTCTTCAATATATCCAAAAACCTTACAGCTATGCACTTCTTGCTAGTCCGCGGGAAGGGTATTGATGG
>Ga0180301_10004179_pt1 | contig 11170 bp, 11 predicted proteins | sample GuaBasSediGuay16_FD_121797 | JGI IMG/M metagenome (GOLD analysis project Ga0180301, IMG submission 121797) | Subseafloor sediment microbial communities from Guaymas Basin, Gulf of California, Mexico - Guay16, Core 4569-2, 12-15 cm | ecosystem: Environmental > Aquatic > Marine > Hydrothermal... | reverse complement strand
CCGTGTCGGCCCCGGTTCCCACCACCCACCAATCGTCCTTCAGGTAGACCCAGGCAAACATGAGGGGCGAGAAGTCCCGGTTGTAGAACATATACAGCGTGTTGGGGTCGAGCCTTGCCTCGCCCTCAAAGTAGTAGTTTATGGCCGCTCCACTGCCCTTGCTCCTGAAGTCTGCGGGGCGCAGCTTCCTTCTCACCACTGAGTTCATGCCATCCGTGCCAATCAGGTACCGGGTCCTCGCCGTCTTTCCACCGCCTCCGTCCTCTACCTGGATGGCGATGTAGTCTCCATTCTCGTGGAAGTCCACCAACCTGTGCTCATCACGGAACTCGGCACCAGCCTGAGCGGCAACCCGGTTGAGCCAGCTATCGAAAGTCGACCTCCAGAAGTTGAGCATCCTCATGCGTCCGTTCACTACCTTGCCGGTCGGCGTTATCATCTCCACCTTGAACAGGGCGTTCTGACAAAGGACTTCAGGCGGCGCTTTCTCGCCCAGGAGCTTCTCAAAATAGGGGAACTGTATGCCTGAGCAGGGTTTGTTCCTGGGTGTCCGCCGTCTTTCTATGAGCAGCGTTGACAGTCCGCCTGCGGCCGAGAATCTGGCAGCTACGGAGCCGGCTATACCACCCCCAACCACCACAACGTCGTAAGTGTCCATGAGCCCTTTCTCCCAAGAAGCGGGTGCAGGCCAAGTATATCTGGGACGTGCGCCTGCGTCTAGCTTGTCGAGAAGGCGGCAGGGGCATTCTGTATGTGATTAAGGGACGTCAGAAGCCCTTCTCCTCACCCCAGGCAACCATATTGTATGGAGTAGGTTGCCGACGTAGAATGAAAAGTGGGGGCATGGGCTTGTCGTCCCAAATAGCTGGTCTGATGATAAAGAGATGGCGCTAGATCTCGATAGACGCATAGACCGGCTTGCCCGGTGGATGCACGAAGCGAAGCACCTGGTGGTGTTTACGGGTGCTGGTATCAGTACAGAGTCGGGTCTGCCTGATTTTCGCGGACCCGATGGCATCTGGACCCGCCAGGCAAAAGGGCTGCCGACGCAAAGTCGCGACTTCTCCTCAGCCGAGCCGAATGCTTCTCACGTGGCTATCGTGGAGCTACAGGAGATGGGCAAGCTGGCTTTTCTGATCTCACAGAACGTGGACAACCTGCATCTCAGGTCGGGCATCAGGCCGGAGCTGCTGGCCGAACTGCACGGTAACATAACCAAGGTGAGGTGCAAGCAATGCGAGTTCCTGCTGGACAACTTCGGTGAGACCACCTGCCCCCTCTGCGGAGGGCGGCTGGCCTCGAGCGTGGTGAACTTCGGCCAGGCCCTGCCTCGGAAAGAGCTAGCTGATTCTTTCTGGCATTCAGAGCGAAGCGACCTCTTCCTGGTAGTTGGTTCCAGCCTGGTGGTGACGCCGGCGGCAGACATGCCCAGGGTGGCTCTCGAATCCGGGACGCGGCTGGTGATAGTTAACCAGGGCGAGACACCGCTGGACGGGGTAGCCCACCTGCGGTTCCACGAGGCTATAGGAGAAGTGCTGCCGCCGGCAGTGGCACGACTGAAGCAGTTGATGAGAGTATCCCCACGGTAGGCGAGCCCGCGACCAATTGCGCGCGTATGGGGTGGGGGGCAGAGCGCCAGTGATGAAAGACAGGCTCTCGAAGTTAGTAACCTACCCGGAGGAGCTTGGACTTGACGTGACGAAGGAGCATGACAGGTTCAAGTGGTTCCTGGCATCGGTCCTCTTCGCCAAGCGCATCTCCTCGGGCATAGCCAAGAGGACATACCGGGAGTTCGAGGCAGCCGGCATAGTGACGCCGCAGGACATAATGGACGCCGGATGGGACAGGCTGGTCGAGGTGCTGGACTCTGGAGGCTATGTACGCTATGACTTCTCTACGGCCTCAAACCTGCTGGAAACGGCGGCCGCCCTGAGGAGCAGGTACGGTAGTCTGGAAGCTGTTCATGCTCAAGCGAGGGACAGCGCCGATCTGGAGAAGCGGTTGCTCGAATTCAAGGGCATGGGCCCGACCGCGGTAAACATATTTCTGAGGGAACTGCGGGGCGTATGGGACAAAGCCAATCCCCGCCCCTCCCCACCCGCCAGGGAGGCCGCGCGCAGACTTGGGCTGGCAGAGGCCGATTTAACCCTGCCCCGGGTCGAGCCCGCTCTGGTCAGACTACACCTGGAGTTCTGCAAAGGCAGAAAATGCTCCGTTTGTCCTGTCAGGGACGCATGCCGGGAAGCAGGTAGCCCGTGACCGTTGGCCTGCCACAGGTCTCCGCGCTTGTGTGGTCTGTCCCCACCCGTCCGCCGGAAGCGCAGTCAAAGCGCCCCAGCAGCAAAATGGGTTTCAGCGGCCGTTGCCCGCGCCTTCCTTCACCAGGCGGTCAAAGGTCAGGGCATCGTTGTACATGTTCAGGTTGTTGAACAGGACGTAAGCGTCATCGGTGCCTATCTTGTCACGAAGTCGTATCAGTTCCTCTTCCGAATACTGATGCCTGTACCGGGTGCCTCCGTGCAACCGAAAGTAGGCGGGCCTGCCGTGCACCGACTCACTCACCATGGGATCGACGCAGTGGATCAGGTCGAGCTCTTGACATAACGCCTTGATGGTGTCCTCAGCCCACCCTCCCCGGGGTTCCCATACTCGAAGGAAACCACGGGCCTCAGACTTGAAGAACCGCCTCAGGTTGTCGATGTTCTGGCGTGTCTCCCTGAAGCTCGGTGGGCACTGAAAGACCACCACCTTCGCCTCCAGCGCCTCTGCGAATCTTCTGGTAAGTTCCCAGGCCCGGTGCACCTCTTCCGTTGGTGCGAAGAACCCGTAACGGTCCTCGCTGCCCGGTGTGATGTCGATGCCCGCCTTGCGGTAGGTCGGGCTGGTAGCCGGATGGGTTATCACCTGCCATGCCTTGACGGTGAACTCGAAGTCCGCTGGCGCTTCCTTGCGCCACCTCAGCCCTGTCTCGACCTTCGGCAACTTGTAGAACGATTGCTGTACCTCCACCAGTCTGAACCGGCTGAAGTAGTGCTTCCTCGCGTGGCGGAACCCACAGCAGCCCACCTTGATCCTCGCTGAGCCGTCCATCTTGTCCCCTGTCAGGTCAAACAGCCGCTTCGCCGATTACCGGCACCTCCGTCCCGCAGTCGGGACATCGTTTGTCCGGGCCGAGGCTGTAACTGGTTATGCTGAAGCCGAAACGCTCGATCAGGCAGCGGCCGCATCCGGGACAGTAGGTGTTGTCATAGGGATGCCCCGGCACATTGCCCGTATAGACGAACTTGAGTCCCTCAGCCACGCCGATGTCTCTTGCCCCTGCCAGGGTGCTCACCGGTGTCGGGTGCACGTAGGTCTGGCTGGCGAACTTGTATGCCGGATGGTATCTGGTGAGGTGCCACGGTACCTCAGGTCCCAGCTGTTCTACGATCCTCCGCGCAATCCGGTGCAGGCCGTCCTCTGCATCATTCACGCCTGGTATGACCAGGGTAGTCAGCTCGATCCATACCCCTCGCGCTTTGGCCCAGATGGCATTCCTCCAGACGATGTCCACGTCGGCCCCACAGTATCTTCTGACAGCCTGACTCTCGCCCTTCATGTCGATGTTCATCGCGTCCAGCCCGTGAGCAATCAACAGGTCCAGGGCCTGCTCCGTCATGTAGCCGTTGGTGACGTAGGTGTTGTAGTAGCCTTTCTCTCTGGCCAGGTCGAAAAGGTCCAGGGAGTACTCAAGCAGCAGGGTCGGCTCGTTCAGGGATATGCTGGTGCCCTGGCAATTGTACCTGGCCACCAGTTCAATGAGGGTTGTGGGCTCTACGTACCAGCCGTGCCCGATATTCTCAGGTGACTTGCTTATGTCGCTGTTCTGGCACCAGGGGCAGGTGAAGTTGCACGACCACCCGCCGATGGTCAGCGCCCTGGTCCCCGGATGGAAGTGGAACAGCGGCTTCTTCTCGATGGGGTTGGCACTGATTGACGAGATGTCGCCATAGCAGAGGGTGTACAGACGGCTGCCAATGTTGCGCCGGGTGGCGCAGAAGCCCGTCGCCCCATCCGCGAGCAGGCAGCGCCTGTCGCAGGTGAGGCACTGTACCTTGTCTCCCACCGTCTCATATAGCAAGGCTTCTCTGATGCGCCAGCCATCCACGGCAGACCCCGGCTACTTGTGTGGCGCAATGGCTGTCTGGCACCTTGAGCAGAAGGTCCAGTGCTTCACGTCGGTGTCGCCAAGGCTGTTGGAGAAGTGCATCACGCAAGTTGGCTTGGGACAATGGCCGAGGCCGTAGGTATGCCCCAGCTCGTGGACCGCCTCCTTGAGCGCTCTCTCCCGAAGCAGGTCCTCATCTTCAGGCAAGCCGTAGAAGCCCTGGCGCAACCGCGCCAGCGATATGAGCGCCCTCCTCCCGTTGGGCTCTGCCAGCCCGAAGACGAAGTTCAGTCCCGGGGCGTAAAGGTCTACATCCACCACCCCGAGGGCTCTATCTCTCGTGTCTCGCGGTACAGTCACCTCCGCCAGTACCCGGGAGGCAAGATACTGGCGTCGCGCATTGTCCCAGCCCCGCCTCGGCAGCGGGCTGGCGTTGCCCGTGCGCACACTCACGGGGAAAGCGCCCTCGAGGGCGGCCGCCACGGCCTGTACCAGTCCCATGTCTACATCACCGATTGGAAGCAGCGTGACCACCTGAGGCAACATCTATCTCCTAGACCGATTCGGCCTGCGGCTTTGGGCCCGAGGCGCACTCTTGCCGCGCCAGAACGACTCTGCCTACGAAGCTCACCTGCGGTGACTAGTTTTGCCCGAAGCGCTTCCCCATTTCCCGAAGGAAGTTCTCAATCTCGGGCGATAGCCTGGGCATTTCTCCTTCCTTCTTCGCCTTAGTCCTGGCATCATAGCGCTTCTCAAGCTGCTCCACCACGCTCTTGAGCTGCGGGTTCTTTTCCAGTGCCAGGTCAATCTCCTTGTTCTGGAGGTGCGACTTGGCTACCGCAGCCTGGTCCACAGGGGTACCATACAGGGACGAGAGTGCTGTCATGAGCCGCGCGAAGCCTGCGTAGTCCTCCTCTAACTGAGTGTACTGGGGCAAGTGCACTATCATGGTGCTAGTCTCAATATCCAGTTCGGGCATGCGCTGGGATACCAGGAAAGCGATGGTGGTGGGTCCCTCGTAGTCGCTTGGCTCTACGCCGGCTGTGGCCATCTGCTGCTCCGCAGACTCGCCGACGGCTGCTCCGCTTATCAACAGAGGCCGGGTGTGGGGCACCAGGTCGTACATGCTGCCGAGAAGACAGTACCTCTGGACGCCGAGTGTAGTCAGCAGGCGAACCACAGAATCAACGTACAACTCGCTGCAGGCGTGGGGTTCCATAAGGTGCAGGAACAGGAAATCATTCCCTTCCTGACGCCTGGCGCAGGTTACGTATGCGTTTGGCACAACAACCTGGCGTTGCCCCTCGCTAAAATAGATGACCGGGCGATACCGGGTGAAATCGAAGAAGGTTCCCGGTCTGGACAGCCTGGCCACTTCCCTGGCCCCGTATTGCCTCTCCAGCCAGTTGAGAGTCAATGTGCCTACGTTGCCCACGTCTATCCACGGACGGAGCATAGCCAGCGCATGGGGCTCCCTCAACTCAGGTACCGGCTCCTCTAGTTGGAAAGCTCCAATTCTCATGGCAAGATGATATACGACAACGGGAGGAGCAGGCAATCCGCCTGCTACCGGTCCACCCACCCACCAGACTGGCACGCGGTTTACCCACGCCCACTTCCGTGCTAGGCTGGCGCGGAAGCCCTTGACAGCAGGAACGTCGTCAGGAAAGCGGTCAACTAGGTGTTGAGGCAGGTGGGGAAACGCAATGCGCATTTGAACGAGCTGGCCGTCAGCGCAGCCCGGGAGATTCAGCAGATGGACTCAAAGAGCACCTGCTGGACCAGCTCAGACGCGCTGCGGGAGCTGACCAGCGAAGCTGTACAGAAAAGGCTCCAGCACTGGCGGCGCAGGCTACAGCAGTCTGCCGTACTTCGCTAGGCGGTTGCAGTCGGGGCAGTTGCCAGGCGGTTTCCACTTGGGGTTAAGGATAGGGCGTATGCCCAGTCGCGCCAACAAGCGCATCAGCATACATGCAGGCAAGCCCACCACATTGAGGTAGCAACCTGTGAGACCTTCGACCGGGTGAAACGTCTTGTCCTGTATGGCGTAGGCACCTGCCTTGTCCATGCAGTCGCCGGAAGCCACGTAGTTGGAGATTTCCAGGTCGCTGTACAGCCGCATGCGCACCCGGGTGGTACGATAGCCACTGACCTCCTGGCCGGTCGCGGCATCTATCAAGGTAAGGGCTGTAACGACCCAGTGGTCCTTACCGCGCAGCCTGCGCAGGTAGGCGTGGGCCTGCTCTGCGGAGGCGGGCTTGCCCAGGATCCCACTTTCGTCAGCCACGACGGTGTCGACGCCTATTATGGTGCCGCAGTTGAAGGTCGCTGCCACTGCCCTTGCCTTGTGGGTAGCCCGCTCCCGGGCAACCACGATGACATTGGCGGACGGGGGCAGGGGTGGTTCCTGGGCCTCGGACGGCACGATGCTGAAGGCCAGGCCCATGTCGTTCATGATCTGTTGCCGTCTCGGTGACGCGGAGGCAAGGACGAGCTGCTTGCGCGACTGCAGACCCATGTCCCGATCAGGGCTGTAGGACAGAGTAGCCAGGCACTCGATATGGTACGTCTGGGGGAAGAGATCGACCGGTAGCACCTCGTCCAAAGTGAAGGGGCCACGGAGTAGAATCCGCAGGTCGCGGGCCAGAGCGTGCGGATCGCACGACACGTATACGATTCGCTTCGGCGGATGGGTGATGATAGCCTGGAGGGCTCTCGGGTGGCATCCGGTGCGCGGTGGGTCAAGTACCATGGCATCGGCTTGCGGCAGGGAGGGCAGTACGTCCTCGGTCCTGGCCTGCGCTAGTTGTACGTTGGCCAGTCCCTGGATGTTAGCCTGAGCGTCCTGCACGGCGGAAGCAGAGTCCTCTATGGCAATGACCTTCTTGGCAAAGGGAGCAAGGAGGACCGCGAAGGTCCCCACTCCTGCATAGGCATCCACCACAAGCTCCTGGCCGGTCAAGGCAAAACGGTCTTGCACCAGCCACGTCAGTCGCTCCGCTTGAGCAGTATTCACCTGGAAGAAGGATGCAGCAGAGACGCGAAAACGCCTGCCGCGTAACTCTTCTTCGTAGTGCTTCTGGCCGCTCTCTATCGGCACCCCGGGGTGCTTCAGCGCCGGCTGGATCATGTACTGATTGGTGTTTACCCCCACCCGGATTGAAAGCTGTGTCGTCTCACCACAGTGCCCGTGGAGGCGGAAAAGTGCCTTGTTGATCCACGGGTGCATCAACTGGCACTGGCTGACAGAGATGAAGCCCCGGGTTTGCCAGTTGACGAAGCCCAAAGCACCCCCTCGCCCCACCGTGAAGCGGGCGTGGTTCCTGTAGTTCAGCGGCTGCGGAGCAGGCACAACCCGCATCACCGGCGGGTTGGGTATCCCACCATAACTCTCAAGGGCATCCCGCACTATCCGGTGCTTGAGTTCAAGCTGGTGCTCGTACCGTATGTGCTGCCACTGGCAACCTGTGCACCGCCCGAAATATGGGCACGTCGGTTCCACACGATTGGGTGATGGCTCTATAACCTCGCGGACGCATGCCGCCACATAGGTCCGGTAGCGCCGTACCACCTCGACCTTCACTTCTTCGCCGGTTATGCCGCCGAAGACGAGTACCCGCGCCAAATTGTGCAGGGCCACGGTCTGCCCCAATGGCCCTATTTCCCCTAGCCTCAGAGGTATCAGCGCCTGACCGCTTGCGCGTGAAGTGGCAGCCATCTGCAGCATTTTACCACAGCAGGACAGATGCAATGTACGGTGACATCCCGCGTTTTGAGAGGGGGGTAGCACCCTGCCTTGCGGGTAAAGGCAAGGCAGGTCAATGGCAACAAATGCTTTCGCGAACCGATTACCAGCGTACAAGAACGGTCTTGGCTAAACAGCTTTCCTGCAGGTAGACGACGCATCTCTATGCATCACTACCGATGCGGCCCCTGCCATCAGGCACCCTGCGCCTTTCTCTGTCTGAGCCAGGCGGCGGCTGCCGTTCCGCCCAGTACCATTGTCATCCCCAGCAGGCTATACTCCACGGGCCTGACCCATTCGGCCTCGTCCGAGCCGCCCGTGACGGTTTCGTCGCCGGTGTCGCCCACCTCGTCTCCTGCGCCAGAGGGTGCGCCGTCGCCTGAGAAAACACTGCCCTCTCCTTCATCCAGTTCCCCACCGTTCTGCTGGTACGCCATCCTCTCATCCTGAACGGAAAGCGGCACACCTTCGAACAGGTTGGTCATATCCGCGGCGAACATAAACACCAGGAGCGCGGTCACCACAGCGGTGGCCAGCCGCAGCGCTGGTAAAGGCGACCGGCGCGGCGACGGGGCAACCTGCGCAATGGCAAAGCTGCGAGGAGGGGCTGCCTGAGGCAAGCGGCCAAGCAACTGCACCGCGGCCCTGAGCGAGTCGAGTTCTGCCCGACATGCCGGGCACGCCCCCAGGTGCCGTTCCATCTGTTCCTGCTGGCCGCGTGACAGCCTGCCATCCATATAAGCAGAGAGCCTGCTCCGCGCTCGGCCACATCTTGTCCTGCCGGTTATCCACGCCAAAGGTCTCCACATCTTTCCACCTTCTTTAGCTAAGACGAAACCTACAGTGAAAAGGTTCCCGACTGTGTCAGGTGGTCGTGCAGTCGGCTCCTGCCGCGGCTCAACCTTGACCGTACAGTTCCCAGGGAGCAGCGCATGGCCTGTGCCACTTCATCGTAGCTTAGTCCCTGTACATCTCTCAGGATCACTGCTAGGCGCTGGTCCGGCGGCAGAGCAGCCAAAGCCCTCTGAATCTGGTCGGCCAGTTCGCGGCGCAGCGTATAGTCCTCAGGCGACTCAGCGGATGACCGCCTCTCCTCGACCTCGCAGGACAACTCCTCCAGAGAACTGGTAGGATTGCGCTTTCGCTTGCGAAGCTGGTCACGGCAGGTGTTGGCAGTGATGCTGAGCAACCACGCCTTGAAACTGCCCTCCCTGAACTTGCGGATACCCGACCACGCAGACAGAAAGGTATCCTGAGAGGCGTCTTCTGCCGCCTGGCGATCGCTCAACATGCGGAGAGCGAGGTTGTAGACCTGGGCCTGATAGGTCTCCACCAGCCGGTTAAAGCTGTCGAGGTCGCCCTCCTTACTGCGCTGGATAAGCTCCGAGTCGTCCAGTTTCTGTCATTCAAGGCCGGGATCGTTGGGTGGCGGGCAGTCGCCCTGGTCTGGCGTTATCTTATCTCAGAAGCCGAGCTAGAACAACGGGGTATAATGGACTATAATCGTGCACAGCAGGTACGAGTAAAAGATGAGCGGCAGAGCACGTGAGATATTCTGGATGGTACTGGTGATGGTGGTCGTGTTTGTGGGGGTACAGATGTCCGTGCAGAGCTTCAGAGTGGACGGGGAGAGCATGGAACCCAGCTTCGAGGACGGCCAGTACCTGATAGTGGACAAGCTGACCTACCGGTTTCACTCACCTTCGAGGGGTGATGTGGTGGTGTTCCACAACCCCCAGTACTATGATGAGCTGTACATAAAACGGGTGATTGGCCTTCCCGGTGAGAGGGTGGATATCCGGCAAGGTCGCGTCTACATAAACGGAGCCGAACTGCAAGAGGTGCCACAGTGGGCCAGCATACCAAACTCGGAGGGTTACTCGACGACGGTCCCTGAGGGGGAATACTTTGTTCTGGGCGACAACCGTAGCAACAGCAGCGGTTCGCACACTTTTGACACAGTGCCGGAAGACTACATAGTGGGCAGGGTCTGGATCAGCTACTGGCCGCCGTCAGACTGGGGGCTATCGCCCAGCTATTCGGCGGAGATGGCCCAGGTCACCTCTGCTTAGGCGCATGAGGTCTCCAGGAGCGCAGTTACCATAGAAGCGGAAGACATCTTCAGGGTTACGGGTGCCATCCTGGAAGGGCACTTCCTGCTTTCCTCGGGCCTGCACTCTTCCATCTACTGGGAGAAGTTTCGGGTGCTACAGTACCCAGAGTACACGGAGCGCCTCTGCCGATTAATTGCCGACCGCTTTCGAGATGAGGCCATTGAGCTGGTGGCTGGGCCGACCACGGGCGGTGTGATCCTGGCCTACGAAGTCGCCAGGCAGCTTGGCGTGCGCAGCATCTATGCCGAGAGGGAGGGCGGAGCCCGGGTCTTTCGTCGCGGTCTCGATATTGTGCCAGACGAAAGGACACTCGTTGTAGACGACGTGCTCACCACCGGGGGTTCAGTCAGAAGCGTGGTAGACGAGGTGAGGAAGAGGGGTGGACACGTGGTAGGGGTGGCAGTGCTGGTGGACCGCTCCCATGGCGCAGTAGAGGTGGGAAGTCCCCTTTTCAGTTGCCACCGGGCTTCTACACCGAGCTACCAGCCCGATGAATGCCCTCTGTGCAAACGCGGGGTGCCGCTTGTGGAGCCTGGCCGGGGGCAGGTCTGACCCTTAGATTTCCTTGTTGAGCGTGGCCAGGAACTCTGCGTTGCTTCGAGTCTTGGCTAGGCGCTCAAGCACGGCCTGGGTAGCTTCTGTAGGGTTGGCTGAGCCGTTGGATATCATGGCTATCATGCGTCTCAGCAGCCACATCTGTTTCAGAGTAGCCTCGTCGACCAGCAACTCCTCGCGTCTGGTGCTGCTCCGTTGAATGTCGATGGCAGGGAAGATACGCCGCTCAGCCAGTCGACGGTCAAGGTGTAGCTCCATGTTGCCGGTACCCTTGAACTCCTCGTAGATCACGTCATCCATACGGCTGCCTGTGTCGATGAGGCAGGTGGCCAGGATAGTGAGGCTCCCCCCTTCTTCGACGTTCCTGGCTGCACCGAAGAAATGCTTCGGCTGATACAGAGCTACCGGATCGATGCCACCGGATAGAGTCCTGCCGCTGGAAGGTGCCGCCAGGTTGTAAGCCCTCGTCAACCGTGTAATCCCGTCGAGAAGGATGACCACATCATTCTTTGCCTCCACGAGGCGCTTGGCACGTTCCAGGGCCAGTTCGGCCACCCGGGTCTGGTGCTCCACCAGCTCGTCGAAGGTGGCGCTGATCACCTCGCCCCT
>Ga0180301_10004178_pt1 | contig 11170 bp, 14 predicted proteins | sample GuaBasSediGuay16_FD_121797 | JGI IMG/M metagenome (GOLD analysis project Ga0180301, IMG submission 121797) | Subseafloor sediment microbial communities from Guaymas Basin, Gulf of California, Mexico - Guay16, Core 4569-2, 12-15 cm | ecosystem: Environmental > Aquatic > Marine > Hydrothermal... | reverse complement strand
GCGTTGCAACTAAGAAAGAATTGAAAGTCCGGAACGCGGCGTACAAGATCGCCAAGGCGCTCAAGCTCGGTTGCAACTAAGAAAGAATTGAAAGTGCTTATGTAGTCCACGTGGCCAGGCTCATCAATAAAGAGGGTTGCAACTAAGAAAGAATTGAAAGAGTGGATTTGGTGCCGCTCATCTTGGGCCTGATCTCCTCGTTGCAACTAAGAAAGAATTGAAAGCAAACTTCTCGAGGTCGGCGTTCACATTCCCCACGTGCACGTCGTTGCAACTAAGAAAGAATTGAAAGATACTGGTGGGAGCCACGTGGACTGGGGGCAACCCCACTCTCAGTTGCAACTAAGAAAGAATTGAAAGGCGCATGGCTAGAACCCCACGGCGCGCTTGCTAAACCAGACGTTGCAACTAAGAAGGAATTGAAAGGTGGCACAGGGAGACCGCTATAGAGGCCTTGCTATTTAAGGGGGGTTGCAACTAAGAAGATGAAGATATTGAAATTGAAAGCGTCTATCTTCAGCGTGTAGTATCCTCCTGATCCTAACCCGCTTCAGCCTATCTACTGACGCTAGCCGCCGCCTTGAGCTACTGAGTAGTGCTCAGGATGCACGAGAGCTTCAGCGGGAGGTGCTGCTTCCCGGGCTAGTCTCGCCTGTTCCGACTTGGGGTTTATAGATCAGCCGCTGCTCCCGAGGGCTTAAGAGTTCTCAGATCTTAGAGCGTATATAGGCCCGGGCCTTTGAGAGCGCTAGCACAGGGCTGGGGGCGGGGTATCTTCCTAGTTCGCCCCGGGATCTGGGTCCTCCCCCTCTAACGACTGTGGAGGGGGTTCCCGGGTTGGGCCAGGATCTCCAGGCGTGATGGGGGGTTAACGCTGAAGGATTTCTCCTATGCTACTTCTCCGGTGGTGGGGGTGGTGTCGAGGACCGCGTTGTTCAGGTCGTTGAGGAGGCTTCACAGGCTGAGGCTGCAGGACCCGGTTGAGGAGGAGGTCCGGGGGTGGAGCTGGGATAGGCCGCCATTGAGGCCTCGCGCCTACCTGGGCCTGTGGGTTAGCGAGGTGGCGTACAGGTACTGCCCGACGCGTAGGGATGTGTACTTGAGGAGGATGGGTGTGAGGGGGGAGCCTGGCGAGGCCATGGTTAATGGGTCTCAAGTTCACGCGGTTTTCGCGGCGGCGTGCGAGGATGTGAGGCGTGAGCTGCTGCTGGGGAGGCCTGGCTGGGAGGCGTATGAGGCCATAGCTGTGAGGGCTGTGGAGAGGCTGGCTGGGCTGGGTGTTAACGTCGAGTCTAAGCCCTGGCTCCTGGACCTCTACAAGAGGCTGATCCTCACGTGGTGTGCTGAGGAGTGGGCGGGCTTGTTCGTGGAGTACAGGGTTGATGGCTGGTGCCTCGGCCTCTCCAGGAACCTGAGGGCTGATGGGCTGGCTGAGGGGGGCGTCGTAGTGGAGGTCAAGTACGGGAGGCCCCACCGCTTCCACAGGCTCGCGCTAGCTGGCTACGCGATGGCGCTTGAGGCGGAGATGGAGGTGCCGTTCGACTACGGTGTCCTCATCTACGTATCCGAGTCCGGCGGCAGGGCTAGGCTCAGCTGGGAGCCCGTCTACATATCGACGAGCCTGAGGAGGGAGTTCGTGGAGGCGAGGGACGAGCTGATAGACATGCTGCTCTCCGGGAGGGAGCCTCCACGCGCCTCCAGCTGCCCGAGCAGCTGCCCCTACAGGGGTGAGTGCGCGTGAGGGAGCTCGTGATAGCGGGCTACGGGGTGTCAGTCAGGGCTAGGAGGGGTCTCCTCCTGATCACTAGCAGGGAGGGGAGGCGGGAGGTCTCCCCCGCGGACCTCGACGCGGTGATAGTGGCTACGGGCGGCGTCTCGATAAGCTCCAAGGCCGTCAGGCTCCTGATGAGCCACGGCGTCGACCTAGTGTTCCTGGACTCGAGGGGGAGGCCTCTGGGCCGAGTCTACCCGCCGTTCATCAATAGGACTGTGGCGACGAGGAGGGCGCAGTACGCGGCCTACAACACTTGGAGGAGGTGGGAGGTGGTGGCCGCGCTGGTGGAGGCTAAGCTGAGGAATCAGGCCAACCTGCTGAGGTACTACGCTAAGAGCAGGGGCCTGCGCGAGCTGAGGGACTGCGCCGCCGAGGTGCTCGACGCCCTCGAGGGGCTTCCAGCGGCGCTCGGCAACGCCAGGGCTGTGCTAAACGTGGAGGCGAGGGCTGCCAGGGCCTACTGGAGCGGCGTGGCCCTCCTCCTGCCAGCTGAGCTGGGCTTCGATGGTAGGGACCCAGACTCGCCCGACCCCATGAACGTGTGCCTGAACTACGCGTACGCCCTGCTGTACTCGCAGTGCTGGCGCGCCCTAACGCTCGCAGGCCTGGACCCGTACGCGGGCTTCCTCCACGCAGATAGGAGCGGGAAGGAGAGCCTGGTCTACGACTACAGCGACCAGTTCAAGCCCCCCGCCGTCGACCGCCTGTTGATCAGGGCCTTCTCCTCGGGCTGGAGGCCGGGGGTGGAGAGGGGCCTCTTGACGCCGGGGAGCAGGGGTGAGCTAGTCAAGATGTTCCTCGAGTGGCTGGGCAGGAGGGTTAGGCCCTCCACGGGCCAGCCATGCACGCTGAGGCAGGCCGTGAGGAGGTGGGCCTTCAGGCTCGCCGCCTTCCTCAGGGGGGATGAGCGCGCGTACAGGGGGTTCGTGGAGCCATGGTGAGGGTAGTAGTCGTGTACGATATAAGTGATGACGCCAAGCGCTACAGGCTGGCGTCCCGCCTAAAGGCCCTGGGCCTATCCAGGATACAGAGGAGCGCGTTCGCCGGCCGCCTCGACTCCTCCAGGCTCAGGGACCTCTACAGGGTATGAGAGCGGCACGCCACTGACGCGAGGGACGTGATACACGTCTTCACGCTCTGCGGCTACGACTGGTCCCGCCGCAGGGCGTTCGGCGCCTACGAGGAGGTGGCTGAGCGTGTGGTCCTGGTCTAGCGTCATAACGCCGTGGGACGTGAAGCAGTACGCGTACTGCCCAATGATACCCTGGATAGCCTGGAACTACGGCGTGAGGGAGCCCCCCACCTACAGCATGGAGGCTGGCAGGGCTGAGAGGAGCCGCAGGCTCGAGGCGCTCAGGAGCCTCGGCCTCCCCCAGCCCATAAGGCTGGACGTCGAGATGTACAGCCCCAGGCTCAGGATGGCCGGTGTCGCGGACGCTGTAGCTGGCCTCAGGCGGCTGACGGTGGTCGAGGTCAAGGCATTCAGGAGGAAGAGGTACTGGCACTTCAGGGAACAGCTCATGGCATACGCGCTCCTCTCAGAGACGTGCCTAGGTCCAACCCACAGGGCAGTACTAGTGTTGGGTGGGAGGGCCAGGTGCTGGGACGTGGATCAGCGGGCGCTGGAGGAGGCGAGGAGGCTGGCCCTCAGGGTCAGGGAGGTGGTGGAGAGCGAGAAGCCCCCACTAGTCCAGGCATCGGGGAAGTGTCGCAGCTGCTGGTACCGCAGGCTCTGCCCCACCGCCTGATCTTAAATACCTCCGGGTGCACGTTACACAGGCTGTGAGCGGCGCCTACCCGAGCCTCCTGCGCAGGAGGAGCTTGGCGATGCTACGCCTAGCTGAGGAGCTGGTGGACAGGGGGGAGCACGACCTAGCGGCGCTAAACGCTGAGTACGCGGCTCAGCTGTACGTAGAGCAGCTGGGCTTCCACCGCGAGGCCGACGAAGTGGCCAGCTACGTGAAGTCCAGGCGCAGGCTCCTCGCGGAGCTGAAGGAGGCCCACGTCAGGGCCGTATACGGCGCGCTCGAGTACAGCGGGGAGCAGGCTAGGGCACTCGTCGACGCAGCCAGGGATCTAGTGTCCATGCTCCAGAGAATTGAGGAGAAGGTGGTGGGATGAGCGGCCTCACTCCCCTGAAGGTTATCTCAGGCTGGAGGCGTTACGCCAGGATAGTCGCCGAGGCTGCATCTAGGGCGGTGCCGGGCGCTGAGGTGTACCTGGCTGGGGAGCGGCTGAGGGCAGGCTCACAATCCTCAGCGATATTGACATACTGATAGTGCTGCCGGAGAAGCCCGGCTTCAGCCAGGCCGTCGACATCAGGGTGCGCGTGTTCGAGGAGGCCGAGAAGCTAGGCCTCCTGCCCTACGCTCCAGTCGAGATCCACGTAATTAGCAGGAAGGAGCTGAGCCGCTACACGAGGAAGGGGAAGATAGTAAGGCTAGGCTGCTGAGCCAGCGGAGCTGCACGAAGCATAATGTGTAATTATGATGCAACAATGTGAAGAAAAATGTAAATTTAATGGTATATCATGTCATAGGGTTTGACATGCTAGACGCACTAGTCATGACCCTGGGCTTCGAGCCAGGCCCCTTAATCAGCGCTGTAGCTTCAGCAGCGGCGGAGGGATTAGCGGAGGGTGCGCGGATAGTGATCTTCACAGCTGGCTTCCCCGATGAGCGTGCAGAGAGGGCATGGAGACAGCTGCAGGATGTAGTTAGCATGATGGAATTACCCAGGAGGCTAGGGGTTGAGATGGAGAAGCATGAGATACCACTAAGGGACTTAGTTGAGGCAATTCGCGTAGTTAAGGAAGTGTTGAGTGAGTTGAGAGAGAAGAACGTAAAGATAGCTATTACAGGAGGAATGAGAGCTGTGGGGCTGGCAGTCTTCATAGCCTATCTCCTGGTTGACTGGAGGTACGAGCCTAGATTAGAGGTATACCTGGAGGGGAGGGGGATGGCTCTCTCAGTACCCGAGGTTAGGAAGTTATTCAGACTCAGCCTGACCGAGGAGAGGCTTAGGCTATTGAAGTTCATGAAGCCTGGTAACGTTTACACTCCCTCAGATCTGAGCGGTTTCCTACGTAAGGATCGCAGCACCATCTATAGGCAACTTCAAGCACTGCTTGAAGGGGGCATAGTGGAGCGAGTTGATGGGGGTTATAGGCTCTCCCGGCTGGGCCTGTTGCTCATCTAATGCAACACTCTAGGGTTATAATGCATCATAGATGCATTTTTATTTAATATATTGGCACAACCGTTCACATACAACGAAACCTTTTTAAGAGGTAGAGGCCATATTTAAGTGGGCATGAGGGCTCATGCCGATGTTTTAGGAAAATTGCTGGGAAAGGATGAGTACGGGCGGGCACGTGAGCGATACGTTCGTTACCTAGCTGCTTACAAAGTAGTTGAGCAGAACTTGTCGCTATTCGATAAGATGGCGAGGAGCAGAGACACTAGTGATCTAATCTCGGCAATATACGAGAGCATGAGAGTAAAGGATCGAGTACTAGCTAGCCTGGAGGAAGGGATCAGGCGTGGTGACTACAAGTTAGCTTTTGAGTGCGACAACGTGAGGGCTGCATTCAGCGTCGGCCATGACGACATAGAGAAGATACTTGAGCTAGCTAGGGAAGATCCTAAGATTACTGGCGTCGTATTAGCGACCCTAGCCTTAGCCTATGGTGGAGTACAGCCCGTCAGGAGGTGAGGACGCATGGTGTACATTCGCGTTACGGGTAGGGCGATAATAAACGTGCACAGCGCTAATGCCGAGGGGGCAGTTGGCAATTACATGGGGCTCTCAAAGATGTTCATAGTTCGTAGAACATCGAATGGCTACGAAGTATCCGAGGATGCTGTGATATCGGGCAACATGATTAAGCACTGGCATGCTATCAGAGTAATAGAATTACTCAAGGAGAAGGGGGTAGCTAGCCTCTGCGATAGCTGTAAACGCTTCATAATGTACAGGTCTACACTGCCTTACAATGAGGAGTTCGAGTTTATAAAAGCATGTGCAATAGAGGATCTACACGGATTCCTTCAGCCCAATACACAGGTCAGGCGCGAGAGCCTAGTGAAGTTCGCCTTCATGATACCAGTTGAGGAGATGAGGGCCGAGTACGCTGCCATTACTCATAACAGAGTAGTGACCACGCCTGAAGGACGCATACCAGCTGAGGAACAGGCAATGATGGTGTTTAAGAGGGAGCACGCGAGCGGGGTCTACGGCTTCCTGTGCTCTATGGACCTGAAATACGTGGGTAAGCCGTTAGCCGACCCAGAGAATCCCGAGAAAACGCTCCCGCTTAAGGAGCGTAAGCTAAGGGCTAAGTGTGCAGTACTAGCGCTAGCTGACGTACTATCTGGGAGGTTTGGCGCCGCGTCCTCTAGGGCGATGCCTGCCATAAGGACTATAGAGCTGATCTGTGCAGTGAGCAGACAACCAATCCCGAATCTAGTGCATGGATTCTACATGGACTACCTGGAGGAGAGCGCTAGGATGCTAGGCTCGCTGTCGTCGTCCTTAGCTGGAGAGATTAAAGTGTTCGTCTATGGCGATAGAGTGGTTAAAGAGCTGAGCAAGGTTAAAGCGCTCGAGAACGTACTTGAGATTGAGAAGTCTCCGATAAGCGCGCTCGCTGAGGCATCGAGGGTGGTTGAGGATTGGTTAACGTGATATTCGCTAAAATTCGCCTCCCTCTATTTTCCGTAAAGCAGCCTGAGAGCTTCCAAGTAATGTCCTCAATGCCTATTCCCCAGCCTTCATCGCTAATAGGGGCTCTAGCCTACTGTCTAGGGGTGATAAGCGGAGAGGGCGTCAAAGCCTTGAACAAGGTTTACGAGATGGTGGAAAGGGGGGACATATTAGCTGCTAGAGCTAGGCCGTGGAGCGATGGGGGAGCTGCGACTCCGCTCACGCTCTCTACCGTGATCTTGAGGCGATTTAGAGTAGTGGACAAGGCACACGAGAAAAAGAGGAGGGGGGAGGTGAAGCCCGCTGAGAGATTAAGCAAAGCCGTCTCAGGCGGGGACTTAGTGCAGGCTAAACGCATTTTGGAAATTGAGCTAACTGATGCATTTTACCGCGAGTACGTGATGGGTATCGATATGCTGTGTGCTTGGGTGGTTAGGGAGGGGGTTATAGACCCTGAGAGCGTTAAGCTCATTCCAAGGCTGGGGGACACTGAATCCCTCTGTACAGTAATCAAGGTATGGAGCGAGAAGTGCGGCACTGCTAAGAAGACGATAGTTGAGACGTCCTTCCCGGCACCGGCCCTAGGTAAGGCTAGGGTGCTGGAGGGGAGCTTTATGTACATGAAGCTGTGCGATGAACTTCGGCGGCTAGTCCCCTTTATAGTGCCTTGCGAAGTCAGGGTGGAGAGATCAGGCAAGGTGAGGTACCCCGCTATAAGGCCCACAGCTGTTAGGATAGAGTACGAGGAAGGAGCTAGAGTCTGTGAGACGAGTGTAGGTGACATAGTCCTGGGGGTGGGCGAGTCTTGAGAGGAATTCTGCTGTATACGCCAGGGCACTCACCGTATACTGATACGCTGATAGCCTACGGGCTTGCTTACGCTCTGAGAGATGCGCCTGAGCTTGAGATTAGGGGGCGCGGGACGCATTATGAGGTTCTCGTTGAAGCCGAAATAGAGGATGTAGCGACCTGCATTAGGAGGGTCTTCAGGGAGAGGGCAGTGGCTGAGCTTAGAGGAGATGTCTTAAGGAGGCTCCTAGCAGGGAGAGACGTTGATCAAGCGCTTAGAGCATTAGAGGATGGAGGGTTGCTCAAGTACCTCTACGAGCTCACCGAGCCCGGCCACTCCAGGCGCGAGGGCAGGCATGGTAAGGGATCCACGTTTAAGCTCCCCTTAATGCCGTTAGCTGGCAAATATCTCCACACGGATCTGACGGCGAAGACTAAGTATGATGCCAAGCAGTACAAGGCCTGTAAGTGGTGTTCAGCCCTAGCCATGTTAGGATTAGCTACTGGGGCCTTAACGCTTTCCTTCGGAACGAGCAGAGTAGTCGTGCTGTTCAGTTTTGAGGGAGCGGTCGACAGGGAGTACCTAGCTACATTCTTCGAGTTTCTAGAGTCTCTTAAAGCTGAGAGGGAGGAGGGCAGGACCATGCTCGAAGACCTCAGGTATAGCCTAGACTCTATTCCGGACAGGCTCTTAGCCTACTCACTGACTACTTACTTGAGCAAGGAACTAGTGCTGGTTATGAGCGTGGCGGCAGCTCGCTGGAGAGCACTCGTAGTCCGTTTCGATACTAGGAGGGCTGTTCAGGTCAGGGGTTTCCAAGATGTAGAGTTGAACTCGGTAATTGGGAGCTTGGAGGAGATAATCAGGCTCGATGAGGAAGAGGGAACTGATACGTGGGGTAGGCTTGGCGACCTTATCAGGCGGCTCATGAGACGGGCTAGAGCTAGGGATTCGAATGCTCATCACGCTCTAGACTCGCTGACCTCACTCTTTGACTTCCTGGCGTCGAGACGCGCTGAGTACCTCTACGAGTTCGCGCGTAGCGGGTATAAAGCGTTCAACAGAAGCTTCAACGTATATGGGCTGTGTGAATCACTGCTAAGGATATGTTAGATATGTCCGTCACAACAGCGCTGTGGGGGGTAGTTGAGAAGGTAGTAGAAAAGAGGGGGAGGAAGCTGGTAAAATACAACTACTTTGAGGATCTATGGGATGCGCTGAACGAAGATGTGGGCCTCACGATAGTCAGGGCACCTACTGGATGTGGGAAGACCGAGGCAGTAACAGCGCCCTTCCTAGCAAGCCTGAGGGAGGGGGAAAGGCGCTGGCTCTCGCTGATATACGCCCTTCCGACTAGGTCATTGAGCATCGCTATGCGCCGTAGGCTCTCGAGGGCCCTCTCGGCCTTAGGCGTAAAATGGTGTACGGTCACGCTGGATCATGGCGAACTTTGGTCAGTGAAGCCCTACCTCGAGGGAGATGTTGTAGTGACTACCTACGACACCCTACTCTACCAGTTTTACGGATCGGTGAGGCCTGGCTATCACGTGCTCCTACCGATGAGCAAAGTTCTCTGTTCGCTAGTCGTGCTAGACGAGGTTCAGCTACTCCAGGACACGTCGTGGTACGCCCTTAGCTTATTGCCGAGTCATTTGCGCTCTCTGCTCTACATGGGAGTCAGAGTAGTAATGCTCAGCGCTACAATCCCTCAGGTGTTAATTAGCGAGATAGCTAGGGTTTTGAAAGAGGCAAAGCTTCCTCTCTCGAGGATCTGGGCGGAGCCTCTCAGGCTTGTGGACTCCTTAGATAAGCCTCTGAGAGGCAGGCTCGATGTTGAGCTAGCTCGAGGCCAGATACCCTCTGAGGATAAGCTCCTGCTGGAATTGCTCAAGGAGTATGAGATGGAGGAGAGGTTACCTGCGCTCATCGTAGTAAACAAAGTTGAGAAGGCAGTCGCGGTGTACAGATCCTTGCTACGCCTGAGGAAGAGAGGAGCGTTGAAGAGAGCTTTGCCTATGCTGCTTCACTCCAGGCTTAAGGCAGGAGCTAGGCGTAAGGTAGAGGAGTTATTCGAAGGATGGAGGGCAGAAGCCGACAGGATAATTCTAGTCGCTACTCAAGTAGTTGAGGCAGGCTTAGACCTCGATGTAAGGCTTCTATTGACCGAGTTATCTCCAATTGATTCGCTTATCCAGAGGCTGGGGAGATGCGCACGCAAGAGAGACGGGAAGGCAGTGGTATTTACTGACGCGAGGTCAGGGATCAGCGTATACCCTGAAGTCCTGTTGAGGAAGACTTTGGAAGAGATAGAAGGACGTGAGGAAGAGCTGAGGTCCTCGGTATGTGAGCTCAGCATCGCTCAGGAGTTCGTGGATAGCGTCTATACCTGCGATGCAATCGAGATGCTGCGTAGTAGGGCTGCCAGGGATCTAGAACAGGCCATCAGCTGGATAAGTAACTATCCCAACCTAATATTCGCTAGGGTGGGACATGAGCGCCCTAGCTCGCCCCTACTTAGGCTAGGGTACGAAGTCTGCTGCCTACTCCCCTCACGTAGCGAGTATACGTCACTGCTCTCTGGAGAAGAGGTTTGCCTCAAATTAAGCGAGTATGAAGAAAGGATGGTCAGACTTCCAGTAAGATCGCCTCGGGAGGAGCTCCCCGCTGTGATCCACGACCTAGAGGGTAGCAGGGTATCGCTAATATTGGAGGCTAAGGCTTCGGGCGGGCTATTACGCCTTAATGCACGACCTATGAAGCCATGTGAGGCTCTCTCCTTGGCGGCTAGTAGAAGGCACGTGCTGCTCCTCAACCCTGATTACTACGAGTTCTACGAGGGGGCTGACTTAGGGGTGGTCAATCCTTGGCGCCTGAGGGAATGAACCCGGAATGTAAGCTGCTTTCCCTGAGGCTCGCCACTCTTCCCTGCAAGGGAATGTGCAGTAGAGCTCGTCTGCCATCATTCTATAGGGAGGGGGTCGGCGGGGGATGCTGGGCGGCTCATACCGCCTTAACTCTACTGGAGGCATTGGATGTCCTAGATCAGGTGAAGGGAGTATTGAGGGGTAAAGGTCTAAGCTTGGAGGATCTCCTCGCAGCGCTGCTTCTGCACGACACTGGTAAGTTGACCATAGATTACGTCAAGTACGGCTTTAGCCAGCACAACGTCCTATCTGCGATAATTTCTCTTGATGTTTTGAGGCGAAGCTCCTTCGCAGGTGAGAGGTTCGTAATCTCACGTGCTATCCTACTTCATCATGAATACAGGATGTGGAGGGAAGTATTCAGTAATTCAATACTACTCTCCCACTTCTTCCAGGCAATAAAAGCTAAGAGGAGGGTACGTCTCGTGGACCGCTCCAGGGCTGCGCTAAGCTCGTTAGAGGCTCTAGTAGAGCTAATACTGGGTAAGGCTCCTTTGATAGAGCTTGTCACGGCTTTATCGCGCAGACCGGAGTATCACGCACGCTACGGTGAGATACTCAGGATATCCACTGTAGCTGCGGATTACAGGGAGGTGTCGAAGGCCCTCACCCTGTACTGGTTTGTACAGCTGTTCGATAATAGAGCGGCAAGCGTCCGGGAGTCTCTCAGAGATTACTGGAGGTACTCGCTTATGGGGCTTGAAGGGTACGCATCTGATCCACAGATGCTTGCTAACAAGATACTTAACAAGCCCAATGCTAAGCTTAACGTACTACTTACTTTACTTCCACGCCCAGCTCCCCCGAATTTCCTGCCCTCTCCCAGCGAGCGCCTTGCCCCACGTCGTTAGCCTGAGAGGGGCTCCGCGGCCGCTGGATGCTACTAGCCCCATCTTCTTGAGCTCTGTTAGGTGGTTCCTGATGGTCTTGGGGGATTTGTCGAGCATCCTGGCTAGCGTCTCGACGCTGGAGCCTGGC
>Ga0180301_10004177_pt1 | contig 11171 bp, 13 predicted proteins | sample GuaBasSediGuay16_FD_121797 | JGI IMG/M metagenome (GOLD analysis project Ga0180301, IMG submission 121797) | Subseafloor sediment microbial communities from Guaymas Basin, Gulf of California, Mexico - Guay16, Core 4569-2, 12-15 cm | ecosystem: Environmental > Aquatic > Marine > Hydrothermal... | reverse complement strand
TGTATTTGCGTACCATCACAAAAATAAATGACTTAAAAAGTTTACCTAAAAGAATCGACTAGAATAGTTACCACGGTATAGTTTAAAAGTAAATATTAGGAAATGTAGAAAACTAAAGCGCAATTTATCACATTTATAAACTGCTTTAAAATCTAAATGTTGTGAACAACATACATTCTTGGTTATTCAAATAATTAATACATTTTCCCTATAAAACAATCATATAAACCTCTAGTCCAATATGCTCTCAAAGTAAAGTGAGGCTTAAAATTTATGTAACAACCTTACGACGAGGCTATAGTATCACAATCCTTATATTTGGAAGTAAAGGATAAAAACTTTATTAAATATCAGGGGACCCTCTAAATAGAAAAAATATTACTTTATACTGGCTTGATCAGGTAAGTCTTTAGGAATCAGAGCTATAGAAGTATTTAAAAAGGAAACTCTAATGGTAGAGGTGGTGTTCACTGTGCCGACATGGGAATATTCGATCAAAGACGTGGATCCAGATAGGACAGCAAAGGCTTCAGGTAGAGATTTACGTATATCACTGAAGGCAGCCAGAGAAATATGTCATACAATAAAGGGAATGATGCTTAAAGATGCAATGGAATACTTGGAAGATGTAATAGCGTTAAAAAAACCGATTCCATTTAAAAGATATAATAAGGAAATTGGACATCGAAGACAATTACAAAAGTGGCCTTCAGGAAGATACCCGGTTAAAGCGGCAAAGGAGATCCTTGAAGTCCTAAGAAATGTAGAGAATAACGCAGACTATAAAGGACTAGACACAGAGAAATGCAAGATAATTCACGCTGCGGCTCAAATGGGCCCAAAGATTAAAAGATATATTCCAAGGGCTTTCGGCCGTTCAACTCCAAGATTTCAGCAGCTTACTCATGTTGAAATTATTGTTGAGGAACTTCTGGGGTGACATGAAATGCCTTTGAAAAACGTATTTATTCAGGAAGGTTTGAAAAGAGCGGCAATCGACGAGTTTCTTGAAAAGGAATTGAAAAGAGCGGGTTATGCAGGTGTGGAATTATTTAAAACACCAATAAGAACAAGAGTCGTAATTTATGCAGCGAGGCCAGGGCTTATAATTGGGAGAGGTGGACATAATATAAGGGAGCTTACGCAGATCTTAGAGGAAAGATTTGGTATAGAAAATCCGCAGATCGAAGTGGAGGAAGTAGAAGATCCTGATCTAAGCGCAAAGGTTGTAGCGGCAAGAATAGCAGCGGCGCTTCAAAGAGGAATACATTTCAGGAGAGCAGCATATTTCGCTTTGCGAAGAATAATGGAAGCAGGCGCTAGAGGAGCTGAAATCGTTATAAGAGGAAAACTGGTAAGCCAGAGAGCAAAGTACAGAAAGTTTACAGCAGGATATATAGCAAAGACAGGTGATCCAGCTGATAAGTTTGTTGATGAAGCGGTAACTCACGTGTTATTAAAACCTGGAGTCATGGGGATACATGTGAAGATTATGCGGCCAGACGCAGAATTACCTGATCACGTTAAAATAAAGGAAGAGGAAGTGGAAATTAGGGAAGAGGAAGGTGTTGAGGAGGAATCGTAATGGCTATTTTAAGGACAAGTGAAATAAGGAAAATGCTTCCTGATCAACGTAGAAAGAGGTTAGAAGAGTTAAAGACAGAGTTGATGCGGCTCATGGCAATGAAAGCTATGGGCGGCGCGGTAGAAAATCCAGGGCGTATAAGGGAACTAAGAAGAACAATAGCTAGATTAATAACTATAATGAAAGAAGAAGAAAAGTGATCGTGCTTTTTATGAAAATTACCCCTAAAAATATAGTTCAACATGAGTTAATCGGTCTCTTTGCGAAAATTGTTGATAGTAAAGACCCTACGCTTGTAAATTTTGAGGGAAAGATAATAGATGAGACGCAGAAAACTCTCCTTTTTCTATCCGAAAATGGAAAAATTAAAAGAATACCCAAGGCTATATGTACTTTTCACATAATTCTTCCAGATGGCATAATAGTTAAGGTGGATGGAAAGGTTCTTGTTGGGAGACCTCAGGATAGAGTTAAAAAGATTCCAAGGAAAAAATGGTAGTTATTAAATTGTGACTGATTCATAAAATAAAGGTGTTCAGCATGAAAATAAGCTTAGATGATGTAGATACTTTATATAGGTTAGACAGGTCACATGCCATTTTAAACGTCTTGAGCTATCCTGAAGCATGCTTACAAGCTTATACATTAGAACCGAACACTTTACCAGAAGAGGAAATTCCGCTTCGAACCATTGTTATAGCTGGTATGGGCGGTTCGGGGATTAGTGGAGACATTATAGCCACATGGCTTCAAAATAGAGTGAAAATACCAATTATTCCCGTGAAAGATTACATATTACCAAATTATGTTGATAAAAACACTCTCGTGATTTTGGTGAGCTATTCCGGAAATACGGAGGAAGTCTTAAGTATATTTTCGCAAGCTCTTGAAAGAAAAACGCAGATATTAGCTGTTACAAGTAATGGAAAGTTAGAGGAATACTGTCAAAAGGCTAAGGTACCGTTTATACGTATTCCAAGAGGCTATCAGCCTAGAGAGGCAATAATTTATCTAACAATACCAATAGCATCATTTTTTGAAAAATTGGGAATCGTAGGAGATTTAAGTTCGGAGATTGAATCGACTGCCAAAATTTTGCGACAAGTTCGTGAACAAATTAAACCTGAAGTTTTGTTGGAAGAAAACCCAGCAAAGAATATTGCAGTTCAAATATTGAACACCATACCCATAGTTTATGGATCAGGAATTCAAACTCCAATAGCTTATAGGATAAAGTGCCAATTAAACGAAAACAGTAAGGTTCATGCATTTTATGGTACAATACCTGAAATGAATCATAATGAAATAATGGGTTGGAATTATGTAGAACCTAACATGTTTTCTGTAATATTTCTTAGACATCATGGCGAGAGAAAGGAAATAAGGATGAGAATAGAAATAATAAAAAACTTACTTTTAGAAGGAAATGCTACAAAAGTGTTAGAAATATGGGCCAAAGGAGAAGGAATCTTGGAAAAGATGTTTTCAACAATGTTTATAGGAGACATGATGACGTTATATCTTGCTTTCCTGAGGGGCGTGGATCCATCAAAAATAGAATTTATTGAAAAACTTAAAAAAGAACTTGAGAAAAGGGGGACGAAGCAAAAAATATTACAAAAACTTTCATCTATCGTAGAAAATATGTAGATATTGTTGCAACCCAAAAATTGTTTAACTTACGGGTTATTTCTTCGATGTTTTCCTGATTTATATATTGTTTCACGGTTACTACAAGTTTTCCTATATAGGTAAAAAATCTATTCTGGAGGGAAGATAATTGTTTCAACTGATGATATTTGGTGGACTAATAGGGTTAATTATATTAGTTTTCGTATTGACCTTGTTGATTGGCTCCGTTTTTCTGTTAATAGGACTAAAAGTGGTAAATGCTCCTGTAACAGACTTCGGTACGGTGTTCGTTACAGTACTTCTCATGGCAATTGTCAGTGTAATACCTGTTCTTGGAAGTATTTTACAGTGGTACTTTATAAAAACGAGACATGAAGTGGGGTGGGGTCAAGCAATCCTTGCTTGGCTACTTGCAGGACTAATACCCTTAGTGATTGCTCTTGGTGTATCATTGTTCCTAGGATGGGGTATACCATTTATGGGTGGTATTTAACGAGTACTTTTAATTCCACTTTTATTTATGTTTTAAGGGGGAAGGTTTCCGAAACTGGAGTTTAGAAAAATTTTTAGACACTTACGTACTTTTTGTAAAGATCTTCATCCCTTTCTGCTTTCACACCATCCTGAACACGAGTATTTTAGGGATCACTATTTCATCTTAAGGGGGCGTTAAACTCTGTAAAGGATGCTTTCTTGGTATCCCAGCCTTTCTTATAACAACTTTGCTACCCCTACTGTTCCCCGGACTAGCCACATCTCAAATATACCTATTTGCTGGTGTATTTTTGATTTTGACAAATATTTTCTTTTCTTAATGACCTTCAGCGAATAACCTTCAGAAGGTTTGTCGTACATGCGAATATAAGGCTAACTGGAAGCAGTGTGACGTTTTAAAGAGATATATCAACAGCTAAGGGACCATGAATTCATGAGGAAAAATAGCCAATATTTATGGGATTGTTGTTTTTCATGTTATTTGTATTTTGATACAATTGTTGTTAAGAGTTGGTTGATTTGGGTTATTGACTACTTTAATGGAACATACATGGATGATCGTGTGGCTCCTATTCCTGGTGCTCCGTGTTCAACGCGTGCACATGTTGGGGAAAATTCTCCTAGGAAATGGCCGATCATTTCTGGTTTTATTTCTACTGAGATAAATTCTTTTCCATTGTAGACAGCTATTGTTAATCCGACCATTTCTGGTAATATGATCATGTCTCTAACGTGGGTTCGTATTACTATATGTTTTTTGGTTTTTTGCTGTAAGCGTTTGACCTTTCTTATTTTTTCTAATAAGATTCTTTGCTGCGGTGTTAGGCCGCGTAATAGAGATCGCCTTTGCCTTGCTGGTAGTAGATTGATAAATTGGTCCATTGACATTTTTTGTAGTTCTTCTAAAGTATATCCTCTGTATGTGAACTTCTTCGGCATTTTTTGTCACTCTCATATCTCTTGTTACTTCTTGTTATGTGACTTTGAATAATATATAAACGTTTTTTATTCTTTTGCAATGCGCGATGCTAGGGATGCTGAATTGTTTTTAAGATTTACTATGTTTGAAGAAGATGAATTTACTCTACATGGACTCTGAAAAGATCTATGTCTCCCGGCTCTTTTGGCATGTGTTCTGCTATTTTAAGTAGGAATTCTCTTGTGGATCTTTCAACATCTTTGCTTTGGGTTATGTATCTTCCCACTATTAGAATATCTGCTCCGTTTTTTAGGGCCTCTGAAACTGTTTGCGGCATTATGCCTCCCGCTACTGCTATAAGTATCCTTCCTTGGTATTCTTCTTTTATTTTCTTGATCCAAGACCATCTTCGGTCTTCTTTTGTTTCCACATCTATTGCTCTATGTAATATTACTACGTCTGGTGGCTGTTTTAATGTTTTTAGTTTTTCTAGAGGATTCTCTACGTACATCATGTCTATGAAAGAATATATTCCCAGTCTTTTTGCCTCGTAAACGAATTTGTCTAGAGATTCTGTTGCCGCCAACCCGCTGGCTACAACCGCATCTGCTGTTTCGTCGAAAGCTATATCGACTTCCACTTGGCTAACATCTAACGTTTTTAGATCTGCTATTATAAATTTATTTTTGGCGACTTCTCGTATGTCTCTTATTACTTTTGCTCCATATTTCTTGATTAATGGGGTTCCAACTTCTAAGATTATTCTATCGCTTTTTGGTATTTGTTTTATGATTTGGATCGTTTTTTCTATGTTTGGTATGTCTAGGGCTATTTGTAGGTATGGTGGTCTCCAGAGCCGATGATTTATTCTATAACCTATAATTGGATGCACCGCCCTATCTTTATCGTATGCGATTTTCTCCCAGGGTGGGTAGTTTGCTAAAGCTCTTTTGAGAGCAAGTTTTGTTGCACTATAATTGTAATTGTAAATTTTTCTGTCGTCTTTTGCTTTCGGATGTATAAATACGCTTACGATTACTACCCATTCGTCTAATTTATCCATGGGTATGAGGCCTTCCTCTACGGCGTCAGCAACTGCCTTTGCAACCGCGGATTGAGCTGGTCCGAATATTTTGTCTGCTTGCTCCATGTTCTTAATGGTCACTTTTGGCACTATTAGTGTCCAGGGTTTTGCCGGTAAATTTGGTCGAATAACGGCTAATAATGGGGTATGTCCGTATTTTGGGTTTGCAAAAGCCTCTACAAAAGCTTTACCTACTGGTCCATCTCTATCTCCAATTATTAACTCTATATGCGCTATTTCTTCATCTTTTCCGACAAGGGCTTCACCAATAAGGTAAGTCAAACTATAAGCCTCCACAGTTCTTGCGGCAGCAATCCATACAACGATTTTCTTAATTTAAAATTTTACTAATACCATAACCATATGTTAATTTTCTATATTTGACATAGTATTTGGGGTTTCAGTAATGCCTCATTTAGTTGTCACAAGTATTTAATTAGCGTAAAGGTTAACATGACATTACTCTTAACTCTATTTAGTGCAGTACTGCTCAGCTTGGGGGATTTGTTCATCGTAACATTCTTATTTATGAAAACAGTTTCTGGTTAGAATTTAAATATAAGGATATGTTGGTGTATCAACGTGAAGCTTTGCGTCGTTTCGGATCTTCATGGGCACGTAAGCTTAGTCCCGAAAATTACTTCATATGCCCAAAATCTTCAGTGCGAACTTGTAGTTTTTTGTGGAGACTTAACTAACTTTGGAACCGTCGATGAAGGCATTGAAATTTTAAGAACATTCTCTAAGAGTGGCTTAAAAATGCTTTATGTTCCTGGTAATTGTGACCCTCGTGAACTCATTCATGTTAAAGTTGAAGGAACCATATGCATTCATGGTAGGTTAATTTATATGAATGATGTCGGTTTTGTCGGCGTGGGGGGTTCTTCCATTACGCCCTTTAATACCCCATTCGAGTTAGATGAAAATGAGATATGGAATTTGCTGGAAAACGCTGTGAGAGGAACTAAGGATCTTGATCGTGTAATTTTGGTTTCTCACGATCCTCCAAATAACACTGCACTTGATCTCAACTTTGCTGGCCTTCATGTCGGTAGTAAATCTGTTAGAAAATTTATTTTGAAATATAAGCCCTTGATGGGGCTTCATGGGCATATTCATGAAGGAAGAGGGGTTGACAAGTTGAATGAGGTAACCATTATAAATCCTGGTGCATCGGCAAATGGCTACATAGCAATAGTCAATGTTGAAGGAAAAGCGAAGGTTACATACGATCTTTTAAACATCTTTAGTGGTTAGCGCGCTAATTTTTCATATCAGTTGCACACAGATAACAATATGACCGATTGTTGTTATTCCTTAAAAGAAATCTTCCAACTTTTCAAAGACAAAGTGATGCATACATGTTATTTTGTAAAAGTTTAAGTTAGGAAACTTTTCGTAGCATATATTACCCAAGGTATAGGTTTATGATGTTATTGAAATTGACAATTTTAATAAAAAAATTAATTTCTCTAGGATGCATATTTGTCAAGTATTGGTGAGTTCGCTTTGAATGATAGAGGATTAGCCAAGGAATTAGCTGAAAAATATGGTTACCATGTTTATATGGTGGAGAGATATCTTAAGCTTTTTGGCAAAGAAGAGACTATTAAACTTTTGGAAGCTAACGAGAAAAGTCTAAACCCGGTAATTAGATGTAATACTTTAAGGATAGATGTTGAATCGCTAAGAAAAAGACTTGTCGAAAAGGGCTTAGTACTAGAGAAAGTTCCGTGGATCAATTATGCCTTTCAAGTTATCAAATCTCCCTTTTCACCCGGTTCTACTACAGAATATTTGTTAGGTTACTATTATGTTCATAGAGGTATGGGATCACTCTTACCAGTTTGTGTTTTAGACCCCAAACCAGGTGAAATTATTATTGATGCAGCGGCTGCGCCAGGTGGAAAAACTAGCCAAATAGCTCAGTTAATGAAAAATAAAGGTGTCATTTTAGCTGTTGACATTAATAGGGAACGTATGAAGTCTTTAAGGTCTAATTTGTCTAGGCTTGGAGTTGGAAATGTCATTGCTTATAGAATGGATGCAAGAGATCTACCAAAGCTTGGCATAAAAGCTGATAAGATTCTTTTGGACGCACCTTGTACTGGAGAAGGGTTAATTCCCATTGATAAATCTCGTAAAAAGAGTAGGTTAATCGAGGACATAAAATATTGTTCAACACTGCAATTCTCTATGCTAGCTTCCTTGTTAAAATGTTTGAAGAAAGGGGGAGTTTTAGTTTACTCTACTTGCAGTATTGCCCCCGAAGAAAATGAGCTCGTAGTTCATCGTATATTGGAGAAATATCCTTTATCCGTAGAAAGAATAAATTTAAAGGATGGATTGCCTGGTTTTACTGAGTTTTTTGGATATAAAGTTAGGGATGAAATATGTGAAGCCAGGAGGTTTTACCCACATATTCACGGGACAGAAGGTTTTTTTATTTGTAGATTAAGGTTGGAGGAGGAATTGGATGATAAAATTTAGAAAAGCTACTGCAAGAGAAGTTTCAAAAATACGGGAAGCTCTCTGTGAATGGGCTGGAAGAGACATTTATAGAGAAATTACATCAGGAAAAGTCATGGTTGTTGGTGAAGGAAAAATCAAGGAAGTATTCTTGGTACCGGTGGAAGTTTACGGTATTTTAAACCGAACAAAAGGTAAAAGGATGCCCTACTATTTGGGATTGTTTTTTGGAGAAATAAATGAAGAATTTAAGATTAGCTTGGAGGGACTGTGGTTGATTTCCAGATATTGTAAGGGAAGGGGAATTATTGTATCTGAAAAGGGGGAACAGCTTTTTCTTTATGGTCGCGATATCTTAGAAGAAGCCATCATTGAAGTTGGCTCATTTGTCAAACTGGGAAACAAGGTTATTGTTTTTAATAAATTTTATGAGCCGTTAGGCTTAGGTGTTATGGTGAAGCGTTCAGATAAACGTACTGGAAAACCAAAAGTAATAGTTAAAAACATTCTTGATAGGGGATGGTACTTAAGGAAAGGAAAATGACGATTATCTAGAAGAGCGATAATTTTAAAGATAAAAAATTGTTTCGATTAATGCGTATTCAAAGGGGGTTAAAACATGGCTGAAAACACAGCTGAAGTGAAAGACACCGTCAAAGAGGGTGATTTCGTAATTGTGGATTACGTTGCACGTGTTGAAGAAACTGGGGAAATTGTTGATTTAACACTTGAAGATGTAGCGAAGAAAGAGAAAATCTATAGAGAAGACGGTGTATATAAACCTAAACTTGTAATTGTTGGTGAAGGCTGGTTTATTAGTGGTTTTGAAGAGGGCTTAGTTGGTTTAGAAGTAGGTAAGAAAGCGGAGATAAGAGTTCCACCTGAAAAAGGGTTCGGGGAAAGAGATCCAAAGAAAATAAAAGTTGTTCCTATGAGAGAATTTAGGAAAAGCGGGATAACTCCTAGACCTGGAATGAGAGTTACGATAAATGGAAAAGTTGGTACTATTCATACAGTTACTAGCGGCAGGGTTCGAGTTGATTTTAATCATCCTCTTGCTGGAAAAACTATCATTTATGAAGTTTATGTAAGGAAAAAGTTAACTGATGATCTAGAGAAAATTAAGGCTATTATAGGACGTAGACTAAGAGGAGCCGATGAGGAGAAGTTTAAAGTTGAGATTGAAAATGAAAAGGTGAGAATACATATGCCAAGTGAAGTTTTCCTTCTTGAAAACATTCAATACGCGAAACTTGGCATAGCCTCGGATATTCATAAACACTTTCCGCAAATAAACTGTGTAATATTTATTGAAGAATTGATGAGACGAGAAAAAACATCAGGTACAACGTAGTTTGCTTTAATGTTTATTTACCTTCTGATTTTATACCCTTTTTAACCTTACAAGGACCAGATTTCTTCCTAGTAAGCACTCTATATTTTTTTCCTCGATTTTTAATACTTTACACTTATCTCCATCCTTTAAGCCCCGAGGAAAACAAAATTTTAAGAATTTGCAGCTATTTTCGGAGCATCTTTGTGGGCTGAAAGTTATTATTGCTCCCTCGAAAGCTGCTCTTTTGTTTATGGTTGCTTTTATCTCTGCTTCTCGGACTTCAACAACCACTACCCCTTCTTCGTGTAGTTTGCATGTGTGTTTTATGTTGCGTACTTTAACAATTTCATATATTCTCCCTTTTTCTAAGTTTTCCATACATGTTTTGTAGAAGGGACAGTTATAACACTGCTCTGATGGTCCAAGGTGTATAAATTTAAGTCCCCTTTTAGCTTGTTTAATTCCTACTAGTGTAACCTTGTTTACCATGTCCTTTCCGACCGAACTATTAGTTTTCTGAACTGTTATTTATATTTGGAAGTAATTTTGATGATAACTATTTCGAAACTTTTAAATAGTTTAAATTTCACACCATTAGGTGTGATAAGAAACGATTTTTAGGAGTTATAATTTCCACATTTAGAGACAGATGAAAATATACCTTTTAATTACTAGCATTGTAAAGGGTGTTTAAACTAACTAAATAAACATGCTTACTCAGATATTGGTGTCACTAGATAGATTTTTGAGGGAAACAAGAATCGCAAAAAAGAGGGATTAACTTGGCTAAAGAAGAAGTCATAGACATATTCAGTGAATTAAAGCAGCAAATATTAAAATGTTTACCAGAAAACGCCCAAATAACATCATTAGAACTTGAGGGCCCCGAGATCGCTGTTTATTCAAAAAATCCAAAAGTGCTTTTAGAAAATGGAGACATTATAAAAGAAATTGCAAAACGACTGAGGAAAAGAATTGTTATTAGATCGGATCCTAGTATTAGACTCAACCCCGAAGAAACCAAGAAAATAATTTTGGAAGTTGTTCCACAGGAAGCGGAAGTTACAAATATAATGTTTGATCATAATGTCGGCGAGGTTATCATAGAAGCGAAGAAGCCTGGGCTCGTTATAGGTAGAGGAGGAGTAACTTTAAGGGAGATTATAAAGAGAACTTTCTGGAGACCAGCAGTAGTAAGAAGCCCCCCAATTAAATCTAAAACCATAAGCCTAATAAGAACAATTATTCAGTCAGAAAGCGACCAACGTAAGAGAATTCTGAGAAATATAGGGCAGAGAATTCACAGACCAATTTTAGTGAAAGATGAATGGATACGATTATCGACGCTTGGAGGATTCAGGGAAGTAGGTAGAACAGCAATTTTGGTTAGAACATCTGAGAGTAGCGTATTAATTGATTGTGGAGTAAATGTTGGTTCACCTGAACATGCCTTCCCACATTTAGATGCACCAGAATTTGATATAGAAGAGTTAGATGCAGTAATAATTACCCATGCACACCTTGATCATAGCGGATTTGTACCCTTCCTTTTTAAGTACGGATATGAAGGACCTGTTTACTGTACGCAAGCAACAAGAAACCTTATGACTCTCCTTCAATTAGATTATCTTGATGTAGCTGAAAGAGAAGG
>Ga0180301_10004176_pt1 | contig 11171 bp, 8 predicted proteins | sample GuaBasSediGuay16_FD_121797 | JGI IMG/M metagenome (GOLD analysis project Ga0180301, IMG submission 121797) | Subseafloor sediment microbial communities from Guaymas Basin, Gulf of California, Mexico - Guay16, Core 4569-2, 12-15 cm | ecosystem: Environmental > Aquatic > Marine > Hydrothermal... | reverse complement strand
TCCTCCCCTCCTTTAGATCAACGATTTTGAGGTGATACCAATGGATTTGGCAGTTGAAATGAGAAGGATCACAAAAACCTTCCCTGGTGTAGTTGCTCTCGACAAAGTGGATTTTTTATTGAATAAAGGTGAGGTTAAAGCACTCGTTGGGGAAAATGGAGCCGGAAAGAGCACGTTAATAAAAATACTGACAGGTGCTTATTTACCTGATTCAGGTGAAATCTTCGTTTTCGGGCAGAAAATCCACAAGATGACTCCTGCCCTCTCTGAAAAGCTCGGGATCTCTGCCGTCTATCAAAATCTCTTATTAGCGAACCACATGACAGTTGCTGAAAATATTTTACTTGGTATCGAACCAGCAAGATTGGGAGTTCTCAGTAAAAGAACCATGATGAAGAGAGCAAGGGAAATCCTTGAGAGAATAGGATACGCAGACGTCATAGATCTGAATCAAAAAGTGGGAGATCTGAGCGCAGCGCAGCAAGGAATGGTTGCTATAGCAAGAGCTCTGTCGAGAAACGCAAAAGTCATGATATTCGATGAACCAACAGCTGTGCTTGCGGAGAAAGAGGTGAAAGAGCTCTTCAGAGTTATAAAACAGTTGAAAGAAGAAGGAATATCCCTCATATATATTTCTCACAGGTTAGAAGAGATCTTTGAACTCTGTGATAACGTTCTGGTTTTGAAAGATGGAAAGGTCGTTGGGGAGAGGAAGATATCTGAAACGGATGAAAATGAACTAATAAGGATGATGGTCGGAAGGGAGATAAACAAGGAAATCTACGATCCCAATAGGAAGATAGGGGAAGAACTTTTGAGGGTGGAGAACATGAAGAACTACAAGTTGAAAGGTTGCTCTTTTTCAATAAAGAGTGGTGAGATAGTCGGCATATACGGTCTTGTTGGTTCTGGCAGAACGGAACTGGCGAGAGCCCTTTTCGGAGCAGATCCCGTTGAGGAAGGAAGGATATACCTCTATGGAAAGGAAGTGAGAATAAAGACTCCGAGAAGGGCTATAAAGATAGGGTTAGGATTTTTACCTGAAGATAGGAGAAGAGAAGGATTGGCATTGAAATTGAGTGTTAAACACAACGTGAATCTCCCAATATATCCCAAGATAGGGAAAATAGGTTTTATAAACCTTCTTAAAGAGAAGAAGAATGCGGAAAGGTTCGTTGAAGTTCTTTCCATAAAAACACCATCGATAAATCAAATTGTCGCAAATCTCAGTGGAGGAAATCAACAGAAAGTGGTTGTTGCCAAATGGCTTGCAAGTAAATCCAAGGTCTTCATAATGGACGAACCGACAAATGGAATAGATGTTGGTGCGAAACAGGAGATATATCAGCTGATGAACAATTTGGCAAGAGAAGGAGCCGGGGTTATATTCATATCGTCTTACATGCCCGAACTTATGGGTATATGCGATAGGATATTGGTTATGAAAGATGGGATGATCGTTGCCGATGTTCCAAGAGACGAATTTTCCGAGGAGAAGATCTTGAGTCTCGCCATAAGGAGTAATGGTGCAAGGAGGGGAGCTGAAGAATGGGTCACAAAATCCTGAATCAGATTTCGCTAGTGAAGAGGAAGGGGATCACTCTCAACACTCAAATGGTTCTGGCTCTGGTTGTCATAGGCATATGGATATTTTTGAGCCTCACAACCCCCAGATTTCTCACATACGAGAATATAAAGAACATCATGAGGCAGATGGCCATTCAAGGTGTTTTAGGAGTAGCGGCGGTCATAGTCATAATAACTGCAGGAATAGATCTTTCTGTTGGTTCCATAGTGGCACTCGTGAACATCACCTTGTCACTCATGACAACACACGGTGGAAGCATTGCGGGATCCATATTTACCTGTCTGCTTCTGTCAGCTTTCCTTGGTTTCCTGAACGGTGTTATGGTCTACGATCTGAAGCTTCCTCCTTTCATAGCAACTCTCGGTATGATGAGCATAGCAAGGGGTATAACCCTTCTCATTTCAGGTGGAAGGAACGTTTTCGGTCTTCCAAGGATTCTCGCAGATTTTGCTTCTGCGGATTTTCTTGGTATCCCCACACTCTTTTGGTTTTTAATAATGGTGGTTTTCCTCGGTGAAATCATACTGAGATACACTAAGTTCGGAAGGTACCTGTTTGCCATAGGAAGCAACGTAGAAGCGGCAAGGCTCTCTGGGGTGAGCATAAGGTTCGTAACCTATGGGGCGTACACCTTCGCAGCGGCTCTTGCTGGTTTTGCCGGTGTTCTAGAGACTGCCAGACTTTGGATGGGGGTGCCGACAACCGGCACTGGATACGAACTCGATGCAATCGCGGCAGCTGTTATAGGTGGGGCAAGTCTTACAGGAGCTGAAGGAAGCGCTATTGGAGCTTTCTTTGGAGCTCTTGTCATGACGACCATCTACAATGGTTCGGTTCATCTGAACGTGAACCCATTCTGGCAGAGAATCATAGTTGGTTTGATAATCGTTGCGGCGGTTGGAGTCGACCAACTCAGAAAGAGGAGAAGATGAATGCAATAATGTTTAAAAAGCTTTTTGAAATTTCCTCTCCATTATCGCCTTCTCTTCAACCTGAACTCTATGTTTCACTTTTAATTTCAATCCATTATGTATCCTCTTGGAATCCTACGATATATCTTAAAGGAAGGGTAAAGATCCCTTCCTTTACATTCTTGTATAATGATCCTTGGCCCACCGGGGAGTGATCTTCTTTGATCATCTTAGGAGTGGATCCCGGATATGGGATTCTTGGATACGGCGTTTTGAAAATAGAAGGAAACAGATTCCATCACCTTGCCCATGGTGTTATAACTACTCCCAAGAATTTGGAAATGCACAAAAGGCTGTTGATGTTGAAAGAAAGGTTCTTGAAAATCATTGAAGAATTCAAGCCTGATGAGGTGGCATTGGAGGAATTGTTCTTTTTTAAAAACGTCAAAACAGCTCTTAAGGTTGGAGAAGCAAGAGGTGTTATATTGCTTACTCTAGCCGAGAGAAACATCAGGGTTGAAGAGTATACCCCTTATCAGGTTAAAAAAGCAGTTACAGGTAATGGTAAAGCCAGAAAAGGACAGGTTCAGTTCATGATGAAGACACTTCTCAATTTAGAAGACATTCCAAGACCGGACGACGCTGCGGATGCCCTCGCTTTGGCTTGGTGTCATGCTGCTCATAGAAAAACAGGGGGGACATGGTTTGATCAGAATAAGAGATATTAAGAGGAATCTATCTGAGATCGTACCAGATACGAATAAGGTTTCCATAGAAGAGATCTCTCTGGATCTGGAAAGAGAGAGAATGGTTATCAAACTCTCAGGATTTCCTGGAATAGATGAGGAGGCAGTAAAGAATCACCTCGAGAAGGTATTGAAACTCAGGGTATCTCTAGATTATCCTGAAAAGCATCAGAAGGAAAAGCTTCTTTCTCTCTTGAACGGGAGTGTTCCGTACGTCAAAGATGTGAAAATACGAAATAGCGGCGTCACGCTCGTAGTGGTTGGAGAGTTTGCAAAAGATAGAGTTGAAGGGAAACTCACATCTTTGAAAAGAGAACTTATTGACATATTTGGTAAAGTTCCGTCATTTCATATAGAGGTTATCGAGGATGTCAGCGTTGAGGAGAGAAAAATCGTTCAGAAAGTTCCTGTGAGGAAGGCAATCTCCTACTCTGGTGAGGGAGAAGTGATCTTCGGTAGAACTCCCCGAAGAACGATCCATCCACCTTCCAGCATACCGGAATCAGGTGTTGAGGTGTCTGTTAAAGGAAAAGTCTTCAAAATGGATTTGAACGGTAAGAAAAACGTCCTGAATCTCTACATAACAGATGGTGTTGATTCCATAATGGGAAAAATCTTTGATAAAGACATTGAAGCTGCTCTCTCCTCCGTTGAAATAGGAGATGTTGTTGTGATGACTGGGTCCCTCTCGAAAGATAACGATGGCGAGCCGATTGTTCTTGTCAAAGGATTGCTGAAGCTGGATGAGAGGAAGAAAGACAACAGTCCTGAAAAGAGAGTTGAACTTCACGCTCATTCAAAGTTCAGCGATCTGGATGCGATCATGGATGTGGAAGAATACGTAAAGAGAGCGAAAGAATGGGGATTCCCAGCTGTGGCCATTACAGATCATGGAAACGTTCAGGCTATACCTTACTTCTATGAAGTGGCTAGAAAGTACGGGATAAAACCCATATTCGGTATGGAAGGGTACATGATAAACGATGCAGAGCCCATCCTACATAACTACTCGGGAGACGATGAGATATTTGAAACGAAGTTCGTGGTTGTGGATCTCGAAACAACAGGACTCGATCCCGTCTACGATGAGATCGTTGAGATTGGTGCTGTGAAGATTGAGAACGGAGAGGTAGTCGATGAATATCACACCATGGTGAAACCGAAGAAGGAGATGAGCAGGGAGAGTGTTAGGATAACGGGAATCACAAGGGATATGCTGGAGGAAGGAGAGCCAATAGAGAAAGTCATTCCAAAATTTCTGGAATTCTTAGAGGATGCCATTCTTGTGGCTCATAACGCCAATTTCGATTATGGTTTCTTAAGGTATTGGATATCCCAGGTAACTGGGAAGAATTGGGAAAATCCTTACATAGATACGCTGGGACTCTCGAAAGCCCTTCTCAAAATGTCCAGTTATTCTCTGGACAAAATCGCCTCGAAGTTGAAAATAGGAACCTTCCAGCATCACAGGGCTCTGGATGATGCGAAGGCAACTGCACAGATATTTCTGAAACTCCTTCAAATGCTGAAGGTCATGGGTATAACGAAGATATCGGATATAGAGAAAGTGAGGAGCGAGATAGACTTCAAAAGCTTGAAACCATACCATTTCACGATTCTTGTGAAGAACAAGGAAGGTTTGAAGAATCTGTACATTCTGGTTTCAAAGAGTCACGTGGAGTTTTTCCACAGTGTCCCTAGGATTCCCAGAAGTCTTCTCATAGATCACAGAAAAGGCCTTCTCATAGGTACTGCCTGTATTTCAGGTGAATTGGCAAAAGCGTTTCTGGAGCACGCAAGTGATGAAGAACTCGAAGAAATAGCGAAATTCTATGATTACATCGAGATAATGCCTTTGAGTGTTGCAAGATTAGAAGATGAAGAGAGGGAAATACCGGAAGAAAGATTGAAGGAGATGTACAGGAAGTTCTACGAGATAGGGAAGAAACTCAACATACCAGTTATTATGACAGGTGATGTACATTTCCTTGATCCCGAAGATTCGAAGGGTAGATTGGCTCTTCTGGCACCTCAGAGCAGGAAAAAGCAAAGTATAGCACTACTCCACTTTCGAACGACAGATGAGATGATGGAGGAAGCCATGAAGATTTTCGAGGATGAGGAAATAGCCTATGAAATCGTTGTGAAGAATACCCGAAGGATAGCCGAGATGATAGAAGAAGTGATTCCTGTTGAAAAAAGGTTACATCCACCTGTCATAGAAAAAGCTGAGGAGATAATAAAGAATATGGCATGGAAGAAAGCGAAAGAGGTCTACGGTGATCCTCTACCTTCCATCGTCGAGGAGAGATTGAACAAGGAATTGAACGCCGTCATAACGCATGGTTACTCTGTCCTTTATCTGATAGCTAAAAAGCTCGTTGATAAATCCAAAGAAGACGGTTACATCGTGGGATCCAGGGGATCTGTTGGTTCTTCTCTGGTAGCCCATCTTCTTGGAATAACGGAGGTCAATCCTTTGCCACCTCATTACGTGTGCCCAAAGTGCAAGTACTCAGAGTTTGTTGAAGAAGACACCTTCGGAGCAGGTTTCGATCTTCCAAATAAAAAATGCCCCAAATGTGGAACTCTGATGAAAAAAGATGGGCACGATATTCCTTTCGAAGTTTTCATGGGCTTTGAGGGAGATAAGATACCGGATATCGATCTGAACTTTTCGGGTGAGTATCAGGATAGAGCTCACAGGTACATAGAAGAGCTATTCGGTAAAGATCACGTGTTCAGAGCCGGTACGATAAGTACAATTGCTGAAAGAAGCGCCATGGGCTTTGTGAAAAGTTACGAAGAAAAAGCAAGAGTGAAGTTGAGAAAAGCTGAGAAAGAGAGACTCATGATCAAGATAACGGGGGTCAAAAGAACCACGGGCCAACATCCTGGAGGTCTCATGATAATACCTAAAGACAAAAGCGTCTATGATTTCACACCAATACAGTATCCTGCGAACGATCGTAGTACTGGCGTTTTCACAACACATTTCGCCTATGAAACCATACACGATGACCTTGTGAAGATAGATGCACTAGGACACGATGATCCCACCTTCATGAAATTCTTGAAGGATTTAACAGGGATGGACCCAATGAGTGTTCCAATGGATGATCCAGAAACTCTGGCCATATTCAGTTCCGTTGAGCCACTCGGTGTGAATCCTGATGAACTGGGAACGGATGTTGGAACCTACGGAATACCCGAATTTGGAACGGAATTCGTACGAGGGATGCTCAGAGAGACCCGCCCAAAAACCTTTTCAGAGCTTGTCAGGATTTCCGGGCTTTCTCACGGTACTGATGTGTGGTTGAACAACGCAAGGGATTGGATCAGGAAAGGTTACGCCACCCTTGCTGAAGTCATATCCTGCAGGGACGATATCATGAATTACCTGATCCACAAGGGAATGGAACCTTCTCTTGCTTTCAAAATAATGGAGAACGTTAGAAAGGGAAAGGGAATAAGCGAAGAGGAAGAGAAAATGATGAAAAAGTTGAAAGTTCCCAATTGGTTCATAGAATCTTGTAAAAGGATAAAGTATCTGTTCCCAAAAGCCCATGCTGTTGCCTATGTGAGCATGGCTTACAGAATCGCTTACTTCAAGGTTCATTATCCCCTATCCTTTTATTCAGCCTATTTCACGATAAAAGGTGATCAGTTCGATCCCGAAACGATTCTGGCAGGAGAGAAAGCCATAAGGGAGAGACTGTCGGAATTGAAATCCATGACAAAAAAGGATGTTCAAGACAAAAACGAAGAAGCGATTTTGGAAGTTGCTTTGGAGATGCTTTTAAGAGGTTTTTCGTTCTTGAGACCTGATATATTCAAATCGGAAGCGAAAGTCTTTCTCATAGAGGGAAATTCTCTCAGAATACCCTTTAACAAGTTACCAGGGTTAGGTGATAGTGTGGCTGAATCCATAGTGAGAGCGAGGGAAGAAAAGCCTTTCACTTCGATGGAAGATCTCCTTAAGAGAACGAAAGTCAACAGAACACAGCTTGAGATGATGAAGAGGATGGGAGTTTTAGGGAATCTTCCAGATACGGAGCAGTTCTCTCTATTCTAAAATCAAGGCCATGATCAGAGTATCTTTGAAACATTCTTCTAATCTCACCGCTTTTCTCTTTCTGCCTTCAACGATGAAACCGAATTTTTTGTAGAGATTTATCGCTCTTTCGTTGTCTTCAAGAACTTCAAGCTGTATCCTAACAATTCCCTTTTTCCTTGCCCATTCTATGAGAGTTTCCATCATGGCGCTACCTATCCCCAATCCCCAGTAATCTTTCAAAACACTCAAGCTCAACTCGCCTGAATGGGAAACCCTCTTCCTTTTGAAAGTTGAAAAACTCAGAAGGGAAACGATTCTATCATCGAGCACACCCACTATCATGAGTTTTCTTGGATTGCTCAGGTGCGATCTTATTATGCTCCTTTCCATTGGAACATCGAGAACCTCTTCGGGCTTCGTAACCATATAATGAGTTTCGATCGTCACCCTTCTCATGTATCCAACAATCTCACTGGCATCCGAAACTTTGGCATCTCTTATCAGAAGTACCCTACCATTCTTCAGCCTGTAGTACCTTATCACACGTTCAATTCCTCCTCGAGTTTTAAAGCCCTGAGAAAAGTTTCGTGAATCGTTTTCATAAGGGCTCCTCTTATTCCTTCACGCTCCATCGTGTATATCCCCTCTATGGTGGTTCCAGCAGGCGATGTCACAAGATGTCTGAATTCTCCAGGATGGTTCCCCATTATCTTCAAAAGCTCGGCGGATCCTTTTAAAGTTTCAAGTATCATGACTCTGGCTTTTTCGTAAGAAAGTCCCATTCTGAGGCCTGCATCTATGAGAGCTTCCACCATGACAAAAACAAAAGCAGGGCCACTTCCGCTCAGAGCAGTAACAGCAGCGAGATCTTTCTCTCTCACTTCGACAACGAATCCTAAAGTGGATACCACTTTTTTGATGAGTTCTCTATCATCAGAAGGTATACTGTCGGAGGAAGCCATTCCTATCACTCCTTTTCCTATCATAGCAGGGACGTTGGGCATTATGCGGACAACCTTTTCACCTCCTGTCTCTTCCCTTATCTTCCTGATACTTACAGCCGTCATGGTGCTTATCACGATTTTCTCTTTCAAAGAAACTTTCTTTATCTGAGAAAACATTTCGAGGGAGTCTTGGGGTTTCACACAGAAGAAGATCACATCCGAAAGTTCACACAACTCTTCGTTAGTATCTGCTATGGCGTAACCAGACTTCTGAAAAGGTACGAGCTTCTCTTTAGATCTGTTGCTCAAGATCACATCCTCTGGGTCCACTACCTTTCCCTCGACAAGCCTTCTTGCTATGATGCTTCCTATGTTTCCCACACCTATTATACCCACCTTCACGTTCATCACCTCCATTAAGAATTGAGGGAGCCAGCAGGCTCCCTCCTCTTCAGAATCGGCAAAAACTTGTTAGGAATTATATCACAATCATTTCAATATCGAACCTCTCCGCAAAATATCACCTACGAATCCTGGCAAAACGATACCAGGTTCTACTAACCCACCCAGTGTCGGATCTGGGAGTTCTCCGATCGATTTTAGCACGATGGTGCCATCGATGTTCTGAAATTGCATCGATGGGAAGAAAACTTTAAGATCTGAGAAATTATCTGGATTGTTCTTTAAAATGCTGAAGTGAAGGGTATAATCGGTATTTCCATCGTCATCAACGTCTACTTTCATATCTAAAGTGTCCAAAAAGTTTCGAAGGCTCTCTTCATCTTCATCTCTTAACAGACCGTATTCCGGCAAGTACTCTTGACTCGTGATGTCATGAAGGTCCTCTTCATCTTTTTCCGAATCTTCGTCTGCTTCAAGAAGAGCCTCTATTCCTTCTTCTAAAGCATTCACAGATCCTGATAGATTTTGAGAGCCATTTTCTCTGAATGTGAGGAAGGGATCAAGCCTTTGCCATTCATTTTCATCTATCGTCATGTTCTCATTTTCATCAAAATATTCTAAAACATCCGCAAGCCAATTTGGATCATCGTAATTCGTTGGAAAGTCATCTGGCAGAGAAAGATTCCATGTTGCAAGGAGTCTCAATGAAGCTAAAATCGATTTTACGAAAAATTTCAAAAGATACAGCGTTCCATCATCTATCGTGATGTAGTCGTTATTGTCGAAAGCGATCGTTTCTGGCAATTCCTCTTCTCTCAACATAGCGCGGAACCATTCGAAATCGAACCAAGCATCTCCTCCATCTGGTATAACAACGTATGGAGGAGTACCACTGGGTTGCTCGGAATAGATAACTTCCTCAATGGAATATATGGTACCATTGGCATCTTTCACCTTCATGGGGGTATAAGCTTCTACCGTTCCATCTCCATCCCAATCGAATTTGTTTACATAGAGTTTATGAGAGATGTTAGGATCACTGAGCGCTCTGTCAAGATATTCTTCTATCTCCAGAAGGTCATCTATGGCGGAATCTATTTCACTCTGATCCAGTTGGGTGCTAGATTTTAGTGGCGTGGAAGTTGGAAACGAAGGAAGAGAGTTTTGAATGGATTCCGCTATGCTGTAAAGTTTTTCCTTGAATCTGTAGGTTTTCACTATCGCCATACCCGCATTGGCATCCGGATCGTTGGGATTTCTGCTCAGAACATCTTCGAAGATACTTTCAGCTTCGCTCACCTTACCTTCTTCCAGAGATTTCCATCCGTCTTCCACACTGGGTTGAGTTGTTCCCCCTCCTGAAGAGGGTTTCTGGAAAAGGTCTGTACATGCTGTCAGAAAAGCAAGAGTCCCTATAAGGACGAACATCAACAAGTATTTTTTCATTGTATACCCCCTTTCCGATATTAATCAAGCCAATTGAAGCACCTTTTTTCATCGCTTGTCAAGATCATCCTTCATACCGACCTCGTGTAGTATTATGAAATCCTTCTCTCTCCATTTCTCTTTAACTTTGACGTTTAGATCCAGGTAGACTCTCCTTCCTGTCAGAAATTCGAGCTCTTTTCTGGCGATAGTTCCTATTTTTTTGATCATACTTCCCCCTTTTCCTATCAGGATACCTTTCTGAGAATTTCGCTCAACGTATATATTGGCTCTTATGTATATAACACCGTTTTCTCTTTCCTTAATCTCTTCCACGATCACGGCGGAAGAGTGCGGAATTTCCTCATATGTGTTCTGAAAGATCTTTTCTCTCACAATCTCCGATGCCATGAATGCAAGAGGGCGGTCTGTGACCATATCTTCAGGATAGAATTTGGGACCTTTAGGTAAGTTCTTTTTTATATCCTCTAAAAGATCTGCAACACCATCCCCTTTCAAAGCCGATATCAGATGTAAGGAGAGTGCTTCTTCACACATTTCAAAAACCTTTTTTCCAAGACGGAGAGCTTTGCTTTTATCAACGAGATCTATCTTGTTCACGGCGACAATGGTTTTAACCTGGGATTCGTTAACGTATTTCACGATATATTCATCACTCTTGCTGTATCCTCTTTCAGCATCCAGTATTAGAAGGATCATATCAACACCTTTGAGAGCTTGTATGGCAGCTTTTACCATGTACTCTCCCAATCTATGTAAAGGTTTATGGATTCCCGGTGTGTCGACAAAGATGATCTGGGAGTCGCTGTCTGTGTATATACAATTTATTCTGTTTCTTGTAGTTTGAGGTTTTTCAGAGACTATAACTACCTTCTTCCCGAATATGTAGTTTATCAGTGTGGACTTACCGACATTCGGTTTTCCGGCAAGGGCAACGAAACCCGATTTGAAACTCACCTTTTCCCCTCCTCGAATTTGAAGGAGTCGGGGAGTAGATCTCTTAATCGAGCGATCTTAACGTCACCTTTCAAATTCGCCATTATGACTTCCATATCTCCAAATTCAGAAAGGACCTGT
>Ga0180301_10004174_pt1 | contig 11174 bp, 19 predicted proteins | sample GuaBasSediGuay16_FD_121797 | JGI IMG/M metagenome (GOLD analysis project Ga0180301, IMG submission 121797) | Subseafloor sediment microbial communities from Guaymas Basin, Gulf of California, Mexico - Guay16, Core 4569-2, 12-15 cm | ecosystem: Environmental > Aquatic > Marine > Hydrothermal... | reverse complement strand
TATTCCCCGAACCGCCTCATAACGTAGAACGGACAACGGGGAGTACGGAACCACCGGCAAGAACCGCAACATTTGAACTTTAGTCTTTCCGGCTTAGGTAGCTCATACCATCTCCAAATGCTATTGTATTTTTCGTCCAAAACCTTAGGTAGAACTTTTATGAGGTCCCTCAGGATTTCAGCTATGAAGGACCAGAGCTTGTCCTTCACTCTTCCCCACCTACTTCGAAGTCTTTACAGCTTCTTGTTAAATCATAGTTGAGCTCCGAGAAGTCATGGTTTAGATCGCAGTAGTATGTTTTCGACACGCTATCCCATTTGAAATGCTTACAGTTGAGACAGCATGGGTGGGTTCTCGAAACAACCCATACTGTTCTTCTCTTACCGGAGCCCATAGTCCATGTTTTAACCTCCCCTCTTTCCTCAAGCTCCCTAACTGCTTCAGCAACCTCACTGTACTTAGCCTGCTTATGGGAAAACTGCCTAGCAAGCTCCCTTAGACGCCACTTCGACCGGGCATTTAGAAGGTTTTTAAGCTTTTCGACGATCCGGAACCATCGGAGCTCCCGGGGTGATGGAGAAATTGATGGAATTGTCGAATAAGCGTCGAAGAAAATGTCGAAAAGAAGGGTTTCGACACTCACCAGTGTCGATTCAACTGTCGACAGGTCATTTTCGACAACTAGTTCGACTGTTTCGACACCACATGAACTCAAGAAGTCTCTGATGGAGGGGAATACATCGAATAGTAGGGAGAAGTGTCGAAACCTACTAAACACACTCACACTCTCAATAACTTGATGTATCTGATTAAATTCTGTATTGTAGATGTGGAGGGTATGGGTGTTTTCGACAGTGTCGACACTCAGAGCCTTGTCGACAAGTGTTGCTGCGAAAAGCTTTATGGCGTATTCGGCCCACATTCTCGCGATGGATCTGTCACCTACTTTCCTGTAGAAGTGGTCCTCTATTTTCCTTAGCTTCTCGGTTACGAAGTCCCATGGGAAAAACAGTAGGAAGGCCTTCTTTCTTAGCTCCCCGCATAGCTTAACTAGGTCTAGGAATGCTTCGGACTCTTCCTTGGTGAAGGGCCATATTTTTATTGGTAGGGTTTCTCCGAAGTTCAGGAAGAGAATTCTCCTCCTCATTGCTGGCCACATGTCGAATAGGCCTGCGAAGTCGTCTTCTGTTCCGAGCAGAATCGTTGAAACATAGTATTCTAGGTATGGTACGTAAACTGATCTTTTGGTTTTCTTTCCCTTCTCAACTCTTCCGAGCGTAAGTGTTTCTAGATTGTACAGTTTCAGTAGGACCATGTTTCCCCATTCGCTCATGTATCCTCCTCTAGACGCGTTTCTTAGTGCTTCGCCTACCTCGTACACTATGTATAGTCCGTTCCTTATTTCCTCAATTCTCTCGATAATTGACTGGGGGCTTCCATGGGGGATTTCCGGGAGGAATGCGGGGAGAACATCTGCTATCCACGACTTTGCTGATCCGGGCTGGCCTAGGAACCCTAGTATTCCGTTGCCGGTGTATATTGGTTTGAAGTTAATGTATGTTTTAGCGACAGTGTTTAAAATAATGGCCCCTAGAACCTTTAGTTCGCTAAGCTTCTTTTTAGCAACGTCGGGGCTGTAGTCACTCATGAACCTAAGCCACTTCTCCATGAATCCGCCCGGAATGAACGGGTCAAGCCTTAGCTGGGTCATTTCCTTCACCTCTAATGTATGTTTCGACAATTTCAACTGGCTCGTTAGGGTTGTGGTGGACAAGCCTACTGTACTCTCTAAGTTTCCTATCGTTTATCGGCTTAAGGAACGGGTCGTCACGCCAGAAAAGCTCCCATGCAAAACGATATATGAAGTCAAGTAGGCCGAAGCAAATCCCGAAAACAGCCTCGTTTCTCGTCTTACCCATTATTTTCCCTAGCTCACCACATAGCATAGCGAGTTTTTCAGCAAGCCATCCGGAAACGAAACCGCCTGACTCGAAATCTTCAGCAACCATTTCAAGCCTAGGCTTAAAGTACTTTCTAACATCCCTGAAGGACCTAAACTTCTCAGCAGCCAAATCCAAAGCCTTAGCAAGCCCCCTTAAAACTTCGGCAACATTTCTTGACGAAGGAAACCACATGTTAACGTAGAAGTCACCTTCACCCTTACCGATAATGTCTGATTTTGTTTTTCTCTTGCATCTGGGGCATGTAACCCATTTTTTCTTTGATTTTGTCCACCAAACATAGCCGCATGAAGAACACTTGACAAGTCTTAGGCTAATACTACTCATGTGGTAAATCACCTATTAACTACTTCTAGAAAGAAGAAAATATATGTTTTCCTCCATATACTAATATAGAAAACTCTTAAATATAGCAAACAATATATTACATCACAATATAACATATCCGGAGGTGGTAAATATGAAGAGGCTGTTTAAGGGTTTAAGCATAGTTTTTGGGCTAGCGGCTTTGGCAGCGTTAGTTACTTGTCCGGCTAGGGTTGTTAGTGTTCCTTTGCTTCTGTTGTGTGCCGGTGTTTTCTGGTTGCTTTCAAGAAGGTGATCGAGTATGATTTCCAGGGAGGTTTACGATAAGATTAGGGAGGCTTTAAGTAAGGATCTTAGTCAGTATGGGTTAGCGGGTGTTTTCAGGACTGTTGCTGTGCCTATTCCCGGCTATGTTCCAAGTGTTGATGAGGACAGCAGCCTGGAGGAAATAGTTTTCACCATGGTGTGTCTGTCGTACTGGAAAGCCTACATTGCGCAAAAGTATCTTGCGAAAAAGGTTGATCCCGGAAAGTTCGCTACAATAATGAACGCCCTAAAAATACTTGAAGACATGCTGATAAGAGACAAGGTTTTCGAACAAGTAGTTTAAACCTTTTTTCCTATTCCAAACCTTCTAAGTGCGGTTCTTAAGCTCATTTCTCTTTGGAGCTCTACTTCCATTTTCTCCTTTAGCTCTTTAATGAATTTTTCTAGGTCTTCTCTTGTTGGGCATGCTACTAGAATGTCTCTTGTCATTTCTGCTTCTTCGTCGAAAATGCTTATGAATGCCGAGTTATCTTTTGAAAGCATATGTCTAATGCTTCTTTTTTCATCTTTTGGAATTCCAAATGTTGGTAGAATGCTTATGTCTATCATTTCATCTATTTCACATATTTTACTGTACTTTTCAATAATCGAATATATTTCCTCAGCTTTCCTAGGGTCACTTATCCAGTTAGCATTACCCTCAACCCAAATAACCTTAGTTAGCCAAACCACCCGCTTTCACCAACATTATTTTTGCTATCAGATCCTAATATGTTTATTTTATACTTCTTCTCCAAAACCTCAAGGTATTTCTTAAAGAATAGCTCACGTTGTTGCTCGGTTTTTGCGGAGTATGGGTGTTTCTTGTGCAGTCCTTGTTCGACGGGTCTTGTCCATGCCATACTGTCGAAGCTGTAAATGTACTGTTTAATGTATGGTATAGCTTTTAACTTAGGCCCGAAAACATGGATTTTTGGAACATAGCCTAGGTTTTGTTTAAACCATGAATAAGCGTAAGCTACGGTGAACTTTAATAAGTTCACGTCAAGTAAAATACATGTTGGTGCGACAGCGTAGTAGCCAAATTTTTCGAAATCAAAACCATGTTCTTTTAGCTGTTCAAGTGCTTTCATGACTGTTTTAGGTTTCATGTAATGTCCTTGGATAGGTATTAGCCATTTTACGTTAGAGTATTTTTCTACCGCATAAAGTATGTTCTCGGTTGTTCTTTCAATATTCGTTATTTTCTCGTCTAACCATAGGTTCTTAGGGTGGTAGTCGTCGCAGTAATCGGGAACTACAGCATAAACTTCAGCATGGGGAACTATTTTTCTTATTTTCGAATATAAAATGTATTGCCTAGTAATTTGGGCTTTTCCGCCACCGGGATAATCCTTAATGTTTTTGTTCCTGAAAATCTCTATTCCCGAGTCAATAATTATCTTCTTTACTTCTTTCCGGTGATTATACCTTATCAAATATCTTAGACCATATTCCGGATGTTGATTATTGATTAAAATGTATGGGTAGCTTATTCTCCACGGGGGCAGAGTGAAGAAAATAACCATTGCTGGTCACCTCAACACAATATCTTTAATTACCCATTTCGGCTCCGTTGAGTAGATTTTTCTCCGGGCCACGGCGTGGTCATAAAAATACCTTATGTGGTCAATCACATCAATCACGATTCCGTATTTTTTGCCGGACCACGGCCTAGTTATCCTACCCACCCTCTGCAACGCTCTTGTGCTGCTTTTTCCTCCACCGGCCAATATCAGGGTCCGGAGGGCTGGGAGATCCAACCCTTCATGCGGGGGCCGGGGTGGCCCTGTCCGCAAGGGTTGTACATACGATCCCGTCTATTTGGGCCCTCCGGACCATGTTGAATATTCTGGCTCTAATGTCCGGATTAACCTCTCCATATAGGAAGGCCACCTTTAGCCCTAGCCTCCGGCATTCCTGGGCTATTTTTTCTCCATGGGTTATTTCCTTAACCAGTATCATGAATGGCTTAGGTACTTTGGTTGCAAGTTCAGCTATTTTCCGGTTCCTCACCGGATCGCTGAACACTGCCTTCTTAACCTTATTGTAAAGCCATGCACTTCCCCTTCTTCCCTCAAACTCCTTAGCGTAGGGTGGGAAGTAATGTGCGAAATAGATTTTCACCGGAACCAAATATCCTTGTTCTATTAGTTCACTTGAGGTTATTCTTCTTGGTATGATGTCTCCGTAGCATGCGTAGATGTCAAGGTCTCTTCCATCGTGTGGCGGGCGTAGGGTTAGCCCCCACGCCTCTCGCCACGGTGTTGCTGACAATGCTAGTCTTAATGCGTTAGGGTTTGACATGCTTGTGTACCAAACGGTCCTTGCTGGAACATGTTGGCACTCATCAAGAATAATAAGCTCAGCTTTCCTATATGTCTCATATAGTTTGAGCTTGTCTTTAACATTGGTTTCTTCAAGTAAGTGTTTTACTTCTTCGTTTACTTCTTCTCCTCCCTCATAAGTGTATGTTTCATAGGTTCTTATTGCCCGGTAGAGTGTTTGGACTGTGCAACAAACAACTTCTCGGTCTATTTCGAAATAGTCCTTATTAACTAAGCCAGCGTCGACACCGTATTTTCTAAACCTATCTCTCGCCTGGATTAGAAGGTCCGTGTTTAGGCTTAGGAAAAATGTTTTCTTGGGCTTAAGGACCTTATGTAGGGCTACAGCAACTTCTGTCTTGCCTCCTCCTGTTGCACATTGCAGGGTGCTTGCGCCTTGTAGTTGTATTTGTTTTATGATTTCTCGTAGTGCTTCGAACTGGTATTTTCGTAGGAACCATGCTTCTGCCCAGTCTGGGGCTAGCTCTCGGTAGACTGGTTTTATGGTGTATCCGATTTTCTCCAGTATTTTCTTGGCCCTAACCGCTAAGCCACGGTATGTTGTGAAGCTGTTTTGTTCCGGATCAAACCAGTACCTTCTTATCGTAATGTACTCGAAGGTCCTCAACTCATTGTTCCACTTCTTGATTTCGTATGAGAAGAACTTGTCAGCCAGAGACATCATCATTGAGTACTGCATTCTGTTGTTGAAAAATATTTTGAAGTAGTTTCCGCTGAACATCCAGTCCATTTTTGCCACCTGCTCTCTAATATATTATATAAGGTATAAATATGTTACTGGAGAGAAAATATATAGGGGAGAAAGTGTAGAGAAAGTAGGCGGTGGAAAACGTGTCTGAAAACATGTTTGAAAAACTAAAACGCCTATTTGGAGAAGAGTTTGCAAAGAAATATTTCAACGCGCTTCAGGAATCGCAGAAGATTTCCCAGGAAAAACTTGATGAGATAAAGCGTTTCGCATTGAAGATAATGTCTCAAACCGATGATTTTCGAGTGAAATATGAGAAATACGATGTAATATTGGTTCAAGTGCCTCAAGTACCCCAGGTGAAAAGGACCAGTAGCGGAAACTTCAAGGTTGGTCTTCTATGGGCGGGGGCTAAGACGCTAGGTGGGCCTTGGGTTTCAGCGTTCTTCACGAAAAAAGAGGAAGCAGACATGGTTGCTAGTAGGCCAAACGAGTTCTTCTTACTTGTAGGTAAGCTGAGAATTAGGGAATATCAGGGCGGACCAACGTACAGCATCAACGTTGTCGGTGTTATTCCTTTAGATGAAGAAGGATTAACTGTTGAGGAAACAGAGCTAGAGGAGGAGTCCCCGTTTGGAGCCGAATGAACTAGCAAAGAAAATCAAGGAGGCATTAATATTTTTCGACTATAAACATAGAGGTCCTAAGGAAATCTACGTTACTGAGGCAATAGGTTGCCCTAGGAAGCTATTTTTTAACCTTAAGTTTAACGCTTCACCTGTTGTAGACAGTATAGATGCGGTGCTTGGCAAACTAATTCATATGGCACTACCAAAGGTTCTTAAGGACGTATTAAAAGCTGACTTCGAAGTACCGATGGAGTATGATCTTGGAAATGGGTGGGTTCTCAAGGGGAGAGCAGATGCTGTAGATGAAGAAAATGTATATGAGTTCAAGTTTTCATCAGTGTATAGTCAGATAAAGCCGATTTATTATGCGCAAAGTAATATGTATGCCTATATTTTGAACAAAAAGCGATACTACTTAATAATAATAGATAAAAAAACATTTAATGTAGACATAACAGAAGGAGAAACAGATGAAAAAGCGTTTCAATCAATTATAGAAAGAATAAAATATGTAATAGAATGTCTTCAGAAAAACACACCACCACCTGGGCCACTTTTTGAATGGGAATGTAAAGGTTGTACTTATGAAATAATATGTAAGAGGGCAAAAGAATGGATAGAGCAAAGGCCACTAAAATTGTAAAAAGAAACCATACCTTGCCAAGCCTCGCCCCACCTAGCCAGGGCGAACCGCGCCAAGCTCCGCCATACCTAGCCTAGGTATGCCCAACCGTGCCAAGTCACACCTAGCCTCGTTCACTTATTTCTTTTTCCGGAAGGTTTATAAACTTGTTGTTGTATATGTTGTTGTGGTGGTTGTTGTGTCTGAGAAAAAGGTAAGGAAAAAAGTTTGCCCATATTGTGGATATGAGTGGATTCCAAGAGTTGAAAAGCCAAAAAGATGTCCGAGGTGTCAAAGATGGCTTCCGGAATGGAAATATATTTCATCGAAATAAGGGGAACAAGGCCTCTTCTGGTACATGCTCCAGTAGATCTTGGCGATGTACCATCTAGGCGAAGGGGAGAACATCTAGATCCAAAAACGGAGGCAGAAAGATACCTGTATAGAGATCTTGAGGGAAAACCATGCATTCCGGCAATTAATGTTAAGGCATGTCTTAGGGATGCTGGAAGAAACTATAGGGTTAGAGGTAGGAGAAGCACTTTTGCAGCAATGATAAGGGCCGGTATTGACATTGAACCATTTTACATACCTATCCTTGATCCGGACACTGGAAAAATAGCTGAATGGGTGGTTGATATAAGACCTGTTGTTGTCCAAAGAAATAGAATCTTAAGGGCTAGACCAAGATTTGACAAGTGGATGCTAAGGTTTAAGGTAATAAATAAGGATCCAACAGTAATACTTAGGGATGCTTTTAAGAAAATACTTGTTGATGCTGGAAAATGGATTGGACTAGGAGATTTTAGACCTGAGTTTGGACTATTTGAAGTAACAAAGTTTGAGGTGATAAATGGTGGGTGAAAAACAGCAAAGCATAGTTGAGTCTCTTAAAAAGGAAGAGAAGAAGCAGTTAAGTGAAATAGTCAAGAAAATATATGGGCTTGTTGGCCACGATGTCTTCCAAGTATTTGGCCCAACAGGCAGCGGTAAAACAAGCTTTGCACTATGGCTAGCCTATCAATTTGCTGAGTCCGGTTTGAAAGTATGGATTTTGGATACAGAAAGAAATCTTTCTAAATCGCCGAAGCATGAAAATATCCAGTATATTTACACGCCTGTTTTCAATGAAGTCTATGCGTACATCCAGAATCTACCTAAGGCACATTTGTACATTATCGACAGCATAGGTATTCCGGTTCTGGCAGCATATAGTGAGGCAAACATGTACGAGAAGGGATCTATGCTTTTGAAAATGGTTACCATGGCTAACTACCTTAAAATAGCAACATTCAGGAATAAAGCAATGGCTCTCATAATTAATCAGCCAGTTTCACCGTATGGTAAGGAGAAAACGTCTGAAGAGGATCTAAGGCCCCTTGGTAGTAAAGCATTATTTCTAAGCAAGGAAATATGGAGAACATACATTGTCGACACTAACCCAACAAGGACAGTATGCAGTATTAAAACATGGAGAAGCAGAAAATACGGCAGAGGTAAAGAACTGTTCAGAATAGAAATAAGCGATCAAGGAGTAACAGTGAAACCACTAATATAGGGGCAACAATAATGGTGGCTTTGCTTCTTGTCTTAATCTACTTTTTTATTCTCCTATATCTTATGTTTTGGAATCTGAATGCTTTGTCTCATGTTCCGTCTTTGAGCTTTGAGGCTGTTGGTTTGGTTTTCATTTTTGCATTCATGGTTGTTCTGCTAACGATTATCACTTTGTTCGCATTAATCATTATTCTTCTACGTAGAACCGTAGACTGCTAAATAGTCTATGTAGCTTAACATAGGGAACTATAGAGTACAGTAAACTATAGAGAGGGACTTTAAATAAGGGTTAGAGCAGAGTATAACCTAGGTAAAACAAATGTTAGAAGGAGGTGGTTCTGGATGGGCCGGGTTGTTGAGTGGTTCTGTTTCGAGCTTGAGCCTAGACGTGAAGGAGAGGTTGATGTTGCGTTTTCCGACGGCTACCTCTCCAGCATACATGTTAGAATGCCTAATGTGGAAATACATGTTTCTGAGGAAACAGCCAGCTACGTAGTTGACAGCCTACTCGACCTAGCGGAGAAGCTGGTCATGGAGCGCGGAGGCAAAGTCAAAGTTCAGGAAACACACTACTACGAGCTAAGGTAATCAAGTGCTGAAACAGCATTTGAAGCGTAAAATTCCTTTTCTAATAAGGCGCAACATGCATGCTCATAAAAACCCTGAGGGAACATGGAATAGTTGTTTACGAGAAAACATTGAGAAAAGCATGGTGGGAGAGGTGATCTGTAATGATTGAGGAGTTGCTTTATGAGTTCGACAAGGAATTTAGAAGATTGATTATGTGTCTTAAGGAAATAAGAGATAAGACTGGTGAAACAAGAATTGATGTTCTCCTAAAGTTGAAGGAACAAATTGGATGCAACAATGGTGATGAATCATGAAGGTTAGTGGTTTGAAGGTTAAGGTTATACGTGTAGGAAATTCTAAGAGCTTCTCAATAGTTATCCCGAAAAACATTGTTCGGCTGATATGCGGAAGGTACGGTATTGACCCCGAAGACCTAGAATACTTTGAGTTGGTCTATGATGGAGAAAAGATAGTGCTGAAACCATGGATTGACGAGAGGAGAAAACGCTGGTTTTTCTAACCAATCTAATTCTTTTTCACTATAGCATTTCTGCGAGAAGCCTTTCTAGTTTTTCTAGCGGTTTTTCGCAGAAATATGCGTCAACACTTAAAATTCTCTCTTCCATCCATACATGTGGTCTGCAAACCATCTCCCCGTTTTCACAGCAGTAGTCAAGGTAGAGTTCTTTGTATTTGTCAACTTTGCTTCTAACGGTTGTTCGCAAACATTTTCTTTCCTTATCGTATCTTAGGCTCGAAACAAAATAGGCCATAGGGAACTCAGGCTTAATCTTTGGATGTCTAAAATCAATTACACAGTGTTTTCCATCCTCTATTTTCCTATGTATAATGTAGCCGTACTTCCTAATTTTCTCGGCAATAACATCACAAATGCTTTTCTGGTTCTGCGTTAACCACATTTCAACCTCCAATATAGCATATGAATGTACAAATGGTTAAAGCTTTCCCCGGCTTTTATGAAAACCCTAGATTTCTGCGTGTTTTTCTATGAAAAGCCTAAACTTTATATGTTATATTCTGGTATGTTATATTTGTGGTGTTTGCTGTGGGGAGGACAAGGTCGATTTATGTTCCGAGCGCATTGGATGCGATCATTGAACTGTACATTAAGAAGACCGGTAAGAGCTTCAACCAGGTGGTTAGGGAGGCTCTGGTAGAGTATTTAAAGAAGCATATGTAAAATTTATTATTCTGTCAATAATAGTTTATTTTGAGATGATAAGCGTAATTGTTACTGTATGGTATGAGCCAATGGAGCATGTTTTAGCCAGTCTACGTAGTTTAAACTATCAGTCCTACGGTGGAGACTACGAAATAATTCTGGTTGACGGGGGCCTAACTCCTACGCAGGAAGTCAGCAACCTAGTTGATAGGATCCTCTATGCTCCAAAAGGTAAGTTGAATGCTAGACACTTAGGTGTCCTAAATTCAAGAGGGGAAATTATTGTTTCATGTGATGCTGACACGGTTTATCCATACGATTTCCTGGAGAAAATAACTGGTCCGTTCAAGGACCCGGAAGTTGTTGCTGTTGCTGGAACAGCTTCTTGGGGACCTATTCTTGATGTATTAGCTCTACCAGTGAAAATATCATACTATGGATCAAGGCTTTCAGGTAGAGCATCAGCATTCAGAAAATGGGCATATTTTGCGGTTGGAGGTTTTAATCTAACAGTTAACCAAGAAAACTGGGAGGAACTAATATTGGAGGAGGAAATAAGGTTCTATCGTAAAATGAGAGAGATTGGAAAGGTGGTTGTTGTAGATACAAATGTTGAGCATTTGGCATGGGGGAGACATTAGCTTTTAATTTCATTGTTCATTGATTCCATAAGTATTTTCGCTATGTGGCTTGCGTGGGGTAGGATTAGTCTTAGGAGCTTTATTGCGAATCTTACTGCTTCACTGTTTGACTCTATTCCTGTTAGCTTCTTGATGTTCTCAATGTATTCTACGTCTGAGCTGTCCAGTGCAACCATTATTTTCTTCTTCATCTGGGTTCCCACCGGTAACCGGTTTCAACCCAACAAATATATGTGCACCGGCCCACATTTAAACATGGTGTCAAATTATGAGTGAAGCAAGAAAAGCCCTAAGAGCGGCGGTCAGAGGCGCATGGGACAGAAACCCAGCACTCATAGCGATACAGGACGAGCTAACCAAGGT
>Ga0180301_10004173_pt1 | contig 11174 bp, 12 predicted proteins | sample GuaBasSediGuay16_FD_121797 | JGI IMG/M metagenome (GOLD analysis project Ga0180301, IMG submission 121797) | Subseafloor sediment microbial communities from Guaymas Basin, Gulf of California, Mexico - Guay16, Core 4569-2, 12-15 cm | ecosystem: Environmental > Aquatic > Marine > Hydrothermal... | reverse complement strand
GAGGACAAGGAACTCCCCCTATGGATGAACTCCTCGGACCTCTTCGTTTTTCCAAGCCTCTACGAGAGCTTCGGTATAGCGGTCCTGCAGGCCCTTGCGTGCGGAACTCCAGCGGTGGCCACAATAAACGGCGGGAGCGAGGAGGTCATAACATCTCCTGAGCAGGGAATTCTGCTGCCCCCGGGGAAACCGAAAGAACTCGCCCGGGGGATTATAGAAGCACTTGAGAGAGAGTGGAACAGGGCGAGAATAAGAAAGAGCGTTGAGGATTTAACATGGAAGAAGGTGGCGGAGAGGTATGTGGAGGTCTATCAGAAGATTACACGATGAAAAAATCAGTTGAATGTAGCCATTCAATTGGGGGGGAATCCCGTTGTCCTCAGATGATATTAGTTGGGACAGAATCTCAAGAGTAAAGAGAGTGTTCGCCTACCAGCCCGAGGAGGTTATGTGCTATACCGTCAATATTTACAACACGCTTAACGAATACCTTGGCCGGTACAGAAAAAGGCATCCTTCACTGAAAAAAATAAACGATACATGTGGCTACAAAAAGGGTCTGGGAATTATAAGAGAAGAACTTGTTCCCAGATTATTAAACGAGGAGCTCCTCAAGGATTATGGCGTCATGATGGCCGTGGAGGAGGGGGAGGACACAAACATTAAAAGGTTGAGGGAAGTTGTTGAAGACAAAGACACCTCTTATCCCATGGTTAACGTATCTGAGAACTTCTTCAAGGAGACCTACGATATTGAGCAGCGGGGATATGGCGGGTGGGATCACGTGATCACCATCCTGGCAATAAACCACGAAGAGATTTGTTTCTTTGATCCCTATTACGGAATCCTAAAAAAAAGAGGAGTGAAGGAGAGAGCGTTAATCCCCTTAGATAAATTCAAAAATCTCTGGAGGCAGGCATATAATATGGGATGGATGGCGTGGTTCACCAGAAAAAATAAGAGTCTTGATGAGTTTCAGTGAGGTGTTTTAGTATGACCGAGCTTGTGATATTGACTGGGAAGATGGACAGCCAGGCCCTTGAAGGTCACCTGCGTAGAAGGCTGCACAGGGGTATAGTTGTAAAAGACCTGCAATGGAAAGATGAAAAAGGATATTTCAGTCTTGGAATAACCATTCCAGAGCTTGTGGAGGATAGTGAGAGGAGGCTCTACCGGTTGCACATACCGGTGGATCTCACAACCGGGACACTGTATCGTGTTGGACGGGAGAGATACCGGGTGAGCATAGAGAACCTAGATCACGCTTATGAGAGAGTACGCGTGAAAAAAGATGCACTGGTTAGGAGAGCTGAACTCTCTCTTATCCACTACAGTTCGCAGAAATTCACAAAAATAGCGAAGGTTGCGAATGGTCTCAATCCTATATGGGAAATAATTGTTGGCCTGTGGCTGGAGGGGGAGCTTAAAAGGGAGGATGTGTTGCACCGCAAGAGCAACAAGGAACAGATGAACCGATATCTCCAGTTCCTTGCCAGCATGGGCTATGTGGAAGTAAAGGATGCAAAAGTTCACCCGGGAGGAGAGCTTATCAAGTTCATGAAAAAGGCAGGGATGTCTGATCCATTCTCCCATCAAAATGCTATCCTGGGGGAAGTGCTGGAGAGAGGATATCACACTTTGAAGAAAAAGCTCAGGATAAATATACTCACCCCCTACATTGAGATGTCAAACTCCTACTACCTCCCCTCTCTGATCTCCGGGGAGATGCTCTGGCTGAGAGGAGAGCAGATTGAGGCCCAATATAGGTTCCTTTACAATGCCGGAAGAAGGAAGCCCCGTTATCAGTTCCTTCTTAACCTCATGGAACTGACAGAGGCGAACATCCTTGAACGGAAGGATGACTCGTTTGGTGGAAATAGAGAAATCTTTCTGCCTTTAATGAATGTTCAAAGCAGAATTCTTAGGATGTAGTCTTTTTGAAGGCCCCTTACAACCATCTGATGAGGTGAGCCTACGCCAACAAAGAGTAAAAACGTACTGCTTCTGGGCTTCACCAGTTTTCTCAACGACTTCAGCAGTGAGATGATAATGCCCATTCTCCCAATGTTTCTCCTCTCTCTGGGTGGGGGTGGCTTTGTGGTGGGGGTGGTTGGAGGTCTCAGGGACAGCCTCTCAAGCCTCCTGAAGGTGATCTTCGGCCACATATCCGATAGAACTGGTAGGAGGAAGGTCTACGTCACCTCCGGCTACATCACATCATCCCTGTTCAAACTCCTGCTTGCCCTCTCAAAGGCGTGGCAACACGTCCTTCTTTTCACATCTCTGGAGAGGGTGGGGAAGGGGATGAGGACGGCGGCAAGGGACGCCATAATAGCAGATTCAATCCCTACGGAGAGGGGGAGGGGTTTTGGGATCCACAGGGCCCTTGACACCTCCGGGGCAGTTGCAGGCTCCGCAACGGTCCTCCTTCTGCTTCTCTATCTCAACCCCCCCTTCCGCCGCATAATCCTCCTCGCTGCGCTGCTGGCATTCCTATCCCTCCTACCCCTTGCCCTGGTTAAAGAGGTGAGAGGCAGAAGGGGTACAGAGGGATTCTTAATGAGCCTGCGTGCTCTCCCTTCACCGCTGAAAAGGTTTATCGTCGCATCCACAATATTCTCCCTGGCGAACTTCAGCTACATGTTCTTCATCTTAAAAGCCCACGAGGCCTTCCCGGGGGAGCTCTCAGTAGCCCTTCCTGTTCTCCTCTACCTACTCTTCAACATCTTCTATGCGGCCTTCTCCATCCCCTTCGGGAGGCTATCTGACAGGGTGGGAAGAAGGCCTGTTATAGCCTCCGGTTACCTCCTCTTCTCTCTCACCTCACTGGGGTTCACCCTCGCCCGGGGTGCCCTCCTCTACGGGGTTCTCTTCGCCCTCTATGGGGTGGTCTATGCAATAGTGGATGGAAACCAGAGGGCATATGTATCAGACCTCTCCCCCGGGGAGCTCAGGGGAACGGCACTGGGCTCCTATCACACCTTAGCGGGCCTCGCTGCTCTCCCCGGAAGTATCATTGCCGGGCTTCTCTGGGAGGTCAACTCCTCCATGACATTCTTATATGGTGCCCTCATGGCTTCTGCAGCTTCTATTGTACTCCTCTCCCTGATGGGAGAAAAACATAAGGAGAGAAGGCCTCTCCAGTAGCATGTAGGTGATCTAATGGCAGAGGATTGTGTTATAGAAACAAGGAATCTCACAAAGAAGTTCAGAGATGTTCTAGCGGTGGACAGGCTGAACATGCGCGTCAAGAGGGGGGAGATATACGGCTTTCTGGGACCCAACGGCGCTGGGAAGACAACGACAATGAAGATGCTCCTGGGACTGGTGCACCCCACAGCTGGGGAGGTCTACATTGAGAGGGTACGGATGACCTCTGATCAGGTGGAGGTTAAAAAGAGAATTGGATACCTCCCCGAGAACGTCTCCTTCTATAGCAACCTCACACCGGTCCAGACCCTCAACTTCTTCTGCGATCTTAAAGGTGTGAGCAGGGATATTGTACCCCACCTCCTTCGGGAGGTGGGGCTGGAGAAGGTGGCGGAGAGGAAGGTGGGCACATTCTCCAAGGGGATGGTACAGCTCCTGGGACTTGCTCAGGCCATGATAGGAGAGCCCACAATATACATCCTGGATGAGCCATCAAGCGGCCTTGACCCCAGGTGGGTTAAGGTGGTGAGGGAGAGAATAAGGGAGCTCAACAGAAGGGGTGCCACTATCCTCTTCTCCTCCCACATACTCTCCGAGGTGCAGGCCCTCTGCCATAGGGTCGGGGTGATAAACCGAGGGAGGCTTGTGGCCGAAGATTCAATAGAGAACCTGAACAGGAGGCTTAAGATAAGGCCAAAGCTCTGGGTGAAAGTGAGGGGAGAGGTGCCCTCATGGATTAGCAATATTGAGGGTGTTGAGGGGGTGGAGGTAGAAGGCGATGAGGTGATAATCACTTCTGAGGCGGAGAGGAGGCTTGAGATCATAGAAGAGATGAGGGGGAGGGGGGTGAAGATAGCGGACTTCAAGACCTTGGAACCCTCCCTTGAGGAGGCATTCATGAGACTTCTGGAGGGAGAAGAATGAGACTGAGAAAAATCCTTGTGGTGGCGAAGAAGGAGTTTATGGACAACGTGAGGAATCGCTGGCTTATAGTCCTCACAGCTATATTTATGGTCCTCACAGTGGCCTCCTCCATCCTTGCTGGGGAGGGGAAGCTGGGCAGAATAGAGGCCACAGTGATCACACTTTTGAGCCTCTCCTCAATGCTTGTTCCTATAATTGCAGTGGTTCTCGCGTATGGGACAATAGCCGCTGAGGCTGAAAGCGGCGCTCTCTCGGTGGTTTTAGCATATCCAGTGAAGAGGATTGAGGTAGTTCTGGGGAAGTTCCTGGGCCTCTCCTCAGTGGTGGCCTCCTCCGTCATAATCGGCTTCGGAAGCGCTGGAGTGATCATATCCTTGGCCACGGATTGGTCGGAGTGGAAGGACTATGGAATTTTCATGCTCCTCACAATACTGCTTGGGGTGCTCTACATAAGCCTCTCGGTGTGTTTCTCATCCCTTATGAAGAAGCGATCCACAGCGTTGGGAGCGGGGGTTCTGATCTTCTTCTGGGGGATGATAATCGGCTCAATATGGCTCGGCATATATGCAGCTACGGGGGGCTCGCTCACAGAACTGTATACCGGTAGCGTTGATAAATTTCCCTCCTGGTTCTGGTACGAAATCTTCTTAAGCCCCCAGGACGGTAATCAAGCTGCCACCATGCTAGCCTTCGGACAGAAGGAGATCATGGGCTTCACCTTTGAGATGCCCCACTGGGTCAACCTGAAAAACATTGTTCTAGCTCAGTTAATATGGACAGCGGTACCGCTCCTTCTCTCTATCTACTTCTTCAGGAGAAGGGATATATGAGGTCTGAGGATGTCATTTTATGTTTTCATGAGGGTTTTAGAATCATCCCCGAGGAGGTATGATAGGGGGATATATCTGCTAACCCTTGGAAGACCGAATGAGGTCTATATGAGAGGCTTATCTCCAACGTGGAAGAGGGCTCCAGGGTCCTTCTCACATGTAATTACTCCCTCACCGTGGGGAGGGTAAAGAGGGTCCTTGAGAGGGCTGGAATAGACTATTACCTGTTGGTGGCTAGCAGCGGGGGCATCAATGTCTGGTGCTCCGCTGCGGGGGGCCATCTCACAAATCACAGGTTATCTCAGGCCCCATCCAAATGCATCCAGTCTGGTGCATGTATTGTGCAATGCCCTGTGGATGTCCTCTCCTTCAAGGGTGCGGGTGGGGGGTGGTTACCCCGGAGAGTGTGAGGAGATACCGGTTGAATCTCCTGGGGGAGAGGTCAGTTAAGGTATGAGATGTGGACTCTGATGGGTGATGTGATGAAGGAGCGCTACTTTTGCCGTGAAACCCTAGAAAAAAAGGCATTGGCGATGCTCAGCAACCCGGAGATTTACAGAAGGCCATATGAAATAAAACGGGAGGGTGTGGCACTTTTAATACTGGACATGCAGAAATACTTCCTGGAGAGCACCTCTCATGCATATGTCCCAAGTGCCCCGGCGATAATTCCAAAGATCAAGGCTTTGATGTCCTCCTTCCTCAACAACCGACTACCTGTAATCCTTACGCGACATGTTAACACTGAAGAGGACGCAGGATTTATGAAAAGATGGTGGAGAGAGATTATCATTGAGGAGAACCCGCGGAGTGAAATAATCCCCGAATTGGTCATGCCAGACTCCCTTGTATTGAAAAAGTCTCAATATGATGCGTTCTACAACACCCCCCTTGAGAGCATCTTGAAGGAAGAGGGTGTTGAGCAAGTGGTAGTGACCGGTGTTATGACTCACCTCTGCTGCGAAACCACCGCCAGAGCGGCAGCTGTGAGGGGATTTGAGGTCTTCTTTCCTGTGGATGCTACAGCCACATATAAAGAGAGTTTTCACAGGGCAACACTGTTGAACCTCTCTCATGGCTTCGCACATGCGATTATGAGCGACGATATAATAAACTCCTTGAGGGGAATGGATGAGGGAGAGTAGAGTTATCATAATAGGGGCTGGCCCCGCCGGTGTAGCTGCAGCGATACAATTGAAGCGCTACGGGATAGAACCCCTTCTCATAGAGAAGGAGGATGTCGGCGGACTCCTTAAGAATGCAAATCTAGTGGAGAACTACCCCGGCTTCCCTCAAGGTGTGACCGGGCCGGAGCTGGTGAGGCTGCTGAAGGAACATCTTAAGAGGGCCGGCTTTGAACCTGTGTATGAAGAGGTTGTGCGAGTGGATTTCACTGAAGATAGCTTCATTGTTGAGACCCCTAAAAGGAGTTATGCGTCAGCTACAGTGGTGGTGGCCACCGGCACAAAACCCAAAAGGCCAGGGGAGATCCTCCTGAAGGAAGGTGCTGAAGATCTTACTTTCTATGAGGTTCATCCATTACTCCACCTGAGGGATGGGAGAGTTGCCATTGTGGGTGCAGGGGATGCAGCCTTTGACTACGCCCTCAACCTCTCCAGAAGGAATAGCGTCCTCATACTGAACAGGGGGGTGGAAGCAAAATGCCTCCCTCTCCTTTTCAAAAGAGCCATGGAGAGAAGAGAGATCACCTACCACCCTGATACACACATCAGAAGTGTTGAGAAGGTAGAGGGAGGCCTCAGGCTCTCCTGCCAAGTGGGCGGCAGGGAGAGAGATATATATGCCACACATCTTCTCTTCGCGACGGGCAGAGAACCCTGTCTGGACTTTATGAGCGATAGATTGAAAAAAGGTCTTCGCATGGGGGAGGTTATAAAAGGACTTTATCTCATTGGGGATGTAAAGAATGGGATTTACAGGCAGGCGGCTATAGCAGCGGGAGATGGTATAAGGGTCGCCATGGAGATATATATGATGGAGAAGGAAGGTAGATCTCATGAGGGTCACGGGAAGGATAGGCAGAGATGACATCGCTGTGGTCTACACGGCGGATATGGGGGAGGGGAGGATGGTGGAGTTCGTTGAGTCGGTTCAACCACCTATCCCAAGAGATGAGAAATGGGTACTCATAATATCAACCCTCTGCGGCTGTCCCGTAGGCTGCCGCTTCTGTGATGCAGGATCTCTTGATTATCGGGGCCCCCTATCCCGGGATGATATGCTGGCCCAGATTGATTTTCTGGTGAAGATGAGATATCCCTCCGGGAGGGTCCCAGTGAAGAAGTTCAAGATACAGTTCGCCAGAATGGGGGAGCCCGCATTCAACAGAGAGGTACTTGAGGTACTTGAGGCTCTCCCGGGGATGTATACAGCCCCCGGGCTCATGCCCTGTATCTCTACAATTGCACCGGAGGGGAGTGAGAGGTTCTTTGATGGGCTGATGGAGATCAAAAAGAGACTTTACAGGTATAGATTCCAGCTCCAGTTCTCCATACACACCACCGATGAAAGGCTAAGGGATTGGCTTATGCCGGTTAAGAAATGGAGTTTTGAGAAGATATCCCGCTATGGGGAGGCTTTCTACGACGATGGTGGGAGGAAGATCACATTGAACTTTGCCCTTGCTGACGGAATGCCCGTTGAGCCGAAGGTCCTTCTGAGATACTTCTCCCCCGAGCTCTTCCTCATCAAGATAACTCCTGTAAACCCAACATATCAGGCTGTTAAGAACAAACTCTCCTCTGATAGGGTCTCCCGGGAGTGGGGAAGGATAATTGAACGGCTCAGCTCATCGGGGTACGAGGTCATACTCAGCATTGGTGAGCTGGAGGAGAACCGAATTGGAAGCAACTGTGGCCAGTATATCACAGCGTGCCAGAAGGAGAGGAGATCCGTTAGAGGGGCTTACTCCTACAGGCCCCAGCGGGTCCATGAGGAGGTGAGAATGTGATCAGAAGGATGTGGGATGTAACCCTCACTGTTGGAGATTTGAAGAGGGCGGTTAACTTCTACGAAGGGGTCCTTGGCCTTCAAAAGAAATACGAGTATAAGGACTATGCAGGCTTTGACTGTGGAGGGGTGGAGATAGGTCTGAAAACGTGGGAGGAGAGAGAAGCACCCAGGAAGGGTGAGCCGTGTATAGACTTTCTCGTGGATGACTTAGATGAAGCCTACGCGAATCTGAAGAGGAACAACGTGGAGATTGTAGAAGGGCCGGAGAGCACTCTCTGGGGCAGCCGCTATCTTCTCTTTTCCGATCCTGATGGAAACATCCTGCAGATGGTTGAGATCAACTGGACGGAGTATTTCAGGGCGTGCGCACCCAAGTGAATTCAGGTGGATGAATCCGCCTGAACCTCCCCTCAACGACCTTTACTTATCAAAAGTGGTGAAGAGGCTATGGTATCCTTCTACGTTGAAACGAGGAACCTGACAAAGAAATACAGGAACCTTGTGGCTGTGGACAGGCTGAACCTGAGAATCAAAAAGGGCGAGATCTACGGCCTTGTGGGTCCCAACGGAGCGGGCAAGACCACAACCATAAAGATACTCTGTGGAATTCTAAGAGCCACTTCGGGGGAGGCATACATTCTCGGAAGGAGGCTCCCGGACAAGAGGGTTATGGAACGAATTGGCTACATGCCCCAGGAGACCGCCCTATATCGGGGGCTTACCGTCAAACAGAACATAGAGTTCTTCGGCAGCCTCTACGGCCTTGAGAGGGAGATGCTGAGAGAGAAGGTGGAGGTGCTGCTCTTCAATTCCTCCCCTTCATCGTACTGGCCGCCTTTCTTCTAACTGGAATATTCTGGCCCCTTGAGGCTATACCCTCCTGGCTCAGACCAGCCTCCTATCTTGTGCCCCCCACATATGCTGCTGACGCCTGCAGGGCAGTTATGCTCAAAGGCTGGGGGATCAGGATGATATGGCAGGACATCGTCTCGCTTCTTGTATTCGCCGCCGTATTCCTCCTCCTGGCCCAATGGAACCTTAAAAGAAGGGGCTGAGGACCTATATGCACAGCTCTTCACCAATGTTCAAGGACCCAAGGATATCGCCCCCACTGGGAGGGTGGCAAGGGTGGAGGGTTAGCATTTTCCTCTCTGGGGAAGAGAGCAGCTGACTCTCCTCCAGGACATAACAGGTTTTATCATGGTTGGCCTGGTTCTTTTACACTTCGCAGTAAACTACAAATTATACAGAAGTGAGCTTAAAGGGCTCTTTAAAAGAAAGAGATGATCACATGTCCCTGAAACTCTCATTGGTAAGGGTAATCTACCGGGTGAAGGGCCTTTTTGAAGATCCTTTAGAACTCTTCAGGGAATGTGGTGTGAAAGAGAACGAGAAGATTCTAGAGGTTGGGTGTGCCATAGGGTATCATACGCTTCCACTTGCAGAGCTCGCTTCAAGTGGAAAGGTCTATGCTGTGGATGTGTGGGAGGAGGGGGTTGAATATCTGAGGCGCAAAGCTGGTGTAAGGAACAATATTGAGATTCTGCTCACAAGTGCGGAGAAGGTTAATCTGGACGAATCCTCAATAGATAAAGTTGTCTGCTTTGACACACTACATGAGATCAGTGATCAGAAAGGCGCTGTTGGGGTGTGGGTCAGGGTGCTTAAAAGAGGTGGAATTGTTCTCTACCGGGACCCAGTGATATCTGCGAAGGTGGTGGAAGAGATCTCCGGCGGTAGTTTGAACTACGTCGGAAGTGTGAAGGGAGTAGATGTATTGAAATTGAGGGAGAGTTAAGATGCTTTTCAATCTAAGCGGTTCAAGCGTATGAATGTAGGGGTCTACAGGGCTTCGGGGACTGTGAAAATACGCCCTTCAGAACGTTTGGGAGGGATGATGTGAACTGTATAATACTCCACGGATGTTCAAGAAGCCCGGGGGAGGCTGAGAGGATACTGGTGAAGGAGGCGGATAGATACTGGATCTTCTGGGTCAGGAGGGAGCTTGAGAGGAGGGGTGTTGAGGCGGCTACCCCCACAATCCCAGAGCACTGGAAGATGGAATATGAGATATTTAAAAGGGAATTTGAAAAGTTAAGGGTGGACGAGGAAACGGTCCTTGTGGGACACAGCTGCACCACAGCATTTCTTGTCCGCTGGCTGGGGGAGAGCGGCAGGAGGGTTAAGAAACTCATTCTTGTAGCCCCCTGGAAGTTCCCCGGGAGCGTGGACCTTTTCAACTTTGAGGTGGATGAGGGCATAAGGAAAAGGGTGGGGGAGATAGTATTCTTCACCTCCGACAATGAGTCAGAGTTGGGGAAGAGAAGCCTTGAGATCTTCCACAGGGCACTTGATGGAGAGGTTATTGAACTCCCGGGGAGGGGGCACTATGACCCAGATGAGATGGGCCCTGAGTTTCCCGAACTGCTTGAGGTGATACTCAGGTAGACTTAAGAGGTGGAACTGCGTTAACATCCTTTGAAGGGGTGCTGTGAATGAAGAGGTTTGATGAGATATATGATTTCTATGTGGATAAGAGCTATGAGCCCAACCTGAAGAGGGACCTGATCGCTGTCTTCAGGATAACCCCGGCGGAGGGTTACACTGTTGAGAAGGCCGCCGGGGCTGTGGCAGCGGAGAGCTCTACGGGAACGTGGACCACCCTCTTTAACTGGTACGAGAGGGAGAGGTGGGAGGACCTCTCCGCCCGGGCCTACCACTTCCACGACATGGGTGATGGGAGCTGGCTGGTCAGGATCGCATACCCCTTCCACACCTTTGAGGAGTGGAACATCCCGGGGCTCATTGCCTCCATAGCAGGCAACGTCTTTGGGATGAGGAGGGTGAGGGGTCTAAGGCTGGAGGACATCTACCTGCCGGAGGTGCTCCTCAGGAACTTTCAAGGGCCATCCAAGGGGATAGATGGTGTGAGGGGGGTGCTTAGAATAGAGAAGAGGCCCATCTACGGGGTTGTGCCCAAGCCAAAGGTGGCCTACTCCCCGGAGGAGCTGGAAAAGCTGGCATATGACCTCTTTGTAGGCGGTGCGGACTTCATAAAGGACGATGAGAACCTCACTGACCCATGGTACTGCCGCTTTGAGAGGAGGGCGGAGGTGCTGAGTAGGGTTATGGAGAGGGTGGAGGGTGAGACGGGGGAGAAGAAGACGTGGTTCGCAAACATAACCGCTGATGTGAGGGAGATGGAGAGGAGGCTTGAGATACTGGCGGACCTGGGAAACCCCCACGCAATGGTGGACGTTGTGGTCCTGGGCTTCGGGGTTCTAGAATATATAAGGG
>Ga0180301_10004172_pt1 | contig 11174 bp, 11 predicted proteins | sample GuaBasSediGuay16_FD_121797 | JGI IMG/M metagenome (GOLD analysis project Ga0180301, IMG submission 121797) | Subseafloor sediment microbial communities from Guaymas Basin, Gulf of California, Mexico - Guay16, Core 4569-2, 12-15 cm | ecosystem: Environmental > Aquatic > Marine > Hydrothermal... | reverse complement strand
CTTCCTAAGAGCGTCTATGACTGCTTTGTACCTCTGGTTTAGCGCGAGGGCTAGCTCCTTAGGAGTGAGTCCCCCATCTGCTTCAGCTAGCTTTAGCACAAGCTCTAGTTGGAGGAACCCCCTCCCGAAATCTATCTCGGAATCCAGTGCTCTCAATATATTTAGCTTATGCTCAAGCTCGGAGCTCTGCTCCCCATGATCTATATACGGAGTTTTCTGTCCCGTCATCATCTTAGACCCAACCCCATTCATTTCCATCGGGGGGCAGCTTCGCGAAAGCTATGGCCTAAAAAGCTATGACCCGAAATTGATGTGCGGCAATTCGTTGCAGTACATAGTGCGTAGCGCCCACTATGGCAGTTTTCGGTAGAGGTATTTAAACGCGGCCTTCTATAAACCTCGTGCAATCTACAACTAATTCAATGTAGTTCTTGATAGAAAATCATGAACTCGAGCTCTTTACGGTCGTTGCCCCACCCTCTATTTCACTTGTAGAAACTTCAGTGTCCTTTATATGCTTAAGGAGCTGCTCAAGGTCTATAATTATCACGAGGTCTTCACCGTGCTTTGCTATGCCCTTTATGAATTCAAGACTTTTACTCTTTGAGAGTAGCGGTGGGGGTTCTACATTCTTGTGCTGTATCCTAGTCACCCCCAGAACTGCATCTACCATTATACCTACGTTGCTGTCCTTGGCATCAGCTATTATTATCCTTGAGTCGGTGCTTTCAACGCTTTCTGAATGTAGATTGAAGATCTTGTGAAGGTCTATTATGACGGTGATCTGGCCGCGGAGGTTTATAACCCCTCGTATGTATGGAGGGGCGTTTGGTATGCGGGTGTACTCTTTAATTTTGATTATTTCCCTCACCTGGTGTACGTCAACTCCAAAGATTTCATCGCCTAACCTGAATATCACCATCTGCAGCTCCTCTTCGCCATCACTTCTTAAGCTCGCCACCTGCATAGCGTATCACCTCAAAAGCCTCTTCTGAGAAATTTTACCTCCTTTGCTTCTCTATCTCACCTCCGCCAACGAACCTGCGCAGATCCCTCAGGGCGCTCTGCGCATCCTGTACAACATCTAGTAGCTGCTGCGCTGTCGCGTTGAGCTCCTGTATGGCTGCTGTCTGCTCCTCTACAGCGCTGGAAACCTGCTCGACAGCTGCTGCTTGCTCTTCAGCAGCGGCAGCAGCCTCCGAGGTCATCGCCTCGATGGACTTAACCTTATTGGACTCCTCTTGAACCAGCCTAGCCACATTCATGGCGGATTCCGCTACCTCTTCAGCGTTCTTGTATAGGGTTTCGAGAGCTTCCAGGGCCGCCATGATGACCTTCGACCCTGTCCTCATCCTATTAAGCGTTGATTCCATGGACTCCGAGACCCTGCTCATCTGCTCCTGTATCTCCCTGACGATCTCTGCTATCTGGCCGGCAGAGTTCCGCGATTCCTCAGCGAGCTTTCTAATCTCCTCAGCAACTACAGCGACGCCCCTCCCATGCTCTCCAGCACGCGCGGCCTCAATGGCTGCATTCAAAGCTAGAAGATTTGTTTGATCGGCTATACTCGTTATAGCCTCCACGATCCTCCCAATGTTCTTCACCCTATCAGCAAGCTCTTTTACAAGTCCAGCGGTCTCCTCTACACGGCTTTCCACCTGCTGTAGACTCTCTATACCTTTCTTACCATCTTCAGCACTCCTACGAGCCTCTTCCGCGGCCTTCTTAGCTTCCTCACCACTCTTTCTACTTACCTCAGCTGCGCTCTGCATAGCTTTCATAAGCTCATTCACTATTTTGGAGATCTCAGCGGATCTCGACGAAATATTCTGAGCACCTTGCGCTATCTGCTGAACAGATGTTGAGATCTCTTCAGCAGACGCACTGAGCTCCTCTACGGCTGCGGCCATGTTCTGTGCAACATTTTCAACAGAATCGATCGCTGCTCTAAGCTTCTTAAGTGCTCCTTGCAGGTTAACAGTAATTGCAGCTTTCCCGGCTCTAGGTCTTTTCGCTTCTTTCCTCTCCTCCCTCCTCTCCTCGGCTCTCCTAGTTATAGCTGTAGCAGGGTCCAACTCCATACGATCGATCCCTCATCTGATGGATATGCTGAACTCTACATTATGTTTACCTTCTGTTGACGACCAACGGCAGTTATTGCAGGTTCTTGCAGTTGTAGTACAGCGTATCCACGTTACGGCTAAATAACATCGATGCATTTCGTAGAGGAACTACTTCTAAGTCGACGACCAGTCGTCTCTCTAAACAAAGACTACAAATATGAAATCTTCTAACATCTGGGGTGCTGTAGATGAAAGTCTCTAAGGACAAGCAGGATGATTCCCTTAGAAATCGTATCACGTCCGTCTTGTCATCCATGCAAACAGATATGGCTAAGGTTGAGAACATAGTTGCGGAGTTCGAAAAGAAGATCGAAGCTATTATGAACAAGATCGATGATCTTGAACGAAGAGTTTCGTATCTCGAATCCTTACTCGGCGTCTCTAGGGAGTCTGATGAAGAAGGTGCATAGATGATGACCGTATCCGTGGCAGTACATTCGTACAGGGGTGGTACGGGTAAAAGCACTACCACAGCAAACTTGGCGGCGGTTTTGGCAGCTATGGGTTTGAAGGTGGCTACCGTGGACCTCGACCTCACCTCTCCAGGTCTACACGTGATATACGGTGTCACCGCAAACTTACTAAAGCACACCCTCAACGACTATCTCTACGGGAAGTGTAAGCTCAGTGATACTATACTGGATCTAACACGGTACCTAGGGCTTTCAAGAGGTAAGCTATACTTCTTAGGCTCCAGCATGAAGCCTGAGGAGATCGCCAGGCTTCTGAAGGAAGGCTACGATGAGAACCTGTTCAGAAAGATAGTTGAAGAGCTTGAAAGGCTTTACAACGTTGATCTGGTGCTGTTTGATACCCACCCTGGGCTCACCGAAGATACGCTCCTATCGGTTATCTCAAGCGATCTAAGCTTGTTGATAACGAGGATGGATAAGCAGGACATTACGGGAACCTATATAACAGCCCAAGTCCTGAAGCGCTTCAAAAAGGTAAGCTACGCAGTACTGAACATGGTGCCTCCGAAGTTCGCATCCATACCAGAGCTGGCCTCCGAAGTATCACGCTTGGTAGGGGCACCAGTGATAGCGGTGATCCCCTTCTATGAAGACGTGCTCGAGCATAGAAGCCATGGCGTATTCGTACTCAAGCATCCGCGCCACACATTCACAACACAGATAGTGAAACTCGCTAAAAGAATTGTATCGATCATCCGGGGATGATCTGTGGGGAAACGCGTACACGTCCTCATAGCGGACGACTCTGCATTCATGAGGAAGTTACTTAAAAGAATTGTAGAGTCTAGAGGAGAGTTCGAGGTTGTGGACGAAGCCAGCGATGGCATAGAGGCCTATCAGAAGTATCTAAGACTAAGACCCGACTTAGTTTTGCTAGACGTAAACATGCCGAAGCTAGACGGTTTATCTGCCGCAAAGAAAATACTAGCTAGCGATGCTTCTGCCAAGATAATCATCATCAGTGCTTTAGGTCAAAGATGGGCCATCGAAACGGCGCGGAGAATGGGAATAAAGCACTATATACTCAAGCCATTCAAACCTGAAGACCTCATAGAGGTTATGGAAAAGGCGCTTAAAGAGTGATGTGCTATGTGCGCAGCCTACGACCCTTCGGGGAGAAGAATCCGTGTCCTCATAGCGGATGATTCTGCATTTATGAGAAAATTAATCCGTGAAGTGTTAAGTCGCGATCCTGCGATAGAAGTCGTAGCCACCGCCTCCGACGGTGTTGACGCCGTAAATAAGGTTCTTGAGCTAGATCCCGACGTCGTCGTACTTGATGTGCAGATGCCCAGAATGAACGGTTTAGAGGCACTTAAAGAGATAATGAAGTATAAGCCTAAACCCGTCATCATATTCAGCGCTTTTACTGATAGAGATGCCGACCTGAGTCTACAAGCTCTAAGGCTGGGCGCTGTCGACATAATCCCTAAGCCGGGGGGGCCCATATCTCTAGACATAAGCGAGGTGGCTGACCAACTTCTGCTAAAGGTAAAGACTGCGGCCAGGAGTAATCTGTACGCCTTGCGCCAGCATAGCTCACTAATGCTTCAACGACACAGGCATTTCCGGTTAAGGGTACGGAGAGCCGCCGAGGAATTTCCAGACGTGGCTGTAGCCATAGCCGCCTCTACTGGGGGGCCTAGCGCTGTTGCAAGAGTACTGTCAGCCCTCCCCAAGGACTTGCCCGCAGCTGTACTAATCGTACAACACATGCCAGCTTTCTTCACTAAGAGATTCGCCGAGCACTTGGACAAGCTGTCCGAGCTCACGGTGAAAGAAGCTGAGAACGGCGAGAAACTGCGCATGGGTACAGTCTACGTAGCTCCGGGAGACTATCATATGCTCGTGGTGCAGGGAGTCGACGGTGCCCCCCAGATAAAGATTCATAAGGGACCTAAGATAAATAACGTAAGACCTTCAGCCGACCCCCTATTTCAATCCGTGGCCAGGGTGTTCGGGCGTAATGCCGTAGCTGTAGTTCTAACGGGTTTGGGCAGCGATGGGGCAGAGGGTGTTAGGTATATAAAGAGGTACGGAGGTTACGTAATTGCCCAAGATAAGGAGACTTCAGTAGTCTTTGGAATGCCTAGAGCAGCTATAGAGACCGGCTGTGTCGATACTATCCTACCGCTTCATCAAATAGCGTCGGAGATTGAAAGAGTTGTTAGAGTGAGATATCTTTCTTCGAAAGCACGCATATGAGGTGATGATGAATGGATATAAATCCTTTGGAGTACAAGGACCTGTTCTTGAGCGAGGCCAAGGATAACATTACGAAGCTAAACGAACTCCTCCTAAAACTCGAAAAAGTAAAGAGTGCGGAACTCGTGGATGAGATCTTTAGGATTGTACATTCCTTAAAAAGCTCGTCTGCAGCCATAGGCCTTGACCAGCTATCACTTTTAATGCATAGCCTAGAGGACTTACTCACCATCATCAAAGAAGGGAAGATAGATATAACATCGGATATTGTAGACATGCTGCTTAAGGGTATAGACCTAGCGGAGAGCATGATACTTGCTTTTGAAGAGAACAATCCGCCTCCAGATGCAAGAGAGTTCATAGAGGAGATTAAGAGATTCACAGAGCATGCAAAGAGTTCTCATAGTCATGCCTCAGTGAAAGATGAGTCCTTTAAACTCTACTCTCTTACCATAAAGTTCTCAGAAGATTGCACAGCTCCTAGACTCAAAATGTTTACAATACTAAAAGAGGTGGAAGAGCACGGAGTACTGGTCAAGGTACATCCGGACCCTGCCTCTGAGAATGTAAGCAGTTATGAATATGAAGTTGTGTTATATATAGAGCAGGGAAGGCTCGGCGAGCTTGAGAAGAACCTTAACAAAGTTGAAGGTGTTGAAGAGGTAAAGCTGAGAGAGGTAAAGCCCGAAGAGGTAGGAGTAGACTCTGCAACACTCGAGGAACTCATAGAGTCAAGACCTTCGTCTACAGAAATCGAGGAACTCGTTAAGAAATTTGAGGAGAGTCTTGAGAAAGAAGAGAGCGCCACGCTCAAAGTGGAACGAGAGAGCGGGTATGCACGCAGAAGAATAGAGGAAATAAAGGTCAAGGTCAAGGATCTGGACATGCTTCTCGATGTTGTGGGGGAGCTCGTACTAATAAAGTCGAGACTCTCCCGCCTTGCTAAAGAAAGCAATGTACCTAGTTTAAAGGAGGTAGTATCTTCTTTCGAAAGGACGATCAACACGCTTCAAGGAATCGTAATGGGCATGAGGCTCATACCTATAGGACAAGTTCTTGGTATGCTCCCACGCATGGTCCGAGATCTTTCAAAAGAACTTGGTAAAGAGGTGGATCTTATCATAGAAGGCAAGGATATAGCTCTAGATAGGAGGATCCTCGAAGAAATAATAGACCCCTTGATGCACATAGTGAGAAATGCAATTGATCATGGCATAGAAAGTCCGGAGGAGCGTGTCAAAAGTGGGAAACCACGTGTTGGAACTATTATAGTTCGTGCGAAGAGAGAAGGAGATTATGTGATTATAGAGGTTGAAGATGATGGTAAAGGAATAGACCCTAAAGAAGTTAAGAAGATTGCTGTGGAGAAAGGGCTCATAAGCCCGTCAGCTGCTGAGAAAATGAGTGACGAAGAAGCGTTTATGCTCATAACGCTACCGGGATTCTCAACGAGGAAGAAAGCCAGCATGGTATCAGGTAGAGGGATGGGTATGAGTGCTGTGAAAGAGAAGATTGAGTCTATAGGGGGGTCTTTAGAGATATGGTCTGTTCCAGGGAGGGGGACACGTGTTTCAATAAGACTGCCACCGTCATTAGCTATAGTGAGTGCTGTACTGGTGAGGTCATGCGGCAATGTTTACGCCATCCCGACGACGGCTGTTTCTGGGATACTTAAGTTTAATGGATCGAACATTAAGCTTGTTGCAGGTAACGAGGTGCTTGTTCATAGGGGTAGAGCTCTTCCGCTAGTACGTTTATCGTCGATACTTAAATGCGATCGTGCCGATGACGAACACGAAATACTGCTGATCGATGCTGGCCATAAAAGCTATGCACTCGCCGTGGAAGCCGTTGAAGGATTAGAAGACGTAGTCACGAAACCCGTTAACAAGTTCATTCAGGGGATCAAAGAGTTCTCTGGAGTAACGATCCTGGGCGATGGGAAGGTCTGCATGATCTTAGATCCCTATTCACTAGTTTAATGAGAGGTGAGGATACATGGCTAAGATGCCCCAGCTCGCAGCCCTCAGGCGCATAGCTCAAGAAGCATTCAGGGAAGCCGCCCACTCCATAAGCACCTTTGTAGGTAGCGATGTAAAACTTAAGCTCATTTCACTAGAAATCCTACCCCCTCTACAGTACCTAGAGGTTATAGGAGGTCAAGACTCGATAGTTGCGGCTGCATATTCCACCTCCAAAGGAGAGTGGAGCGGAATCATGTTGATCATGATGCCCTTGGAGTACGCCAGTAAAACTGTAAGCTCGTTGGTGAAGAGCTTCTTAGGGCAGAGCGAAATAAGTGAGGAACTAGCGGTGGAGACATTCAAGGAATTTGCGAACATAATCTTTGGAAGTATAGCTACGGTACTGTACAACAAAGCTGGGATCAAGATCATGTTTTCACCGCCCGAGATAGCTGTGGATAGTGCGGTGGCCATCATGGAGAGCATAGCAGTCACATACTCAACGCAATTCGATGAGCTCCTGCTATTCAGAGCTGAGATAGAGGGAGAGAAAATCCATGATATGACTCTGTTAGTAATACCAGGTCAGGGATTCGTGGACATGCTTCACGGAGCAGAACCTTAAGCTCTGCTTCACCGGGGTTACGGTATTGAGGCAGAACCTTAAATTAAGATACCTGACCAGCTCTGAAGAGATAGCTAGAGTAAGAAGCGACTCGGTAGTTGTAGGCATAGGAGGCTATGCTATCGATAAGAGCCCCGGCAAGATAGCTACATGGGCATTGGGCTCCTGCATAGCTATAATACTCTACGACCCCTACACATCAACAGGTACCTTAGCACACTGCCTTCTTCCAAGTCCCTTTAAGGGTGCAGACTTACCTACAAAATACGTATCTACGGCCATACCCTACTTGCTAAGGAAGTTAGAGGAGTTACAAATCCCGTCCCGAAGATTACAAGCAGCCTTAGTTGGAGGTGCAAACATACTGAATCTCAATAATGGCCCCAACATAGGCAGGTCCAACGTTATTAAGGCTAGGTTCCTTCTAGAGAGGTTGCACATACCCATAGTGGCTACGGATGTTGGCGGTACAAGCGGTAGAAACGTGGTTCTAGACCTAGGTACTGGAACTATCTACGTGTGGTACACCCGCAGAACATTCACAGCATTCTTCCATGAACAGAGCTAAGAGGTAAGTTTCCGTGTACATCAAGCGGCGTGAGCTTAAACAGCTGAAGGAACTCCTTAGAAAAATAACTTCCCTAGACCCGACATCGTATAAGGAGCGGTTCATCGAGCGCCGAATAGCTGTTAGAATGAACGCTCTAGGACTCAAATCTTTTCAAGAATACCTCGAGTTTATACGCAAGAACCCGGATGAAGTATACAATCTCTTTGATAACCTGACCATTAATGTATCACTGTTTTTCAGAGATCCCTTGGTGTGGAGCGCAGCCTATAGAAAAGTGTTGAAACCACTTATCGAATACAAGAGATCGAGAAATGAACACACTGTAAGGATATGGAGCGCAGGATGTGCACGAGGCGAAGAACCATACTCTATATCAATTCTCCTATATGAAGCACTGGGTCCGGGGTTAGGAGGTTTCACAATAACGATATTCGCTACTGACATAGACCCTAAGGCCTTGGAACAAGCTGAGAAGGGCGAGTATGTTCCACAGGCACTCGACAACGTCCCTAGAATGTGGTTACGGAAACACTTCGTATACGATTCTGTGAAGGGGGTTTACAGGGTTAAGCCACATATAAAGAGAATTGTGAAGTTCATGCTTCACGACGTTGTGAACGATCCGCCCTTGAACCACATAGACATAATCTTCTGCCGATACCTACTGATATACTTCTCTCGAGAAACGCAACAAAAAGCTCTTATGAACTTCCTGAAAGCTTTGAGAGAAGGGGGTTATCTCATTTTAGGCTCGGCTGAATTCCTCCCTGAAGAAATGCATAGATACTTCGAAGTTATCGATCTAAAGGCCCGTATATATAAGAAGGTGTGGGGAGGTATTTGATGTAGAGTTCTTAGAGGGTAGATCTCTTTGGTTACACCACGTGAAAGCTAGAGAGTAGACTGGTAAAGCCCTTTAGGCGACAATGTTAGATGATGAGCGAAAAAGAGTTCCCCTAGACAACCACCTCAGCAGATAAAGCTATTCTTAAAGCATCTGCATCTACCGCGATTTTAAGCTCGACGAGGCTACTGTGAGATTTACACATGGTGTGTTTCAAACTTGTTTGCTTAGTCTAGGATTGAAGATCTCGTCAAGTGCATAACCTATGAACACGGATGTTAGGACTAGAAGCGGTATACCTATGCTGGGAGGCACCACGTACCGCCTAGGTACATACTTCCAGATGTGTTTCAGAAACTTAAGCATCTGGCCAAACCCGTTCTTTAGCCACACGTAGGGTTTGTCTAGGTAGAGCTTGATGGTGTGATTGTCTATGATCCCGTACCTGCTTACCATCTTGACGTCGGGATGTCTAGACGGAAACTCGTACTCCTTATAGAAATCGATGCTGAAGGCTATGCAGACCGTGGACTTGACACCATCGTGCCGGGTTTCTGATCTTAAGAGGTCGGGATTCTTAATGTACTTCATCCGAGCTACTATCGGTACCTGCTCCTCCTGCGCCAAGATCGCGCTGGTCTGTGGAATTAGGGCAAGAATCACGGACGCTACCAAGAGAAGTGCCTTATATCTTCATTTAGAGCTATCTGCCCGGTTGAGGTGTAGAGACCCGTATCTGTTATATAATCTTTCGGCTAACCTCCTATACACTGTTCGGGGTCTAGTTAGAGACCTAAAGCGTTTCGGGTAGGGTGGCTGGACATTATGCATGCTAACATGCCGCTCTTCCAATTCCCGTACCCTTCATACCGCCGAGGCCAGGCCGAAGTGGTTGAAGAAGCACAGCGCGTGGTTGCCGAAGGAGGGATCTATGTCTTGCAAGCACCTACAGGTTTTGGGAAGACCTCTGCTGTTCTGGAAGCTGTTGCAAGAGCTCTGTCGGGTGGTGAGAAGGTTCTCTACATAGTCAGAACCCGGAACGAGATCTCTCCTGTTGTGCGCGAACTGGTGCGCGGGGGTGCTAAGTACACTATACTCTTCAGTGCGAAGCTCATGTGCCCCCTGGCACGTGATGTTGCCATCGAGCAGGAGGACTTTTGGCTCAGCTGCTCGCTGCTTAGGTCGAGGGGCCTCTGCCCATTCTTCGAAGACCTCCCCAAGGTGTCGAGCGATGAAGTTCTCAAAGTGCTCTTGGAAGTGGGCGATAGGTACGAGGAAGTACCTCATCAGATTACAGAGAGGTTGAAGGTCTGCCCCTTCTTTGCTTTGGCGAACCTGGTCAAGGACGTTACGTTCGTCGTAGCTACATACCCTTACTTCTTCAGAGAAGAGGTCTATAGCGCTATCTTCGGCGATGTGGAGAGGAGCTCCGTGGTGCTCATCATCGACGAGGCTCATACGTTGGCAAACCCCTCGTCCATCATCAGCGAGAAGCTCAGTACCAAGCATATGAGGAGCGCTGTCGAGGAGCTTAGACGATACCTGCCAACGTCTTCTACGCTCACCGACTACCTAGAGAAGGTTGTTAAAACTGTTGAAAGTTTTGCGCGTGAGAAGAAGGTGAAGCACGTAGCTAAAGGCTTTGTGATCCAGGAACCCAGCCTGGTGGACGCACTTATTGATGCGGTCACAGACATCAAACTGTCCATGATCGTGGAGGAGGCGGGCGGGCCAAGCGACTTCGTGAGTAGAAGACTTAAGCTAAGCCGTGTTTCGAGGGTGCTTAAACTCGCGTTGAGCAAGGGTTTCGAGACATTTGTGCAGAGAGTAGGGGAAGAGGTGTATCTCTACGTACTCCCAGTATCGCTTGAACCAGTTAGGCAGCCTCTTGAGCAGGTGAGAGCAGCCATACTCATGTCCGGTACTATGCCCCCTCCGGACTTCTTCGAGCACGTGCTGAGACCTTCGCGTAAGCTAGTGTACCGCGATGTTGAAGAGGCTGTGGGCCCGATATTCCCTAGAGAACATACGTACACGATCGTGTTGCTGGAACCCTCATCTACCTACAGGCTCCGAAGCGATCGCATGTTCAGGGTGTACGCTAGGTACATAGATACAGCTTTCGAACGTTTAAGGAAAGGCGTCATGCTCGTTGTGTACCCCAGCTACGAGTTTATGAACAGCATAAGGCTCTTCTCTTCAGCATCTCCCTCCTACTTCGAGGACGAACGCACAACGTTGGAAGAAGTACACGTGTTTGCTCATACCCACTCTAAATGCGCTGTTCACGTAGTTGCTGGTGGGAAGATAGCTGAGGGCGTAGAGCTCCTCAATGACGAGGGTAGAAGCTTGATAAAGCTCGTGTTCAT
>Ga0180301_10004169_pt1 | contig 11178 bp, 9 predicted proteins | sample GuaBasSediGuay16_FD_121797 | JGI IMG/M metagenome (GOLD analysis project Ga0180301, IMG submission 121797) | Subseafloor sediment microbial communities from Guaymas Basin, Gulf of California, Mexico - Guay16, Core 4569-2, 12-15 cm | ecosystem: Environmental > Aquatic > Marine > Hydrothermal... | reverse complement strand
GCGTGAAGATAAGCTGCGTTAAGAGGAACGGGAGGACCATGGTGACCGATGCGCCCGACTACGAGATGGCTGCTTACCTAGGGTCGAATCTAGGTGTGTTCAAGCCCGAGGAAGTATCCTACCTCTCTGCACTTGCCGACGAGCTTGGGCTCTGCGGTATCCAGACGGGCAACGTCATGGGCTTCGCGCTCGAGCTGTACCAGCGCGGGATCCTGACAAAGGAGGACGTTGGCTACGAGCTTAGGTGGGGCGATGTGAAGTCGCTTAGCAGGCTTATGGAGGACATAGCGTACCGCAGAGGTATAGGCAAGATACTTGCTGAGGGCACCTACAGAGCCGCGGTGGCGATCTCGAAGCTAAAGGGCGTCGACGTCTTGAGGTACGCAGTACAGGTCAAGGGTATAGGCGTGGGTGCCCATGGGATAAGGAGCGGCAAGGACTATCCGCAGCCCCATGCGTACGCGGCAGGAGTCCAGGGGGCGGACCACACATCTGTGGCCCCAGAACAAGACAAGGTGTTCAACGACAGCGCAGTGATATGCATATTCAACCTGGTTGACTGGGACACCATGATAGCCCTACTCAACGCCGTAACCGGATGGAATGTTACACGCGACGAGATCTTCAAGGAGATCGGTCCGCGCATCCTATCGCTGCAGCGCATACTCCTACTCCTAGGAGGACCTGATGTCTACTGGGACCCGAGGATCCACGACGATAACCCACCGAGGTTCTACGAACCCCTGCCTACAGGACCCTACAAGGGCAAGGCAGCGAACAGGAAGGAGGTGGAGGAGAAGAAGCGGGAGTACTACAAAGAGCTCGGATGGGATGAGCTTGGCGTACCAACAGAGGAAACTCTGAGAAGGCTGGGCATAGAAGATGCCATAAGAGATGTAGAGAGGATTAGAAAGAGGCTAGGGATAGGCGTCTGAGATATGTAACGAGCCACTAACCAATCTATGTTATGTAGAGTAACGATGTTTTAAGCAGTTTGACCATTAACAACAGTGGTACTACATTGCAGAGCAGAATATCCTTTTAATACTTAGTGAACAAGGTAAAGTTAAAACGTGCTTAAGGCAATTCAGTAAATGGCAGTTCTTTTAGTAGAACGGAGTGTGTATGGGCTATGCAGCGCAGGAGAGTATTAGGTCCTGTAACCATACTGCTGTCCTCGCTGTTGATAGTATTCATTATGCTATCAAGTAGTTTACCAAATAGTTTCAGGAGAGGGGAAGTACGTAGCCTTGACTCGTTGGTATATCCGAGCAATGCAACAACCATAGAGCTTACTGGTTGTCGTGTACTAGTTAATGATACTAAGCCTATGCCAAGAACCACAATCCGAACTATTGCAATAACGGTATTGATTAACGGAACAGCCGTAGGAACAACCACCATTTTAAGTAGGCAAGCGAATACTTTAGGTGATGTTCATGAGAGAACCTATAGACTCCTGCCAATAGTAGAGTATTCCTGTGGCGGTAAATTGCATGCTATTGAGTTTACCAAGCTAAGGCATGTAAATGTATCGAAGATATCGCTGATGATTATAGAGTACATGGCACCCGCACCAAGCAAAGGTATCAAGTGCTTTAGCAATGAGGGCGATGATATATATGTTGAATTAGTAAATGGCTCTAAGAAGCCTATGAAGAAAACCCTCCTATATACTGTGCTTATTGAACACGGAGGATATATAATCTTAGAAAAAAGATAACAGAAGCGTCGTTAAACTAGTGATGGTTCTGAATTACTTAGATGGTTACACAAAACAGTATGGCATAGAGATCGTGCGAGTAAGAGTGAGGCAGATATGTCTAGATAGCAACTGTACAGCAGTATTTACGTAATCAAAATAGCGGTAATACACGCAGTCTCCTAGGAGATCCTTTCCCATCCTCATACAGTCTCTCTATGGTAAGTATTATGCTCAGCCCTACAGCTTTACTTTTAAATTCTTAGGAAGAACGCCTAAATTAATTGCGATCAGCTGAGACAGGTTTAATCACCAGCTCATATGGGGGTTCTCATCATCTCCGCTGGGTTCTTAACTCCTGATGGGTATTAATAGTTGTTGGGTAGGAACGGTTGTGATGACACGACGGTCTCCTGATGTGTGATGAGACTTCTCTTCGCTGAAAGCGTATAGAGGTTCTAAAAGATTTGTAGCACCCTAGCACCCTATCTCTATCTGGTTTGGTGAGTGATTTGGGTAATCCGAGGAGCGTTGTCGAGGTCAGTGATGAGAGGCCGATCGCCAGGGGGATCTACCGTGGGCTGTGCATGAACTGCGGTGGCGAGGTTGAGGATCTGAGGCTGCTATACGGACTACCCTGTAGTAGGTGTTTACCGGAGAAGGAGCTTAGGAGTTACGGGAGCTTCCGCGAGCTCGCCTCTCGCGTTAAGAATGTTAGGAAGGGTAGCGTGCTTGAGAAGATGGTTAGCATAGAGAGCTTTGTTAGCGAGCTCGAGGACCTGTTCAGGAGGTGTGTCGGAAGCAACTTCTGGAGCATACAGAGGATGTGGGCGTATAGGCTCGCTCAGAAGCAGAGCTTTGCCATGATCGCCCCCACGGGTGTGGGTAAGACCACCTTTGGGCTTGTCGCGGCGCTATACTACGCTATGAAGGGTAGGAAGACCTACATCGTTGTCCCGACCACTGTGCTCGTCACCCAGTATGAACAGAGGATCTACGAGTTCAGCGAGAAGGCGGGCTTCGTACCCATGGTTGTGGCTATACACTCGAAGATCCCGGGGAAGAGGCGTAAGGAGCTCGAGGAGCAGCTCAAGAACGGGTTGTTCGACATAGCCATAACTACGACCATGTACCTGCAGCGGAAGTTCAGCGAGGTTCTGCGGAGCGTTAGGGTGGACCTCGTATTCGTGGACGACGTCGATGCGATCATGAAGGGGAGCCGTGCGGTAGAGTACGTGCTCCAACTCATAGGATTCACGCCGAGCGATATTGACCTCGGGTACAAGTCGATGAAGCTGCGCACCTTGATCGCGGCTGCCGAGCACAATAGGGATAGGTACCTCAAGGAGTTCGAAGAGGTTCAGAGAGCCTTGCGGAAGAGGAGGGAGAGCGCTGGTGTGCTGATACTAAGCTCGGCTACGGGGCGCGCCCGTGGACGAAGGGTTAAGCTGTTCCGCGAGCTCCTGGGGTTCGATGTGGGGACCCGTGCGGAGGTCTACAGAAACGTAGTCGATACCTACGTAGAGCCGAGCGATAAGCGCAGCGCCTACGAGATCCTCATAGACATCGTTCGGAGGCTCGGACGCGGAGGACTAGTATATGTTCCCGTGGATAAGGGGATCGAGGAGGCTGAGAAGGTAGCCGAGCTCCTCCGCAGCCACGGGGTGAGGGCGGATACCCTTATTTCGGGCAGGGGTGGTGGGCTTGAGAAGTTCGTCTCGGGGGAGCTAGATGTTCTCGTAGGTGTCGCGGTGTTCTACGGGCTGCTGGTGAGGGGTATAGACCTTCCCGAGCACGTTAGGTACGCTGTCTTCCTAGGGGTTCCACGCCACAAGATCTCGCTAAGGCTTGAGGAGCCCAGCCCCCAGAATATGCTGAGGCTATCAACAGTGCTCTCGGAGGTCGTTGATGAGGGTACTAGGCGTGAGATAGCTAGATACCTACCTGTACTACGCAGAATACTCCGCAGGTACTCCCAGCAGGCAATTAGTGAGATGGTGAAGAGGCTCGCATCTGGTGAGGCCCCCAGGAGCCGTGAGGAGGAGGCTCTGCTCAAGCTCTACAACCTGCTAGGAGAGGTGCTCTCAAGGAGGGAGGTCGTTGAGGCCCTTAAGGCCTATCCGCGGGCAGCTGTTGTAGAGGAGGAGGGCAGGCTCTACCTACTCATACCTGACGCCGCTACGTATATACAGGCAAGCGGCAGGACCTCTAGGCTTTTTGCGGGAGGTATAACGCGGGGCCTCTCAGTAGTTATCGTAGACGATGCGAGGCTTCTCCGCGGGCTCGAATACAGGCTTAGGTGGTACATAGAGGACTTCGAGTTCAAGAGGCTGGACGATGTTGATCTACAGGAGGTTCTGAAGCAGATCGACGAGGATAGAGAGCTTGTCAGGGCAATAAGGGAGGGCCGGGCCAAGGTCATAAAGAGCGTGAAGGAGCTCGTGAAGACGGCCCTCATGATAGTGGAGTCGCCGAACAAGGCCAGGACCATAGCGGGGTTCTTTGGAAGGCCCACGGTCAGGGATATCGAGGGGGTTAGGGCGTACGAGGTGGATATAGGGAGCCTCCACTTAACGATAGTTGCTAGCGGGGGCCACGTCTTCGACCTTGTAGAGGATGATGATCACCCGGCATCGATATACGGAGTCAGGGTTGTTGAGGATAATGGGAGGCGCAGGTTCATTCCGGTCTACGGCTTCCTCAAGAGGTGCCTGGACTGCGGCCACCAGTTCGTCCTACGCAGCGACACGTGCCCTCTCAAGGATGCGCTGCCGGAGCTGCACAAGGACCACGGGCCCCACCGCATCAAGAGCAGTGAGAGTGTCATAAGGACCCTTCAGCGCCTAGCCCTAGAGGTAGACGAGGTTCTCATAGCTACGGACCCCGATGCCGAGGGTGAGAAGATAGGCTTCGACATAGCACTGGCCTTGGCGCCCTTCGCCAAGACTATAAAGAGGATAGAGTTCCACGAGATCACCCGTAGGGCGATAGTCAACGCCCTCAGGAACCCGCGGCCGATAAACATGAGGCTTGTAGAGGCCCAGATCACAAGGAGGATAGAGGATAGGTGGATAGGCTTCGCCCTATCAGAGCTGGCCACCCGGGTCCTCATAGACATACTCTGCAGGGATAGCGGCGAGGACTACGAGAAGTGCAGGAAGAGGAGGCTCAGCGCAGGCAGGGTTCAGACACCCACCCTAGGCAGGATAATAGAGGTGTTCCTACAGAGAGAGCTTACGAAGAAGCCGTTCCTGATAGTCAGGAGCGGTGCGCTTACTATAGAGGTTCCGATCGAGTATGCTCCGGAGTACCGTAGGAACCTATCGACGAAGCTTAGCATACGTATGGAGCCCGTAGAGAGGAGGTTCGAAAAGCTCAACCCGCCTCCGCCATTCACAACGGATGTGATGATAACGGAGGCGTCCACGCTCTTCGGCATCCCTGCGCCCCAGGTCATGTCCTTGGCTCAGGAGCTGTTCGAGATGGGCCTGATAACCTATCACCGTACGGATAGCACGAGGATATCTACGGCGGGGATAGGCGTTGCGCGCGAGTACATACAGAGCAAGTTTGGCGAGCTCGCCAACGAGTTGTTCAAGCCCCGTACCTGGGGCGAGGGCGGGGCGCATGAGGCTATAAGGCCTACCAGGCCGATCGACTCCGAGACCCTACGCGAGCTGATAGCGGAGGGGGTTATAGAGCTCCCGACCCGGCTTACGAGAGCGCACTTCATGCTCTACGACCTCATATTCAGGAGGTTCATAGCCAGTCAGATGAAGCCCGCCGTGGTAGAGAAGACCAAGTTTAGAGCCAGCGTATGTATGGAGGGTAAGTGCTTCTACAGCACGGAAGTAGAGCTCGTAACGGGAATTGCAGACCCAGGCTTCATGCTTGTCTACCTACCGATAAGGGTGGTGCCTATACCTCCTGTGGAGCTCAGGCTCGCGGTGGTAAGCGCTAGGAAGAAGAGCATAAGCAGCGTTAAGCTGCTGACGCAGGGTGATGTCGTTAGGTGGATGAAGGAGGTGGGGATCGGTAGGCCCAGCACCTATGCAAAGATAGTGGACACCCTCCTTAAGCGCGGCTATGTGGTAGGTAAGAAGGCCCTTGTACCGGTGAGGAAGGGGGTATACGTATACACCCTGCTCTCCGGCGCTAGGAGGTCAGCAATACTAGAGCTCTACAACAAGCTGGGGCCTGAGGAGCGTGAGAAGCACAGTGAGATCCTCGCAAAGAGGTTCAAGCTCGATAAGAGGGTTATAGACGAGTTCACCGAGAGGATGGAGCAGATAATCAAGCAGATCGGGGGGCTACGCATAGGCGTAGACGAGGTGCTGGAGAAGGTATCCAACATGGTCAGCGTCAAGAGAACGAGCCTGCTGCAGAGCCGTATGGCTGATATAGAGGAGGGTAGGGTCAGGTATGAGGAGGTTGTTGAGGAGCTGTTCAATGAGCTACGGGAGATAGGGCTCCTGCCGCATAGGGTGGGCGGCGGGTGAAGGTAGACTATATTTATCGCGGCGTCGTAAATTGTTCCTAGAAGGGGAGCAGGTGTTTCTACGGTCATGCCAAGCGGCTCTAAACAGGGTGTAGTGCTAGCCATAGCCCATATGAGGATAGAGCTAGGCAACAAGAGGCGTAACTTGGAGAAGCTAAAGTCCTTTGCCAGGACCGCTAGGAGCAGCGGTGCGAAGATACTGGTGCTCCCCTCATTCTTCAACATAGGCCCTGTGCTCAGCAACTCGTTCAAGATCAGGATCGGTAGAAGAACTATGATAGAGACTGTGCCGGGGACCACCTCGGACTACCTATACGGCATTGCGGAGGAGTACGGGCTCTACATAGTCACGGGCCCGATAATAGAGCGTCAGGGCTCTAGGTACTACCTGACGTCGCTGGTCGTAGCGCCTCTGCACGGCGTCATGGCTAAGTATAGGAAGATACTCGTCGACAGGGATAAGGAGTTCCTCTCGCCGGGGAAGGAGCTCGCCCTTCTAAACCTAGGGCTCTCCATGGGGCTGCTGATCGAGGAGGATATACTGATACCCGAGCTCGCAACTATGCTTGTGCTAAACGGCGCTAGGCTCCTCCTTGTTTTCCAGAAGCTTGAGCGGGAGTGGCTCAGGTACCGCCACGTCCTGATAACTAGGGCGTTGGAGAACCGGGTCAAGGTGATAGGGGTTGGGGGTATTGTTGCCAAAGGCGAGGAGGAGTTCCTTGAGATACCGACGCTTATAATAAACGATGAGGGTGCTGTGGTTGATGAGGTTAAGGGTTTCGAGGACAGAATCTCCGTTGTAGAGGTCGAGACCCCATCTATGGCAACGGACTACTTCTTGGAGATCAAGAGGATGGTGCTCAAGCGGTTCCTGAAGAACTTGAGGAGGCTTGTTCGCGAACGTCCCTAACTACCTTGCGTGCGAAGAGTATGTAGCCCGTGTGCCCAACCATACGCGTCTCGGGCCTCAGGGCCCCTTCAACAAGCTGGTACTCTCTTAGCAGGATCTCGAAGCACCTAGCATCTACAAACCCCCCATGCCTCCTCATCGATGCGTATGTCTTCTCAACCTGGTTTACCGTCGGGAGGAAGACCAGTAGTGGGGCCGATGGCTTCAGCGCCCTGTATACAACGTCTAGGGCGGTCCATGGGTCTGGAAGGTCTAGGAATGCTGCGTCGAACTCCTCATTAAGAGAGGCCTCCCTGATATCCCTCACCCTTATCTCCACGAACCTATCCAGCCCAACCCTCCTCAAGTTCTCCATAGCCACCTCAGCGAACTCCCTCCTCAGCTCGTATCCCACGACCACACCATCGGGTCTAACGGCGTTGGCGAGTACGGCTGTTAGAACACCGCTTCCTACACCCGCCTCCAGGACCCGTGAGCCGGGTCCTATGCCGCTGAGTATGAGCATGAAGCCTAGGTCCTTGGGGTATATGACCTGGGTCCTTCTCTCAAAACCCTTCTCTATATAGTCTATGAGTAGGGGGCGCAGCAGGTAAGCTTTGAACCCGAGGCTTAGCCTCACAGCCTCTCCGAAAACCCTTCCGATGACGTTCTCGTAAGGGATCGACCCTCTATCAGAACCGAAAACCCCTCCCCTACGCACCCTGTGTATCCAGCGCCTCCTCCTGTCTACGAAGAACAGGACCTCCGCCCCCTCCTCAATGGTGGTTGAGGGGCTCAGCACTGGTATCCCCTCTCACTAATCGACAATACCAGCCCTCATCATTACCCTCGCTAAGAGGTTTCGGGGAGAGGAAGTATAAGCGTCACGGAGCGTAACAAATATGAGTTGCTCTAGAGCAGCTCAGGCCTAATCTCAATGACCTTGAGCCCGCTGGGCTCGCGGATCCTCCTCTCATCGGCCTCGTGATCGGGTGAGTACCAGAGTTCACGCTTTAACAGCTCCCTGATCGCGGCCCTGATCACCTCGCTTCTAGATGAGTAGCGCCCCATCCTCACGAGCTCATCTATCCCCTCTATGTATGCCTCGGGCATCTTAACGGTGACGATCCTCATCAGCTCTTCACCATTCCTAAACCTAGCCCAAGATAATAACTTATAAGTGTGGACTCTACATGAGTTCGGAGGAATACCTCTAGTGGTGTGAGGGGCTTGGGCACCAAAGGAGGGAAGCCAATCACCGCTATCGAGAGGAGGCAGCGCAGGCTTATGCAGCGCGCCGAGAGGCGTGAGAGAAGAGAGGAGAGACGCGAGAAGAGAACAGCGATCACGGCGCTTGAGCGCGAGATCGCGCGGAAGGTCGAGAGGGATGTCAGGAACATGGACCTTATAACGCCCTTCGAGATCGTCCAGAGGTACAACGTCAAGTACAGCACCGCGAAGAGGGTGCTCCTAGAGCTCGCTCGGAGGGGCGTCGTCAAGATACACCTGAAGACCCGTAGGTTGATAATAGCGGTTCCGGTGAAGTAGCCGGAGTAAGGACTAGTTATTTTAGCCACGTCCAAGCCCTAGTACTGCTCGGAGCAGTGGTGTCTATACTTGTCACGGGATGAGAAGAAAGATGTTTTCCGCAGCACGGTCGCAATTAGGCTGGCGTCCATACGCGACTTAATAAGGATAGCTAGCACCGCCGCTGCCTCTATGCAGCCGACGTACATACTGAGGTACAAGAACAAGGAGGGGAAGACCGTTATAGGGTTCCTAGCGGTCTTCCGCGACTACTACAACCTTTACGGGCTTCCCCTATTCTACTACGTGGTTGACCGCGACAACGAGCTGAGGGATGCGAATTACGTACTGGTAAGGCTTGATGAGACGGGGGAGAAGATAGAGCCTAGCAAGACCACGAAGCCGGGGTACATAGCGGTACCCATAGTGAATGTTGATAAGGCACCTGACTTCCTTCTGCCCTCAGAAGTCGAGTAATGGGTGAAGAGGGTATTGAGTGAGAAGCAACCCCCCTCTAAGTACGGTGAGTCGTTCAGCCGATGGTTCGAGTGGATAATACAGGAGGCGGAGATCTACGACTACGGCAGGTACCCCGTTAAGGGTATGGGTGTGTGGATGCCGTATGGCTTCCAGATCAGGCGGAGGGTTGTGGAACTCATACGCAGGCTCCTAGACGAGAAGGGGCATGAGGAGATCCTGCTCCCTCTACTAATACCGGAGACGATCTTTAGGAAGGAGAGCGAGCATGTGAGGGGGTTTGAGGAGCAGGTATTCTGGGTTACGAAGGCGGGTGGCGAAGAGCTAGATGTGAAGCTGGTTCTGCGCCCCACTAGTGAAACGGTCCTCAGCTACATGGAGAGCCTATGGATAAAGAGCTACAAGCAGCTCCCTAAGAAGTACTACCAGATCGTGAGCATGTTCCGCTACGAGACCAAGATGACGAAGCCCATGATAAGGCTGCGCGAGGTCACGACGTTTAAGGAGGCCCACACGCTCCACGAAACCTTTGAGGATGCTGAGAGGCAGGTGCTAGAGGCGATAGAGATTTACCGCAGGTTCTTCGACGAGCTAGGCATCCCCTATGTGATATCCCGTAGGCCCCAGTGGGATAAGTTCGCAGGCGCCCTGTACACCATAGCCTTCGACACCGTTATGCCCGATGGTAGGGTGCTGCAGATAGGCACAGTTCACCACCTCGGCCAGACCTTCACAAAGGTGTTTGAGGTTAGGATCCAGAGGAGGGATGAGAGCATAGGGTATGCATGGCAGACGAGCTACGGGATCTCCGATAGGGTGATAGCGTGCGTAATAGCGTATCACAGTGATGAGAGGGGGCTGATGCTGCCCTCCATAGTGGCTCCTATACAGGTGGTCATAGTCCCCATACCCGCGCCCAAGGATCCCGAGAAGACGGGTTTGGTTATGGACTACGCCCGCGGGATCTACGATGAGCTGAAGAGGCATGGTATACGGATCAAGCTCGATGATAGAGAGGAGCTGCGCCCGGTCGACAAGTACTTCGAGTGGGAGTTGAAGGGCCCGCCCCTGCGCGTAGAGGTTGGCCCTAGGGAGGTTGAGAGGTCCCAGGTTACTCTGTTTAGGCGCGACTCCATGAAGCGTATAGTGGTGCCCCGCAGCGAGCTCGTGCAGTCGGTTCAAAGGCTCCTGGGGGAGATCGATGAGGCTCTGAGGAAGAGGTCGTGGGAGTGGTTCAGGAGCAGGGTAAGGACGTTTAGCAGCATCGACGATGCTGTCGAGTTCGTTAGGCGTGAAGGCGGAATAGCGCAGATCCCGTGGTGTGGCGATGAGAGGTGCGCAGCAGATCTGGAGGCGAAGCTAGGGGAGGGGATAAGGGTCCTGGGTTCACCCGTACATAGCATCGAAAGGGTTGAGCCTCCCAAGGATGCCAAGTGCCCGGTCTGTGGGAGGCGCGCCGTTACGTACCTACGCATTGGGAAGAGCTACTAGGGCTAGCACCATAGCTAAGCTTTTATATTCAAGTGGCTAACCAATAGCTACCGGCGGGTATCTGAAATGCCGAAGAAGAGGCAGAGTAGGGGTAGGAAGAAGGGGAGCAAGGGTTCGGTAGAGCTAGTTCAATGTGACAACTGCGGAGCCCTAGTGCCCCGTGACAAGGCGGTGTGCATAACGAGGTGGTACAGCCCCGTCGACCCCCAGCTGGCGGAGGAGCTCGAGAAGAAGGGAGCGATTATAGCGAGGTACCCGGTAACGAAGTGCTACTGCATAAGCTGCGCTATACACCTAGGGATACTCAAGGTAAGGCCCGAGCACGAGAGGAAGAAGTACGTACCCCTCCAGGCTAGGGGCAGGAGGTAGGAGACCTATCAACTATTTTACGGTTGCTGGAGCGCTCTTCTTACGTAGAGAACCCTCTGTATAGCTGTTGCCGAGTTAAGCAGGGCCAAGATCAGGGATAGCGTATCGGCAAGACCGAGATTAGCCAGCTGCATAGAGGGGTTCACTCCGGCAGCGTAGAGGATGCTCAACACGATCAAAACGATGATCCTCTCAGCCCTCTCAACGAGCCCGACACCCTCTAGG
>Ga0180301_10004168_pt1 | contig 11180 bp, 13 predicted proteins | sample GuaBasSediGuay16_FD_121797 | JGI IMG/M metagenome (GOLD analysis project Ga0180301, IMG submission 121797) | Subseafloor sediment microbial communities from Guaymas Basin, Gulf of California, Mexico - Guay16, Core 4569-2, 12-15 cm | ecosystem: Environmental > Aquatic > Marine > Hydrothermal... | reverse complement strand
GGAGCCCTCACGCTGACGTGCACCGTGCGCCTGCCAGCAAGCCCCCCCTTAACCATCCCGGATACCATTACAATCCCCGTATTACAAATGTAACACAAGAATAAAAGAGTTTCCACCCGGAACACCGCCGCAAAAACCGTAGACCCCTAGGGAGGCACCCCAACACGCAACCCACAAAACCCTACCCTACACACCCATCACACCCACGAAAAACATCATCATCAAACAACTAAACGTTAAACCCCGGAAACAGGGACGGCAACGCAGCCGTCAACCATCAGCAGCCAGCCGAAGCCGCCAGCCAAGGTAAACACCCTCCTCGCCTCATCAAGTGCCTCCTCCACCTCCTCAGCTAACCCATCCTCCAACGCATTAAAATTCATTAGGCCTTCCCCGAGAATCCCGGAACCCTCTTCCTCTCAGCTAACCCCCCTTAAAGGCTTAAACAGCGCCAACCTCACCACGCAGCCCCTCGCCACCAGCCACCTCTTCAGCGATAACACACCCTGAGCGAAGCCGCAAGCAATCACCGCAGCCCTCCGCCGCCAGCACGCCACCACACGCTGCCTACCTCACACAGTCCCCCCTCAACGCTGCCTACAGGGGCGTGGAAAACAAAACTTATGACGGCACTCCTCTGGGTGGATGACTTAGATTCCCGTTCCCATGCCACCTACAGGAGAGTGGAAAAGCTTATGGTGGCGCCCACCCTCCTAAGCCGCCACAAAAGGATCCACGTCCACGTGCACGCTGAAGCTCCTCTGCAAGCGGCTGAACCGTAACGCTACAACCCCAAAACCAAAGGCCCTCAACCCGTCCTGAAGGATCCCCCGTAAGCCGATGCCTTCCACCTCAAACCGGGTTAAACCTTCACGTTGAAAAGCTCCTCAATAAGCCTCACACACGCCTCAACATGCCTCTTTGCTCTCTCGTAAGCCTCCGGGGCGTAATCCCTAAAGTACTCGGCGTCCACACCAACTTCATACCCGTACCCCGCCAGCCCCCTCAGCTCGGAAGCTCCGAAACGTTACCCGCCAGCCCGTCAACCATAGACTTAAACCATCCGGGAACCCCTTTCACCCCGGGAACCATCCTGAGAGCAGCGCTCACATCATGCCCCCTCGGGTACCCGACTCCAAGCACCAGCAGGACAGCCTTAGAAGCTTGCTCAACAGCCATCTGCGACGAGTAAACCACGTCATCCCACCTGCCATCCTCCAAAGCCCTAAACGCACCCTAAGCCACCTGCAACTCCTCCTCAAGGCGGAAACGGCGACGTCAACGCTCGTAACACCGCTCAAAACCTCACAACCTCCCCCGCCCTCGCCTCCCCGAAAACCCAGTACCGCTCACCGCTAGGAAGAGTAACCCTCCTCGCCCCCATCCTCAGCATCCTCTCCCTAAGCGAGCCAAGCACCCCCTCCAGGAAGCCCCCCTATCATACAGGATCACCCCATCAAGCAAAGCATCAAGATACACCATGTTAAACCTCCCAGCCTCCTCCACGCTCAAAGGATAATTCTGGACAACAGGCCAGAACCCACGCCGCAAAGCCTCCCCATACTCCACCGACCTCTCAAGCAACTCCTTCACCCTCCCAAGCTCCCTCACCCTCTCCCACACCGGAACACCCTCCCACCCCTCAACAACAACCACAAAATCAATATCACTATCCCTACCCCAATCCCCCCTGGCAACAGACCCAAACAGCATAACACTCACCAACCTCCCCCCAAACACCTCCCAAAGCAACTCACAATACCTCCTAACCACCGGAGCGTAAACACCATGAGGTATCCTATCAACATTCCTAACCTCAAAACCACAACGCAAAACCCACCACCCCCAAAAGCAAGCCAGAAACCCTAACACCCCTACCCGTCAACCTACACCCCACCAAAAACCCCAACAAGCCCCAAACCCCTAAGCAACCTCAACCTACCAGCAAGCGTCCCAGAATTACCAACAACACACCTAAAATCACTAAACCTAGCCTCCCCCCTCTCCACCAAAAACCTAAGCAAACCCAAAACACAACGACCAATCAAAAACACCACCAAACCACACACTATACAAAAACACATTTAAAACTTAACCAAAAATACACCAACACCAAAACACAAAAACAACCACGAAAACAACACTAAAAGATACCCTCAAATAAAACCAAATAAACTAAAAATAAAACCAACCAAAAACATTCAGGAAACCCCTAAATCAAAAACCACACAACCTCTAATTATACCTACCAATCAAGAAACCCAACTTATCTTATCTCCAATCATCCAACCCTTTGTAAAGCAGCCATCAGCACCTCACTCTTAGGGGATCTCTTTACGAAAAACGTCCTTACACAATGTAAGTACACTCTCTCAAAAATCAAACTTCTTTAATTCTCTCACTACAAAAACACAATAACAACCCTTTTCAACTACTTAACTCTTCATCTTAGCAACCTATAGCCCCCTTCAAACCCCAAATTAACTTAGGAAAACGCTTAACCGACTATGTAGCCTTACATGCCATCAAAACAAAGCAAACCGTTTTTCGCTCATTAAACTCCATCAACCATGCAGCATACAAGTACCTTTATAATCAACGATCATAATTTATCCTAAACAGAAACCAAAAAGAATAATCAAGCATCTACCATAAAAAATTATAAAAGAGCGATTCCAAATGGGCTGAATTCTAAAACCTTATAACATTATTTTCGTTTTCTATCATTCAGGGTGTTCATGTTGGGTTCTGTGGACGTTCTCATTTTAACTTTGGGCTTTGAGCCTGGTCCTTTAGTTAGTGCTATAGCATCCTATGTCACAGAAGGATTAAGTTCCAACGCAGAAATCATCGTTTTAACCCCCACTTTCTTTGATGAAAGAGCTGAGAGAGCTTGGAGACAGCTACAAAACATTTTTGAAATGTTAAATCTGAAAGTGAGTGGTGTCAGTCTTAAAAAAGTTTCCGTAGACCTCAATGATTTCTCTAAAGCAGTATTGCAAGTGAAGAAGCTTTTCTCTAACTTTAAAGATAAGAAGCTTTGTATTTCATTTACTGGTGGAATGAGAGCACTCATTTTAGCGGTTTTTGTTGCTTATTTATTAACCGATTGGCAGCACCATCCAAATTTAACCGTTTTCTTAGAAGGAAGAGGCCTAGCATTAAGCATTCCACGCTTAAGCTTATGTCTAGGTGTTAATGTTAACGAACATATGCTTAAACTAATGAAATACATGCGGCCAGGAGTAGTCTATAAGCCTGGAGATTTATGTGGCTTCTTAAACAAGGACAGAAGCACCGTTTACAGGCAGCTTAAATCGCTTATAAACGCTGGTCTGGTTGAAAGAGTTACAGGAGGTTTTCGACTTACATTATTAGGCGAGTTAGTCAGCGATTTTGTTGCATAATTATGCAACAAATAGATTTTTTATTCACAACCGTGAAACAAAATGTTTATATTACATATTTCATCTTTCTTATTTTTGATTTAAAAAGGAGGGAGCACAATGTCCGCTGAACTCATTAAGTATGCACTCGAAAACCAACGTAAGGTTCTAGATCGATGGACAAGATATCTAGCAGCATACAAGATTATAGAGGGTAACTTGGCATTGTTCGATAAACTTGCAAGATGCAGGGATTTCAAAGAATTTGAAGACGCAATTTATGATGCAGTGAGGGTAAAGGATAAAATTAAGAAGCGGCTTGAGGAAGATGTAGCCAGTAATAAAATAAACATCTACGGCGAGTTAACCCCTAACGATTTTTTAGTTGACGACCGCGATGTAGCAGACCTCATGTCGCTTGCCACAGGGGATCTACATGCTCCAAGAATTATCGGTTCACTAATCGCATCTTTCGCTTTAGCTTATGGTGGATTAGTTGAAGTAGAAAAGAAAAGTTGATAATTATTGGAGGGAAGGTGAAAATAATGGTTTTTGTTAGGGTGACTGGAAGAGCTATAGTGAACCTTCATAGCGCTAATGCTGAAGGCTCAGTAGGAAATTACATGCCTCTATCGAAAATGTTTATTGTTCGCAGAGGGAAAAATGGAGATTACGACATAATAGAAGATGTTGTAATTTCTGGTAACATGATGAAACATTGGCACGCCATCAGAACCGTTGAGCGCCTCAAAGAAGCAGGTAACAGTACCTTATGTGATTCATGTAGCAGGTTTATCATGTACCGTTCAACCATGGAGTACGATGATGAATTCGAATTTGTTAAGAACTGCGCTATAGAAGATCTTCACGGTTTTCTCCAACCAAACAAGCAGGTACGACGGGAAAGCATAGTGAAATTTGCGTTTATGATACCAGTTGAAGAAATCAGAGCCGAGTATGCAGCAGTAACACATAACAGAGTTGTCACAAGTGAAACAGGGAAAATTCCCGGTGAAGAACAGGCAATGATGGTATTTAAACGTGAGTATGCTAGTGGCGTCTACGGGTTTTCATGCCTCATGGATCTTGCCTATGTTGGCAGATCCCTATCTGACCCAGAAAACTCCAATAAAATACTCCCTGCCTCCGAAAGAAAGCTAAGAGCTAAAAGTTCAATTTTAGCGTTAGCAGACGTTCTTACCGGCCAATTTGGTGCATCATCGTCAAGAGCCGTACCGATAATCCAAACAACAGAACTCATATGCGCAGTTGCCAAACAGCCTCTTCCAAATCTTATCCACGGATTCTTCCGTGACTATGCTGAAGAAAGCTGCAAAATGTTGAAAGCAGTTTTAGATTCAAAGCTCGTCAAGGATCTAAATGTATTCATTGTCGGCGACAGAATTACCGAAGCATTTTCAGAGTTACCTAGCAACATCGTTAACATTGCTTCGTCATTTGTTGAGGCCATAGCTAAAGCCGCAGAGGTTGTCGAAAAATGGCTCGAGTGATCCTAGCCAACGTAAAACTCCCCATTTTTTCTATTAAGAGCCCTGAAGCCTTCCAAGTCATGTCTGCTCTCCCGATCCCCCAACCATCATCACTTATAGGTATGTTAGCATATTGCCTAGGTGTCGTAACAGGTGAAGGAACTAAAGCCCTAAAACGCGTAGTAGATTGGGTTCAAAACGGGAAAGTATTAGCTGCTAGAAGCGCGCTGCTTGGCTCTCTCCCTTTAAGCCTTTCCTCGACTGTACTTAGACGGTTTAGAATCGTTGATAAGGCTCATGAAAAGAAAACCAAATTACCTAAGCCTATTGATAGAATCAGCGAGGCCCTCATAAAACAAGACCTATCATCTGTAAAGAAAATCTTCGAAATAGAACTTACAGACGCATTTTATCGCGAGTATGTCATGGGACATGAACTCCTATGTGCATGGGTTCTTTCCGACGATGTCGACATAGAAGCTAAATGGTTAATGTTAGCTAACAGAATCGGAGATACCGAGTCACTATGTACAGTTACTAAAGTAGATGAAGCTGAAGGAGACGTTTACGAAGACACAAACGTGAAAACGAAATTTCCCATAGTCTTCGAAAATGTAACATCATTTAAGTCTAAGTTTCATGTTACCTTAAAAATGTGCGATGAAGCTCGCAATCTTAGAATCTTCATAATTCCATGTGAACTCAAGATGAAAGAAATAAACGGGAAAGTAGCTTCTCTAATCTTCCCGTCGGAAATAGAAGCTAAATATAACACTCCCATTAAACTCGTAAGAGTTGAGAAATACGATATTGTCATACCCAGCGTCATGCTAACCTCTCGGATTGGATGGTGGTCTAGTTAGTTAAAACTTCAATGGGAGGTAGATAATGTTTGGTTATTAAACTCTACACTCCAGGTCACTCCTTGTATACGGATACATTAATGCTATATGGATTAGCATGCAGCCTCTTAGGCGAAGACAAAAAAGCACTTAATAACGTAAGTGGAATTGGCGGAAGCTACTGTCTAGAAGTAAACCTCAACAATTACGGAGACATCGCTGATCACATATGTGACTTTGTAGACGATCATGAGAACGCTATTAAAACGGCTTTAAGCTCGAATCTCACCTCCCTCAGGGATAGAATAGATGTCTTCATCCAAACTTTAACCGACGTTAATGAGATGACAAATTATCTTCAAACGCTCTCCATACCTGGCCATAGTAGAAACGAAGGAAGAGGAAAACATGGCACAACAATCCCATTACCCTTAATGCCAGTAGCTGGAAAGTACCTACATAAGGATTTAACTTTAACCAGTAAATTCACCCCGTCATCATATAATGTATGCAATAATTGTCTTTCACTAGCAGCTCTAGGTTTAGCTGAAGCAGCCATTTCCATTCGAGCAAGAGGACAGTGGAGTGTTGTAATAATCGTTATTCCTTTCGAGGGAAACGTCTCGCCATTATATTTCTCAGAGTTTTTCGAGTTTAAGTTTAGAAGCAGTGAAAACATAATCAAAAAATTATATGCAAATGATGCAGTAAACCAGATTCCAGTTAAAGTCCTAACTCGGCTCGTCTTCTTACTAACAGATAAAACCGTTCTACGGTCAATGAGTGAAATGCAAGCAAAATGGTATGCTCTCAGTGTGCTCTTAACAGGGAGAGCCAACGCTCCACAGGTAAGGGGAATGGTAGATATTGAAATATCATCATTCATCCGAAATCTTTCATTGCTTTACGAAAAAAACGTAAATATAACGGAAATCGATAGATTACTATTCTTCTTGGCCTCTAAAGGCGACGTATCTGCTCTTGAAGGACTCTTTACATTTATTTCTAACAGAGATCTCCGCAGATTTTATCAGTTCACAAGAGAAACTTATTCAAGCATTGAAAGGTGGAGAAAAGATCCCGATCCTAGAGAAAAAGCCCAAGCTGAAAACGCCGCTAAATGCTTTAGCAAATGCCGAAACATTGCAATCGAACTTCTATGCTAAAAGAGGTGCCTTTCCTTGTCTTGGGACTCATATTGGACTGCAGTGGAGACTATCGTTAAATCACGAAGAAAAAGTGATGTTAAAATTAAGAAATATGCTTTTTTTGAAGAAACATGGGAAGCTTTAAGCGAGCATACTAATAAACTTATTATCCTTAAGGCCCCTACAGGATGCGGAAAAACAGAAGCCGTTACAGTACCTTTCCTAAGCAAATTGTCCCAGTTAGAGTGTGATTGGAGTTCACTAGTGTACGTAATGCCAACAAGATCACTAGCATACGCTGTAAGAGAAAGAATGGCATTTTCCTTATCTTCTCTTAACTCCTCTTGGGTAACCGTCACCCTAGATCATGGGGAACTCACATCACTCAAACCCTACCTTGAAGGCGACGTGGCGATAACTACTTATGATACACTCCTGTACACCTTCTACGGATTTAGAACAATGGGCCACCACATTTTGCTCCCTCTAGGTAAATTACTATCTTCATTAATCGTTCTAGACGAAGCACAGCTCCTACAAGATTCTTCTTGGTACACTCTAAGCCTGCTTCCATCCCATATACATTCACTACTTCGACTTAACGCTCAGATCGTTGTCATGAGTGCCACATTACCTCCCGTATTCGAAGAAGAGCTACTAAGTAAACGTAAATATAAAAAGCATGCCAAGATAATCGAATCTGATGATAAGCCCTTAAGAGGACAAATCGAACATGTTTGTTTAGAAGAAGAAAATTTTGATGTAGAAAGGAACCTCCTGAATACGCTTGATGAATTAGGTATTTTAAATGGACATGGTCTCCCATTACTTATCGTTGTCAACAAGGTTTCAAAGGCTGTAGACGTTTATAAAAAGTTAAAGGAGCTTCTTAAAAAAGGAGACCTTCCAGAAAATACAGATTTAATGCTTTTACACTCTCGGCTAAGAAGGGGAATTAGGAAAAAAATTGAACAGTTGCTAGAGAGAAAAGAAAAGAGAAAGGAACCATTCATTCTCGTGGCAACCCAAGTTGTAGAAGCAGGATTAGACTATGATTTTTCAACATTAATAACCGAGTTAGCACCAGTTGACTCCCTTATACAACGTATAGGCAGAGTCGCCCGAGTAACCGGTAAAAAAGGAACAGCAGTTATTTTCGTAGGAGAAGAAGGATGGACAAACGTATATCCCGAACAAGTAATATCAAAAAGCTTAACCGTTATCGAAGAAAACCAAGCATTACTTAATGAAGCCCCTCTAGACATTAAAGCATCATCCGAATTACTAAAAGAAGTTTATACTAAAGACATAGTAAAGCTACTCGCAAACCCCGTAGCCAGCGAGATCCAGAAAACCAAAGCATTTATCCAAGAATTTCCAGATAAAATACTAGCATTCCGGCATGGAAATGGAATACGCAGCATCCTTGTTCGTCTCGGTATAGAATTAAAATGTTGGATGGCCACAGAAGAAGATACTAATAAGTTACTAAATGGAGGGTCGTTGCAAATTCCTCTAAGCACGTTCAACGATAACATTGTTACTTTCTCCCTACAACGGTTTTCCCTTGAAATTCCAAAAGCTATAGTTCATCATAAAGATGACAGAACCTTCTTAGCATTACTTAGGACGATTCACGAAGAAAATGGTACCATAAGATTGTCATGCCATCTAATAGACACCTGTAATCAAGGAGTACGTAACATATTAGATGGTGAACAATTTTTCCTGTTAAATCCTACTTATTATGAGAAAATGGATGAAGACGAGTTAGGAGTTGTCAAACCATGGTAACATCACCCAAAATAAGTGAATGCACGGTTCTTCTCCGCGAACTCGGTTACGTAAACAAGCCACCCTGCGTGACTTGTACGTCTAATTCGTTTTACTCATGGCGTAAAGAAGAAAAAGGTATGGGTTGCTGGGTGGCTCATACAGCTCTCACCTGCCTTGAATGTTTACGTTTAATGCCCAGAATGTTTAAGCCAATCGAAAAATACAATCTTACGTGGGAAGACGTTGAAGTGTTAGCAGTCATGCATGATGTCGGTAAACTGTCAAGCCAATATTTAGAAGGGAAAAAAATTCAACACAATGTCATCTCTTCATATATTATGTTAGAGCTCTGTAAAGACGACGAAACAATCGAGAACAGTAAACCGGTTGCCCTTGCCATCCTATTACACCATGAAGCATACCATTGGAAAAGACTACTTCACCTGCAAATTCAACCATTCCATTTTGTCGATTCAATAAAAACAATAAATGAAGATATACGTCTCGGAGACGGATATCGTCTCGCATTAGATAACTTATCCGATTTCTTAAAGAAGATGAAAATAAAAGCAGGTCTAAAACTCATCAATAGGTTAAAAGAAAGAAACGTCTACCACTATGACCAAAGAGAAATTAACAGGTTACTTGCGGAGAACGCGATCAGAGCAAAAGCCTTTTTATTATACTGGATTCTCTACCTCGCAGACAACCGCGCCGCCAGCTCCCGTGAATCACATCAAAACTACTGGATTGAACCTCTAAGAAGAATGTCACCCATGTCCCCCTCAGACCTAGCCCAAAAAATACTTGAAAATCATCCACGCCCCGATATTTCTTTAACAGCAATACCAGTAAAAGCCCTAACCCAACTCTAAACCGACCCTCAACTCTTAAGGTGAGAAGGGTCTCCGTGATGCTTATAACAACCTTTTTGATTAAAGCCGTTGGCAATGAGGTTAAAATTAAAAATTTCTCAGGATTCTACGTCAGAGACTTCTTTCTCACCACACTAGAGGAATATAACCCACGCCTTACCTCAATGCTTCACCCTGCTGGAATGCCGGCACTATATAGCACTTCCCCATTGCTAACCCCATTCAAAAAAGGACTCAAACCAGTATACAGGAAAACAAAAGGACCAGTAATATACGCAAAAATTACCGTCCTCAGAGAGGAACCAGTCACCCAGATTCTAAACGCAATATCACAAAAAAACGAACTAGTCCTAGACGAATCTAAAATAGCATTAACAAGCATCTCAGTAAGTTCAACATTACTACCAGAAGAACCCACCTCAAACAAACCAATAAGACGCTTCATCATATACTTCAAAACACCATGCCTTTTCAAAAGAAAAAATAAACAATCTCCATATCATCCTCCAATCCCAAACCCAAAGGTCATATTCGGAAACCTCACCAGAATATGGAACTCCATCTCAGAAAAACACATACCAAATGAATTCTTAAGATGGATAGACAACAATGGAATATCCATCATAACCATGAAAGTAAAAACCAAGAAAGTACACGAACACTCGGACGCCGCCAAGCTAGTAAAAGCATTCACTGGTCAAACTCTCTTCCAAGTAAACGACAAGACAGACACCAAGCAATACGCAAGAATAACGAACACGCTTTTAAAACTTGCAGAATACACCAACATAGGACGAAATAGAACAGCAGGCTTCGGCATGATCGGTTATAAAGAAAAAACCAACGGCGAAACATAAGAAAAGAAAAATCCAATCATAAATCAACATCTTCTACAGACTCTATAAGCCTCACAATCATTACATTTCGCAACGTTTGGAGATGGAGGCGGCACCTCCTCTTCTAAAACAATCTTCCTAATTTCAGCCAAAATCTTCAGAACTTTAAACTTAGCACCATCAGTAATCTTTACCATCCTACTAATCTTCCCATCCGGATACTCTACTATCCCTCTACGCACCTCCACCCCAAAATGCTCCTCTAGTAAAAGAGCATGAGCTACAAGCTGCAAATAATGCCCCAAATACAACCTCCTCCAGTCCCCAAATTTAACCTCAACCGGAACAACCTCTCCATCTTCGTAGAGAAAATAATCCACCATGCCAGCAAGCCCCAACCTCTCAGACGACAAGTAAAGACTAGAATAATTGCTCCCCCCTCTTCTCCTTCGCTCCTCAAGCATCGCATGCCCTTCTTTTCCCCTTTCCATCTTAACCGTTGACTGAAGCCTTGCCCTTAAAACATACCTGAAATAAACAATCCTCTTGCAGTAGGCGTACTGCCTCACGTCCTCGGCCGTGAAGTAGACGTTCAAGTGACGACCACCTCCTCAGCCTCCTCCACCTCCTCCAGCTTCGAAACCGTGATCAGCCCCTCGTAGCACCTCCTGCAGAGCGGGAAGATCCTCACGTCGCACATGCTCCCCTTAACCAGCCTTCCAAGCTCTATAGCAAGCATCTCAGCCACGTTCCTGCTAACCTCCCCGACGTAGACGCTCTTCTGAAGCCTCCTAAACCCGTACTCCCTCAGCGTCAAGGCAACCCTC
>Ga0180301_10004167_pt1 | contig 11180 bp, 7 predicted proteins | sample GuaBasSediGuay16_FD_121797 | JGI IMG/M metagenome (GOLD analysis project Ga0180301, IMG submission 121797) | Subseafloor sediment microbial communities from Guaymas Basin, Gulf of California, Mexico - Guay16, Core 4569-2, 12-15 cm | ecosystem: Environmental > Aquatic > Marine > Hydrothermal... | reverse complement strand
GTTCTGGAGGCAAAATAAAATAGAACAACGGAGTAAAATAAACTCAATAAGAACCATCGCTTATTTACAATGAGTCCGAGTGCGAACGAAAATCCCCATCCAAAGCTAAATAATTGAACATTAAAACCCCACAATGAGAACGATGCCCTTGTTATTGCTCTTATTATTATCATTGATGCAAGGACAAGACAAGTAGCGATAGTAGCATAGAACCATTGCTTTACGAATGTTTCTTCTAACTCATCTTTTAAATTAATAACCTTGATAAAAAAGAAAAATAGAAAAAAATAGAATGGACCACGAAACACATCGATGCGGAACATCGAACCATTCAATCCCTTATAATTGCCAGCTACAATTCCTTGTATCATACTTATTATAAGGACTAAAATATACATCGATAAAAAAAACTCCATCCAACCGAATTTAATTTCCATTCTTTTTCTTTCGGGTAAAACATAAAGAATAAGCCAGACAGGAATTATTATAAGTCCATAAAGTTCACAGGGTCGAGCCTTGACACTGCCCAATGGTATTGCGGTATCCATTGGAAATATCTGTGTTATCCATATCAATCCTATTGCAATTTGCGCTGGATTTAAAAAAATTAAAATTAACACAAAAGATATTCCCGCTAATAATATCACCAATCGATGTCTTTGTGTTTTATATAGATAAAACCCACCCAAAATAGTTCCTATAGAGAATAAAAATACCAAAACAGAATAGGGAATTTTTTTGGCGATTTTCCACTCGATTTTATCCATTTTTTTGACTGATATGTTCCTTTAAACGGTGAGCAGCATTTTTTAAAATCAATAAAATTATAGCCACAAAAAGACCAATAATCGAACCCACTGCAACTATAAGCGATCTTTGAGGACCACTCTTTTTAGTTGGAATCGCAGGAGAATCTAATATTTTTACAGTGGGGACAGCTTTTACCATATCCAATTTCTCATTCTCCATCTGCTGGACTATAAATTCATATATATTTCTTCTCGATTCCACCATTGTAAGTAATCTTTTATATTCAAGATTCACTATTGCATCGGAATCATAATTTCGATGTGTTTTTATAAACGCGGTGAGACTGTCCTCGGCATTCTTTAAACTCCGTTTTACCTCATTGTATCTTTCTTTTAAATACCCATAATTTCTTCGAGCTTCCGTTTGCAATCTATCCTCGAGATACCAGAATAATTTATCTATCCATGTGGTTGCGCCAAAATACGCCACTCGGGGATCATTGGCAGTATATTTTATTTCAGTAATTCCTTTATCGAATGAATAATACACCACACCATAAGTGGAAAAACCTTTAACTATATCGTCTGGAGTATTCCAGTTATGATATTCCATTAAATTTTGTTTTCCGGTGTGTTTTTTCAATGTGGAATCGAAAGGTTCTCGAGCCACGGCGACTAACACGGTTCTGCTTTTAAGCATATCGGGGAATAGAAAGCTGGAAATTCCTTCCTCTGTCATTTTTTCAATCATATTGGGTAACCATCCCGAGATAAAGCCAAATGGACCGCCACCTGCACCGGAAGGTAAAAATTTTGCGGTCGAAGTATATTCGTTAGGGAGAAAGAGCGCATACATTATGGAACCCAAAAAAAATGCCAGAATTATTGGCATAGTTAATTTTCTGTCATCCCATAATTTCCTTACTATTTCCCAAATTTTTATAATATTCATAGTTTTAGTATTATATATAGAGTAGTGGCAACACTGGAAAGCACCATCGCTATATCTCTCAATGTGCCTAAAACATCGCTTTCTTTTCTTATTTTTTGAGGAACCACGATAACATCGCCAGGACCTACTTCTTTATAACCCATATCCACTTTTACCACTCTTCCACTGGGTTTAACCAATCTCATTTCACTTTTATCACCATTTTTAGTAATACCACCAGCTTTACTAATATAATATTTCAATTTTGCACCGTGAATATATTTTACAGTCCCATTAGCACCAACCGCACCCACCACACTAACTCCATCGGGAACCTTAGGAATAAATACAGTATCACCATCTTCCATTACGATATCCGTTTCACCCTGAACTATTTTGTTCATATCGATAATTATTTCTCTTAATTCGGCAGGATCCCAGAAAAATAGTAATGAAGTCGTATCTATTTGTCCGAGAGTGTCCTTAAATAATTGCTGTGTATTCCGAATAACCTTCAATATATTTTTTCGTTCCATCTGCTCGGATATAATAGGGCGAATAAATATCGCACCATCGAGGAAAGCATCGTTAGTAACACCGCCAGCTCTTTTAATTATATTGGACAATTTTTCATCATCCGATACCAATGCGTATGTTCCAGGGAAATTAACCTCACCCAATATAGTAACCTGTCTTAATGTTTGCCAGTCGGGAATTTTTCTTATGAATAAAAAATCGTCCTTTTTTAATAAAATATTTTCAGGTGAATCAGGATTGGAAAATATTTTGTTTAATGGAATATTAATTTTTCGGATGCTTTTACCATCTTCTATCCTAACAATTTCTGCACTATCTAAATATGCATTATCTCTAACCCCCTTAGCCTCGAATATAAGGTCTAATAATCGCATATTTTCATACAGTGGATAAACTCCCGGATCGCGCACCGCTCCATATATATTCACAGTTTCATCTTCCATAAAATCCATCAGAGAATATACAATTACTTTATCATGAGGCATCAAACTAATATTATAAGTAGAATCTCCGCTCAATGCTCGAGACAAATTGGTAAATAACAATTTCCTTTTTCCCTCACTCGTTTTTCGAAGAATATCTACTCTTTGCATATATGTGTTTTCAAATATCGAATTTTCCCCTTCGAAAAGGTCAGACACTTTCATTCCCTCGAACCATCCATAAGCACCGGGTTGAGAAACATATCCCTCCAAGAATACAATTTGTTCCCGATATGGATTTACCGGGAATACAGATATATCATCTCCATCGGATAGCTTGGTATGTGCTTGCGTAGAATCAGTAATATTAATGGTTAATGAGCGATGCACTCCGGAGATAATTCTATCCACAAAAATTGCGTTTCTATTGCCTTGTGGAGTAATCCCACCGGCAAATCTCAGCAAATCTCCTATATCTTCATCGGGAAGTAATTCATATTTTGCGGGAGTTTTCACCATACCTCGTAGTTTAACCAGAATATCATAGTGAGGGACAATCACAATATCACCGGTAGCGAGTTGGAGATTACCCGATGCCTGTTCCCCATTTATGAATTCATATATATCGAAAGTGGTGATTTTTCCCATGCCACGATACACTATAATATTACGGTATGAACCCACCGAATTTGGACCACCAGCAACCACCAATGCATTCATCAGTCGGGAAATTCCGGGTAAATCATACACTCCGGGATATTTCACCTGACCGACCACGAATACTCTAACCGATTTCACCTGAGATAAAGTAAGGTTTGCGCTAAAATCGGAGAAATTAGCTGAAAGAGCTTTTTTTATTGTGGACTCCGCAGAATCCAGTGTCAAACCGCCAACTGCAATATTGCCGACCTGAGGTATATATACACTACCTTCTCTATCCACAGTTAATTCGTATTGTGCATTCAATCCACCCCATACATTAAGCACTAATTGATCGCCACTACCCAGGACATATTTACCTGAGACAGGCAATTGTGCAGTCTGGACATCGGGGATGTTTTCAAAAAAATCTGCGCCAAATCGTTTTAAATATCTGGGAGTAGCCTTCCTAATCACCTGAATAGTCTCCCCATTCATTATCACTGGTTCATCAAAATAGGGCAATGTATCCACATAGAGTGATTCCAGTTCCCCAGGATACATATATACTTCCCTTACTTCTCGAGTCGGCAATATCGTAGTATCCATTGTTTCATAATATTGAGGGGATTTATACCTTTTAACTTTTTCAGAAGGTGGTATTTCACCAGTTTGCTCTTCTATCAATTTTCTATATTGCTCAACTGGGAACGGAAGCTGGGCGAACAACAATCCGGCAAACCAAATAATCACCCAAAAAATTATTATGCAGAAAGAATATTTTTTCATACTTAATGATTCTCCTACTGCTCGGGTTTAGTTTCTTCGCCTTCAGTTTCTGTTTTTTCTTCTTCACCTTCCTCAACTTCGGCTACCTCTTCGCCTTCCACAAGTTCGAGTTCTTCTTCTGCTTCCTCTACAACTTCTTCTATACCTCGAGGTTTCACCACAGTAGCGATAGTTTCTTCGGGATCATTTTTTATTTCTCCATTGGGGATAGAAATATCTTTGATATGAATTGAATCACCGAGAGCGATTTCGCTGACATCGACCTCGACTATATCGGGGACATCTTTGGGAGCACATATTACATCTATTTCGTAAAGATGAGGAGCAAAAACGCCACCTTCTGTCACTCCCACTGGAGTTCCCACAAATTCGATAGGCAATCTGAACAGGAAAGGTTTATCCATCTGAATATGCTCGAAATCTGCATGGATAATTAAATCTGATACCGGGTCGTGCTGAATTTCTTTTATCACGGAAAGATATTTCTCCTCGCCGGTTTCATTCTGGATATGTAATTCCACCATTGCATGTTCTCCAGCGCGAGTGTGTATAATCTTGGAGAAATCCTTTTTAAATATTTTCAGCAGTATATGCACATCACCGGGTCCGTAGAACACGGCTGGAATGAAACCCTCTTTTCTGAGTCGCCGAACCTCGTTAGAACCGGTCCGCTCCCTGACTTCTGCTTTTAATGGAATACTTTTCATTTTATCCTCCTATATATTAGTTTTCAATAAAATACTTCCATTGGATATAGACAAGCTATAAATTGAGTGTTTGTGTTTTTTGAAACAGGACGCTGAGAGAACGTTCCTCGTGAATACACTTTATTGCGGTAGCGAATAACGGTGCTACCGATATCACTTTCACAATATCGGGAGTCAATTTCTGTTTGGCATCCTGCTTCAATGGTATAGTATCTGTGACAACCAAATTATCGATTTGTGAAGTGGAAATCCTTTCCACTGCTGGTGGAGAAAATAATGGATGAGTAGCAAGAACATAAACCGATTTTGCACCGTGTTCTTCTTGTTTCAACAATTCGGCAGCTTCCTTAATAGTGCCAGCAGTATCCACAATATCGTCTCTTATAATGGCAGTCTTCCCTTTCACTGCACCGATTAAACTTTGTGCCTCTGCCTTATTAACTGCTGTGCGTTTCTTATTTATTATGGCGATATTCGCTCCAAGTTCTCCAGATAGAAAATCGATTCTTCTAACTCCACCAATATCCGGTGAAACTATCACAATCTCACCGTTTATTACCTTATCCTGCATAGTTGCACGAATATACTCTGCGAACACTAAATCCGAGATAAGATGATCGGTGGGGACATCGAAAAAACCCTGAATAGCTGGAGCGTGAAGATCCATAGTTAAGACTCTATCGACACCCGCCGAGACGATAAGATTTGCCACTAATTTAGTAGAAATGGGCACTCGTGGTCTATCCTTTCGTTCCTGCCTGGCATATCCAAAATAAGGAATAACCGCAGTGACTCTTCTGGCACTGGCTCGTTTTGCAGCATCCAGAAGCAACAATAATTCCAGCAAATTATCTGCTGGTGGTTGAGTAGATTGGATAATAAATACATCCTTTCCCCGGACATTTTCCAGTATCTGCACCCTAATTTCACCATCGGCAAAATTGGTCAACAATACATCTGTGGGTTCGATACCCAAACATCGCGTGATAGCTTCTCCCAGTTTATGATTAGACCTTCCTATGATAATTTTTAATGCGTCCATAATATCTCCCTACGATTATCCTGCAAAATCGGGAAATCGCTGACTTATCTGGGGCGGGAGGATTCGAACCTCCGAATGGCGGCTCCAAAGGCCGCTGCCTTGCCAGCTTGGCTACGCCCCATATAGTTCTTTTTCAATCCTGACCGGTTTCAACAAAAACACATCGCTATTCCAATCGAATTCACTTGCAGATATCGCATTCTCTCGGTTCCTGAATATTCCGAAATACGATGACCCGCTACCAGAAACAGATACATATTCGGCGCCAAAATCTTCCAATAGTCGAAAATGGTCTGCGACTTCTGGATGCTGTTCCAATATCAAATCATTAAAACTATTGGCAAATTCGGGCACCAAATCCCAGAATAATTCATCGGAATCACAATTTAATAAGTTGCTGACATTATCGGGTGGTGTCAAGTAATTTCTCAAGTTCGAATAAGCCTCGCCAGTATTTACAACAAATTTTGGCACTATTAAAACTATGTAATAATCCATAGGTAAATTAATTTGATGAATTATTTCACCTCGTCCCTGAACTATCGACATTCCGGTTCCAATGAAAAAAGGAACATCAGAACCAGTTTTTGCGGCGATATTCAGTAATTCCTGACGATTTAGTTCGAGTTTGAATAATTTATTTAGCGCTAAAATAAATGCACCAGCATCAGAACTACCGCCGCCTAAACCTGCGGATTGCGGAATATTTTTTTTAAGATGAACCACCACAGGAATTTCACTGCCCACATAATCAGATATATTTCGCCAGGCTTTAGTGATAATATTCTCTCCCGATATTCTATCATTGCAGATGATAAGAGAATATTTTTCTCCTTTTTCTATCCGCAAATAGTCATAAAGACTGACCGATTGCATAATAGAAAATATATCGTGAAATCGGTCCTCACGCTGTCTGATTATATATAAACAGAGATTTATTTTTGCTGGTGTTTTAATAAATAGCATTTTACTTGCCTTCAGAAAAAAACCTATTTTATTATTATGAATATGTTCATCGACTATTCAATAATAAAAACTATAATTCAGGAGTAAGCAATATGAAAAGTTTAGGCACAATTATTATATTTTTCGTATTTTTTTGCGGAACAATAATGGGTTATACAATAAACGGACGAATAAGCTCGCCAACTGGTGAGGCAATCCCGGCAGCACATATTTATCTTCCCGCCGAAAAAACCGGCACTACTGCTGATATCGAGGGATATTATACTTTGGAAATCGGTCCGGGAGTGCATAAATTCAAAGTCACTGCGGTGGGTTTCCGTGATATAGATACATCTCTTACCATCTCGGGAGATAGAGAACTCAATTTCGTTATGCAATCTGAAGCAATGATAGGGGATATAGTAGTAGTGGCGGCATCGCGAGTGGAACAAAGTATTCTCGATACACCGGTTTCCACCACTGTGGCATCGGGCGATATTTTGGCAGAAAGAGCTACCACCGATATTAAGGACGCAATAGAACACATTCCCGGAGTATCCATAAATAAATATCAGATATCTATTAGAAATAGTTCCGGTTATTCTCAGGGTTGTGGAAGTCGAGTGACTATGCTTATAGATGGAGTTCCAGTGATAGCTGGCGATACCGGTGAAATAAAATGGGATGCACTTCCCACCAATGCGGTATCTCAGGTGGAAGTGGTAAAAGGAGCAGGTTCGGCACTTTATGGCTCCGGCTCTATCGGTGGAACAGTGAATATAGTCACCAAGAAACCATCCAAAATCATCAGTGGAGCTAACCCCAATGGTGAATTGAAAATATTTAGCAAACTGGGTGTATATGACGAACCAGTCTGGGAAGAATGGAATTGGACAAATAAGACATTGACACTGAAAAATGTCGGATTCCTCTGGGGTAGCAAAACAACCAATAGCTATTATTTAGCCACTGCCGATATAACTCAATCTGATGGCTATCGTCAGGGAGACGATTTTATCAGGGGTAAATCATTTTTAAAATATAATCATAAATTCTCTGACTACAAATCGATTACAACTTTTTTAAATCTGGGGTATGAAGATAGAGCGAGCTATTTTCAGTGGGAAAGCCCAAAGAAAGCATTGAACACAGAACCAGGCAGAGAAAATGATAGGGTATGGTCATCGAAAGTGTTCGGTGCACTGATTTATGAGGATGATATTCCATCGCGACATCTGTTTTTCACTGGGAAATTGTATGACATATTCAGCAACTGGAATAGCAAGATATACAATACAGATACCGAACAATATGAATTGGAGGCATCACGGGGGAACAAAATCGGCGCCGATGCGCAACTGATTTTCACCTGGGATAAACAACTTATCTCCGGTGGTGGAGAATTCGCATTTATGAATAATACATCAGTAACATTCGGAGACCATATCGGATGGGGTGGCGCAATATTCATTCAGGATGAAATTTCATATATACACCCGGTAGTATTCAATATCGGCGGAAGATTCGACCTATTCTGGGTGGATTCCGCAAACACCGATTTTTTCATCGGTATCAGCCCAAAATCATCCATAATCTATCATCTAACAGAGAACCTGACACTTCGAGCAAATCTATCCTCGGGATTTCGGATTCCCACTATGGCGGAGCTATTCACTCGAACCAATGCCGGCGGAATAATTCGCGTAGAACCAAATCCAGATCTGGAACCCGAGCGAGGATATACCACCGAATTGGGAATGAGTTATGCGAAAAATCAATATATTTTCACCGGAGCGCTCTTTTATAATCTCTATCAGAATATGATAGAACCTCGACCAATTTATGGGTTCGTATTCCAATTCAAAAATTATCATAAAGTTAGGATTTATGGCGGTGAAATTACTGGAAATCTCGAATTGGGAAGACTTAATTTGTCCGGTGGCTATATGTTTACATCTTCGGTGGATTTGGAAACCGATGAGAAACTGCCCTATCGCCCAGACCATTCGGTAACCGCATCGATGGGTTATTCCATCTGGGATAATCTAACACTGGGCACAGATTTCAGATACAAATCCAAGCCCAAATACGCACTATTCACCAATTCCCCGGCAGTGGACAAAAAAGTGGTCGATTTTTATGCAAAATGGGTTCTGGGAGCATTCAATATTTCTGCCCGAGTCAATAACGCATTCAACTATAACTACACAGAAATAGAAAACAATATCGCACCAATCAGACATTTCGTGCTATCTTTGGATTATAGGGTGTTTTAAAGATAATCACTCGAGCAAAACACATACATCATTCTGATAATGCAGCAGGACAAATTTGAATAATAGAGAATTCGATGTAATTACTTCAGCAATACCACTTTTCTATTGAAACTGTGCTCGCCGATAATCGCATTTACTATATATATCCCGCTGGAGATATTTTCGTCAGCATTCCATACATATTCGCGGTTTGAGAATTTGCCCTCGTATATAATCTTGACAAAATTTCCCCTCAAGTCGAAAACCTGTATTTTTACGCTACTTTGTTTATATCCATCCTGTATGGGTATCTTAATATTGCACACTGAATTGAAAGGATTTGGCGAACATTTCAGCGAATATTCATCCACTACCAATGAACTGGTGTCCACAACTCCTGTGGTTCTTTCCAGCACGAAATCGATTATTGTATCTGTTTCTAATGAGACTACCAAAGTCTCTGACACATATTCTTCTGCGGAGACGATACAAGTAGCTGGCATCAAACCGGGAATTTCGAGTGAATATTCTCCCCCACTTCCGGAAGTATCCGCTACCGATGTAGTGGGAGTTTGGACATCTATTATCGCACCCTCGATAGGATTAGATGTCTCGCTATCCAATATAGTGCCAGAAAGATTTACCATAATATTTGGAGTTAGATAAAAATCGTGATATACGAAATCCGAGATATCCAGAGTGGCAGTATCAGGATTGTAGCCATCTTTTTGAGCGACAAATACCTCACTCGCCGAAGACACATCATCGATATAGTAATAACCGACAGAATCACCTGCCAAGGTAGTGGTGCTACAGGTATGAGTGGTATCATAAATAATTGCACCTTCTATCAGTTCTCGAGTGATAGCATTATAAACTCGACCGGACAAGTAATGATAATAAGTGAAATCATTACCCCATCTATCACAGCGCACTGCGAATACATCTTCATATTCAATGGGTAAAACAGAGAATGTTTCTCCGGCGGCGACACATCCACTATCGGGAGTGGTCTTACAGGAACCCCAGGTGAAACTTTCGCTATAATCACCATAATCGCATTCCAGTTCCCAAATTTTTTCGAGATATTCATCGGTATATAGGATTCTCGCTTTACCATCGCCACCACCGGAAAAATAATAACCTCTATTGGGTGCTCGCGTTACAATATAATAAGTCGCATACTTATTATCAGTGGAATCTACGCCGATATAAGTAGTCCACAATGTATCACCATTTTCATCCAATCTCAAAACCCAACTGCGATTATCCAGTTGGTCACGAGTGACCATAATATATCCACCCCCATAAGCCTGAACGATACCTCGACTGTAGTGATTATAGCCTCTATTATAGATTTTTTCCCAGACTAAATTACAATCGTAATCGTATTTCAATACCACTGCTTCTCCAATGGTTCTGGTAACCAGTGTTTCCGCTTCGGTATATGATGTATCTTTATAATCGGTCACTCCGACTACCACAAATCCATTGCCATCATTGGACAGACAGCATCCTCTGGAATCGGATGCACCGGGTAAATCATTTCCCCATGCATTATAACATATTATTTCGCCCAGAGAATCGAGTCTCATAACCCATATATTAGACTGTTCTTCATCTGGAGCATAGGGACCGTAAGAATGTGTGCATCCGGATACAAAATATTCGCTGGTGCCGGGGATTGGAATAATCCACCACGCTCTATCGAAATAATAACCACCGTGTGAGCGAGTCCATACTGTATCACCATTTTTATCCACCTTTATAAGTAACATATTGTCCCAGTATGGATAAGGAGCCCACAGCGGAGACTGAGTCTTTCCTGCAATCAGGCAACCGGAATCTGGTGTAGCGCAAACACTCCAACCAGCATCATAACAACCCTCGCCCAATTGTCCATAATGTTTTACCCACTGTTGATTACCCATATTATCGAGTTTGGTTAGGAAAATTTCCCAGTCGTAGTCTGCGGTAGCCCATGCGTATGAGCGTCCGGTAATAAAAAATCCGCCATCGGCGCAAACCGCTATATCTCTGCCCTCATCGGGACCGTAACCATAATGCCCCAAATATATCCAACCGAACACTCCCGAACAAAGAATTAGTATAATCGCAAAAGCATTCATCTGAACTTTAAATCGCATTTAATCCCCCTCTGTTT
>Ga0180301_10004165_pt1 | contig 11181 bp, 20 predicted proteins | sample GuaBasSediGuay16_FD_121797 | JGI IMG/M metagenome (GOLD analysis project Ga0180301, IMG submission 121797) | Subseafloor sediment microbial communities from Guaymas Basin, Gulf of California, Mexico - Guay16, Core 4569-2, 12-15 cm | ecosystem: Environmental > Aquatic > Marine > Hydrothermal... | reverse complement strand
TTCCATCAACCGATGTTAGAATATACGATGCAATGGAGTGGCTAACAACGATAGAGGGGACATAGATGTCTGTGGAGCTCATGTTCACCATCCCTAGACTTACATTTCCTATCTCTTAAGGGGTTAAACTATGTCAGCTGTGGCATTATTGGCAGGGATTACAGCCGGGCTGGGTATAAAAACACTGTCGGACGTGCTGGGCGGGATAAAGCGGGCGTTGATTGACGAGACCGGTGAGGCAGGCGTTAGGTTGGCAAAGTTAAGGTTAGCCGAGAAGTTCATGCACATAAGAGACATGCTGGCAGTTACTTTTGACGTTATCGGTGAAGCAGATCCATCGCTGACCGCCGGCATAGCTCCAAGTGGTTTACTCGATGTCTTCATGAGGCTGATTGATATGACGGTGGTGATGTCGGCGGCTATTGGCGACGAGATGGCTGATGAATTGCTACTTGAATTGCTACAGGAAGGGTGTTCAAATGCTATTCAAACGTCTGTTGGAGGGGCGTTTCAAACGATCTGGAATGTCTACCGTGGATCAATGTCTGTCTATGGCGACGACCTGACGTCAATACCGCAGGTAATGGACTTCCTCGACAGGAGGATAACCTACTTCAACGCGGCTAGTGCTGGCATGAATATCTTTGCAACATTGCATTACCTATTACAGGGAGTGGTGAGCAATCTAACCCAAGCGTATAGCAATCTATACAATCAATTACAGCAGTTTGCGACCAGATTGATCGAGGAGGACATGTACCTTCACTACCTACTGCTCGACATGGCTAGGCAGTATCTACTAGCCGATATAACCGCCGGTGCCGACGCGGTTGATAACTTGATTAGATTCCACTTCGAGGTCATTGACACCGCTCTGGCTAGGTTGAACGATATGCTTAACCAGCTGAGGACGCTGAGGAGGGACGTGGAGGCTGGCGTAACCGATCCCGATAAAGCCTATGCAATCGCGGAGAGCATTGAGAGGATGTACCAAGCCACCAAGGAGGAGGCAGACAAGGCGTATAACGAGATAAACGAGATAATCCAAGGAGTAACATTGACTGTAAGCCGAGACTCGTTAACCAAGTATCAGGAGGCATTGGATAAGTACCGTAGCGTGATAGAGAAGATGGTGGACAAAGTGAACATGGAGTTCTACGGCGAGCTGAGCAGGATGATAACCGAAATACTTGACATCATTGATGCAGTGCTAGCCTACCGGTTCTACACGGATCGCGAGAGGGATTTAGACGACCTGCCCGAGAAGAAGTTCTTCGAAGCGGTAGTGCCCTCATGGTATACTCTGAAGATAACGACAGTGCTGTGCGAAGAGGATGTAGTAGAAGCGGTACCAACACCGACGTATACACTGACGGTTGAAAGCGAATCAACCTCGTGAACTATGGTGGTAATGATGGAATTAACAATGGATGATGTGGAGAAGCTGATTGAATTGCTGAGGAAGTGCATAACTGTTGAGAGCGAGAATGTATCATTCCTGCTCGGCGGGGAGTACCGCTACCACATCTACCACAACGTCAAGAAGAACTGCGTGGGAAGTGCGTGCGGGGAGTGGCTGAAAATGTATGGGAAGTGGAGGAGAGTATACGTTGGCAGGTGCGTCGAAGCACTGTACGAGTATTTCAATCACATGAACAAGGACACCTTACTCAAACACTTATCAATCATCTTCACGTGGTGATAGTATGCCCCGTATGCCTAAAGGTGTGCGGGTCTGTGGTAAAACACCCGCCTACGCGGAGGGATAAAGCGTGCCTAAGAAGAGGAGTAGTAGGAGAACATATGGGGAGCTGGTCAGGGATAGATTGAGACAGAAGCGTAAACTGTACAAGAGGATGGCGAAGATAAGGATTGATGAGTCAATAGTTAGGGGCAGTATGGCTAGGGCGTTAAGGGCAATAATGGAGTACAATAAGATGAAGCGGGAGAACCAGATCGCTACGAATAGATTCAAGTATCTAATGATGCTGGCAATGACCGACGATATTACTAGGAGGGCGTTCAGAGAGTTCATGAACGCTGATATGAAGGATAAGCAGACGTTCATCAAGGCTATGAGAACGTTTACAACTATATGGTTGAAGGAGTGGATCGAGGAGCAGAGAGAAGAGCTTAGGAGGATGATCCACGTCAAGAGACCTAGTGAGTGGTTAAAGGATCTGAGGGATAGGCTGACGTACTATCGCTTGGTGCTCGGCACCGTTACCGGCAAGTATAAGATTCTAGCAATGACCGTCTACCGTGATCCAGAGATAAGGCTGTGGTTTGACAAGGGTATTGAGGAGTGGCTCAGAGACCCCGAGAGATTCGAGGCGACAAGGGAGGCCTTCGACTTCGTTATCGCTCAATTATTAGCGGCTAGGAAGAGGCTAGTTGTTGATCCAGAGACTTATGAGAGGCTGAGGGGAATAATATCGCTGATTTACAGCCAGTACGTGGCATTCACAAGGGAGCCTCCGTGCCAGAGGTCGCAGTACATCATTAAATTAACGCCTTTAACATTACATTTCATGGGCGGCATGGGTGTGAGATTCTACATCGTCAGGTGGACTAGGGTTGATAGACTGATGAATGATAGGCTAGTGATAGAGAAGCCAATTGATGTATGGTTCACTAGGTTGAAGTTCATGAAGCCTAGGGATGAAGTGTTTAGCACAATGACGGTCGGGGGCACTAGCGATTCACTAACGGGGGATGAGGACGTAGTGATCACTAGGGATGAGTATAGAAACCCGAGAACAATATTGAAGCTCTACGAGGCAATGTATCTGCCTAGTCGCATCCGTGATGAAAGTGCTAGGGAGATAGCCGGTTACGGTAACCCGTATGGTTTTTCACACTGCTCAATTTATGTTGGTTTAAGACCCCATATCGCTCGAAAATATGAGAAAGAAAAATGGTATAGGAGGGAGAAAACCGAGGCAAAGGTGTATAAAATTGAGTGGTAGTGGTAGACGTATCTTAGTCTCAATATATTCGAGCCCCGCGTTTAGCATAAGGAAGCAGGGCAGGTTGTTAATGGAAGCGATAAGATGGTTAGCCAACGACAGGTACAAGGTATACCACAACATCAAGCCGACAATGTTGTCGATGCTGAGCGGCGTAGCGATAATAATGGGTAACCCACACCTGTATGAGCTGAGGGAGTATCTAGATTTGAAGGCTAGGAGCAGGGTCAGGGACTTCATATTCTACCTGGTGGTCGAGGGACACATCATGGATAGCTTCCTAGAGAAAATCGAGAGGTTCAGGGATGGAATCATTGTCGTTCCAACAAACTACGTGTACGATAAGCTGAGGAGGGTGGGGTTTAAGCCGGACATGGTTATACATCACGGCATTGAGAGGGTTGAGAGACATAAGCTCAAGAACACTAAGTCATTCTGCTACATCGCGGGATACCTGCCGAGGAAGTATCCACACTACGGTATTGAAGCCATAGCGTTAGCGGGTGTTAAACCATTCGTGATAACCACGAGTGATAATCCATACATGAACTACTTCAATGTGGTCAGCGACAAAGAGTATAGCATAACGCATGTACCCGACAGCAAGGTCTATGATCTCTACAGGAATCACAGCTGGTACCTGAACCTTAGTGATACAGAGGGGTTCGGCGTTACTCCACTGGAAGCAATGGGGTTCGGATGCGTGCCAATAGCTCCTAGAATTCCGCCATTCCTTGAGATACTGCCGGACTGGATACTGTGGGTTAAGCTGACTGGTAGAGTGTGGTATCAGAACTGGGGCAACTGGCTCTGGATAGAGCATTTCGAGTACGATGTTGATGACATGGTTAAGAGGATAAAGGAGGCATTGGAGATGGATGATGACGAGTTTGAAGAGCTGTCGAAGAGGGCTGTGGAGCACGCCAAGAACTTCCACTTCTTGAAGACGTACAGCAAGTTTGTCGAGCTACTTGATGAATTAACACAGGGATCGCTGTATGTCGGGATGAAGAAGTATCAAGTCGGGGATGCCCCGAGAATCGTCATAAGCGTCAGCAAGTCGCTCGTCGAGAAGTATAGGTGGCATAGAGTGCTGAGCGATCTACAGGCAATGGGTCATATAATCTACTGCCACAGTGGATTCACTGATGCGATAACATTAGGGTTAGGTAACCCTGAGGGATTAACGGTTGAGGAGAGGTTGAAGTGGATAAGGGGGAGGCACGGTGATGCAAAGTACTTCTTCGTCAGCGACGTAAATGAAATCAGTGTTGATGGATGGATATATTTGGAGCCAGATGTAATGGATCAACTACTATCGTGGGTCAGGTGGAAGGAGAAGATACTACTAAGTGTGCCGCCGGACAAGAGAAAGAAGGTACTAGATATTGGTGGTGGATATGGGTTTGCTAGGATGTATACCGATGAATATCACTACCTTGATATTGAAGACAAATGCTTACTGTGCAACGATGACAAGGTGTTTAAGTACGTGCAAGACTTCCACGAACTACCGTTTGAAGATGAGACATTTGATACGGTAATACTGTTCGATGTGCTGGAGCATACAACGTACTATGGCAAGTTAATTGATGAGGCAAAGAGGGTTGTTAAGACCGATGGATTCGTATTGGTTCACACCATCAATAACAAGGGGAGCATTGTGGAGCGTGATGAAGGACACGTACACTGCTTCACACAGACACTGCTGAGGAGGGCACTAGAAAGACACGGTCTAAAAGTGCTTGAAATCGGCGTACACAGCTATGCCAATGACTTGATCTACGCAATAGCGGTTAAGGAAGAAGAGGTGAAAACGTATTTGACTCCCCACCTATAATAAATGGGGGGAGCCGAGAGGTGATAAAATATGCTCCACGTGCCTAAAGGAGTATGGATCTGTGGTAAAAGGGATCACTTCGTGAGGTGATAAAATGTGTGAAATTAAAATAAATGTGTGTAATGTGGATGAAGTATATGAAACATTAATCAATGCAATGAGTAAGGATCAGCTGGCACAGTTAGTAGTGTATCTACTAGAGTATCTAACCGATGATGAAGAAAGTCTTGATGTATCGCCAATCTAGGGTGATGTTATGGGCAGGGTAAGAGTTGTAACGATAAGGATTCAGGAGGATGAGCTCGAGGTGATTGACAAGTTCTGGCAAGTCAGGGGTTTTGAAAGCAGATCAGAGTTCATAAAGACGGCGATAAAGGAGTACATTAAGAGGCACAGCTGGAGGAGCAGTTACCCCAGATCAAGGAGGCTTGGAATAGTTGAGACAAAAACAATTCGTGCAGAGGTGTGGTGATAATGGTTAAGAAGAAGTGGGAATTCGGAGGAATATCCAGCGTTGAAATAGAAGTACGTCGTGAATGTGTTGCGATATTGAAGGTATTCTTACGGTTCGATAGAACTGATGTATCACACTCAGAGTGGTTCAAAGTCTATAGGGCAATAGATGTCTGCAGAGATGTGCATGAGATATTAAAAGAACTAAATGAAAAACTAAAGTCCGAGGAGGGATATGCGATGCCTTACATGCCCAAAGGTGAGCAAGTCCGAGATAAACAACCCGCTTTCATAGAGGGATAAAATATACTCTGCGTGCTTAACGGAGAGCAGATCTGTGGTAAACAACCCACTTTCGCGGAGGGATAAAGTGTGGTAGTTCTGTACATGTGTAAGAAGTGTAAGAGGATAATCTATGCGTGGAATCCAGTCAAGGGCGATAGTAGGGGGATGCCATCGCCGAGCGATATTATCAGGATGTTTAACGGCAAGTGTCCATACTGTGAGAAACCACTTGAAAAACCAAAGCTCGATGACATCAAGATTTATAGAATATACAACGAGCTGGCAATCGAGAAGGGTAGAATAGCTGTGGAGGTGCTGTAAGGGTTGTTTTATGTTGGCTGGACAATAGTTTTTATCATCTTACTAATGGCTAACGCTAAGCTAGTGGAGTTTGCCATTGGACATCCATTATCGCCCAGCGTGCCATTCGCGGTATTGTTCTGGATATTCTGCCTGCTAGCCATGCTCATATTATTCCTAGCATCGCTTGAGTTCAAGGAGTTTACCGAGAGGTGGTGGTAGAATATTCATGGATTTGACTTGCCACCCATAATAGATGGGGAGAGAGCAGTGAGAGAAATCCAGTCCCCTCAAACCCGAATGACTTCGAGAGATAATACTCAAGATAAGCTCTTGGTTCCCATCTTCGAGCTGACGGTGATTGAGGAAGAGTGGCAACGACAGGGACCATCATTTCAAGACTACCGGAGAGTGGACATCACTACTGTGAAGCCGGAGGGCTCCACACTGGTGTGTGAATTCGATGGATACAATGCCGGCTACCCGCACAGGAAGGGACACAAGCTAGCGATAGTGCCGACCATCGAGACGGAGCTGGTGGTGGCGAGGGTTGAGGCGTATGACGAGACCGTTGATCCGCCAATGGGTGAAAGCTACTACCTAGTCTACATCAAGGGCTATGGCTGGTGGCGTTTCGAGCGAAACGATGCTGTTAGAGTGAAGACCAGTAAGCCCGGTGATGACGTGATCAACAAGATTGTCAGGAGTGCTGTCATTTGGTGAGTAATTTAGGGAGGGTGATATGATGCCCGAGTTCCGTGAAATAACTATCTTGGTCAAGTATGGCTACGAGGTTAAAACACCTGAGCATTGTAGAGATTGTGAAGAATTCTACACAATATTTGAAACTGGTGCTGTAGAATATTCATCTTGTTGCGAGGGCACCACTCTCGATAGAGACATTGACGAGGAGAAGATACATGAAGTCATCGAGATACTGCAAGAAGCAATTAAGAGGATAAAGCGTTATTATAATCTTAAAGAGGGTTAAGCTATGGAAGACCTTGACTATGAATTGTTTATGGTGATCCTACCTGCATGCTAGGGGCAGTTTATGATTTGTTTATGGATAAAAGCCTTTTTCTCTTTATAGAGACTTTCAATTCCCTCAAGACGGTTTGTCATAGTGATTGAGCTAGCATTAAGATTGTATTTGACACACCCCCCTAGTAAGGACGGGGGGGAAAGATGACACTCAAACTTGAAAATGTTACCCCTCTTATGAAAAGAAAAGCCGAAACAATTGAACAATACATAGTATTCAATCGAATATCGAAACGACTAGAATTAATCGAAGTACTCGTAGAACAATCAAAGCGTTTAACTAACCTATCAGTAAGGGTTTCAGTTGAAAAAATACATGAGATACAAGATGCAGATGGCACACTTGTAATTAAAACAAATGAATATGAAAGAGTCTTTGATAAGAATGAACTAGTGGCACTAGATGATTTTGATAGAACATTAATATCAGTCGTTAAACTAGTTGAGACTGTACTTGATGAATTATGAGAAAGGTGAAAGGGTGTGTGGCAATGGGAAAGGGAAAGGTTGAAGAGAAAGAGCATATCGTATCTGAAAACGTTAATCGTGTATTATTTCGCATTCACGACTCTAGAAATAGTTTTAATGATAATAGCTTGTATAACAATTTTGGCAATCATAAAAGCACTATGGTTGATGGGGTGATGTGAGTTGTTAAGTGCTAAAAATACTCAGATACTGGTTGAATTTGATCAACTATTAGCAAATGTCGCTCTTGATTTAAAAGACCACTTTGACATATTGGACTATGACTTTACTACTGAGATAAATGGCGATTTAGTCAAATATACAATAACGTTAGTACTGAAAGTACGAACAATACAGTGTATCTATCATGATGCTATAGCTGAGACCTGCAGTGATACTGAAAACGAAAGAGAGTTTGATAAATGTATAATCGAACTAATTGACGAATATGATGCAGAATATAGCGTTAAACCATTCGAGCTAGCGTATAAAGACACTACTGTAACTATCAAAAACGACACTTACATTGATGACAATAGCGTGAAACGCTGTTACTATGATGCACTGATATTCACGTATAACAATCAGTTCAACATTGACTATGTCAAAGAGCTATTGAACTCGAGAGAGAAACAAGATAGATTTGTAAATCAATTAACGAGTGAACTAAGGTTACTGATAAGCCACTATTATGATGTTTTCAAATGTTTGTATGACTAAACTCAACCTTTTTTATTTTTATTTCATAGCCCCACAGTTTTCCCACCACCTGAAAAGTTAGCCTTCTATTCGACGAAAGCTTTTTAAATGATCTAGGATTCTGGCACGGGGAGCAGGGATGGAAAGGTTGTTCAATGAGTTGAAGAAGTTAATCGAAGAAGTTGGAAATGTGGAAGACGTGGAAATGATAATTCCTGCTGAACATTACTATCCGCTTAAATCGTTTCTTGAAAGGTTGATATCCACGCTAAGAAAATTTGATGGAAAAATATGTTATGTCCGTGTGAAGAATTTTATGATAACGCGTGATGATGTTATCGTTAACACGTACGAAGAATGTGTGGTACGATATTCACATACTACATATTCTCTAAAACAGATTCTTGAAGAGGCGGTAAAAGTCAAAGAAGCGAACAACAAGAGTAGAATACTTCTTAATGAGTTACAAAAACTGCTCATCTAACCAATTTTTTCGTTTTTTTGTTTAAGTATCCCACGTTTTTCCCGCCAACTAAAAGGTTAACCTTCTATTTGACGAAAAGCTTTTAAATGAACTTAATTTGAGACATGGGAGAAAGCCATGGAAAAGCTCCTCGAGGAGTTGAGAAAGTTAATCGAAGAGGTTGGAGATGCAGAGAACGTCTCCACAATAATTGACACAAGAAAATATCGGCTACTCAAGGAATATTTAGAGAAGCTACTGAACAACATGAATAAACGCAATGAGAAGTTCTGTTATGCTAGTATAATACACTTCTCGGTAGCCCCTGATGACATTAACATCAAAGTATATGAACAGTACATAACACACTATGAGTATAATGAGTATTCATTAAAGCAAATTCTTAGAGACGCGATTGAGTGCAAAAAGGCCAAGGAGAGGGCAGAGAAGATTCTTGACGAATTAGAGAGATTACTCATCTAACCAGTTTTTTCATTTTTTTGTTCAAGCGTCCCACGTTTTTCCCACCAGCTGAAAGTTCAAGCTTTTCTTTAACGAAAAGTTTTTAAACTGATTTAAGTTTCTTCACGGGAGAAAACCATGGCTGAGACACAAGATGTAACTCAAGTTCAAGTAGAGGAAGTTCAATTAGCAAGGAAAAAGAAATGGTCAAACATTAATGATATAGTTAGGTATTACCAGGCAACAGAGATTGCCAGGTTTAGCGATTCAGGTTGGACTGTTGTTGTTTTCTACAATAGCGAAAGAACATTTGTGGCTAGGTGTAGAGAGTCTAGCGTTAGTGTGTTTGTTAGAAACTTTCTAGCGATAACGAATGAAAATCTGCAAAAACTGATTGATGCACTAAAACATGTGCAAGAGAAACTCATAGAAGCACAAGCAGAAAAATTAATGGAGACATTAAAAGATAAGCCTGAACTCATGAAGAAGCTAAAGAAACTACTTAAGCAATAAATCATTTTTTTAACCTTTTCAAATTTTGCGTGGTGAAATACTTCATGAGAAAGAAGAGTAACAAGATAACCATAGTACCCATCAACACTTGTTTACACTCAATTGATGTTTTTGAGACTGATACCAGAATGATCTTTCATTTTAACATTAACATAGATGAATGTGATGAACCAATAGCACACTATACATATAAGAAGCATTTAATGCATGTATTTCCGGAGAAGTTCTGCGAATTTATGCAAGCAATATACGATTCAACCAAGAAGTTATTGAAGTTCATTTTTGTTTGTAGGAGGGTTTCACGTTACAAGTTTAGATAAACATCTACAATTATTTTTTTCAATAGCGTTATTCATTCATACTTGCGTAGTGGAATAGCGGATATATACATATTCTATATTATATAGCATTTATTCATGCATGTTATCCACTATTGCGTAGACATTTGTCTAAGTCTAGCGTGAGATAGATAATTGAAACAGGGGGCTTCGATTTAAATAGTGAGAATGAGAAAGATCATGCATGGTGAAAATATGCGACTCTTAGAGAGTTTTCGAGTCGAAGAGTTAGACAACATAGAGTTTTTTATAGCCGAATTGAGTGAATGTGTAAAATCTGTATCAATAGATTTCGAATACACAGATTCGATGATACTGAGTTTCACAATAGATGTCAAGAAATGCCCCATTGTGTCGAGCATTGATATTAAGGAGCTACTAGAAGCTGTAGGGTTGACTAGATATACATCAATAGAGCTATTCTGTTGCACATTTGCGATGGATGAATTACAAGTTGGAGTAGAGGTACCCAGGGTGATAGAATGGTAATGAACAAAATAGTGGTAAAAAGGATAAGGTATGGTGATTTTACTTTCTTCAGAGTCGAAAACATAATCGTTATAGTGAATCGCCTAAACAATAGATGCTATATGATAACGCCGGACACTAAAAGATTATGTGTCCATAGGCATGACATTATCAAACTAGTAAAGATCATGAAAAAACTACGAAGAATAGACTTTATCAATAGAGATATCGAATTAGTAAAGCACTGCCGTGGCAGAGAGTTCAAGTCAAAATACCTTATTCCCTAATCAATATTTTTTATTTTTGTTTTTGTGGTGGGAAAGTTTACCCACTGGCTAACATTATTCTATGTGTTAGTGCTATATGAGTGAATGCTTGTACCTTCAATTATCACCATGGTGATTACTCTGAGTAATCAGATTTTCAATTCTCTGGGGTTTTTTAAACGTGTGGTTTTGAGTGTGAAAGTTTGAGCCTACTTTTGAGTGCCCTATCTAGATGAAGTGGTTCTAAGAGTTGAGGTCTTAGAGAGTGGAAATCGCTAATTGAAAGGTGCACCCGTAATTTCAATTGACTGGTTTAAAAAGAGTGAATTGAATTACCATCAGAACAAATGTTTCGTGGTGCACCTCAAGAAACATCATGTTTCTAGCACTCATTCAAGTGCAAAAGCCATTCAGTCAAGTGTTTTGATTAATGAATGAGGTGCACCTGAATGTGTTAGGGAATAACGGATTAGGTTGCGGAATAACGGAATTGGTTAAGCATTAATTTGATGTTTAAAAAGGTTTGAGGAGGATTTGATAGTTATTGAATTCGTTTTGAATCAAGATTAGTTTAGTTAGTAGTTTATAGATAAACTAAGCATAGGTTGATAAT
>Ga0180301_10004164_pt1 | contig 11183 bp, 8 predicted proteins | sample GuaBasSediGuay16_FD_121797 | JGI IMG/M metagenome (GOLD analysis project Ga0180301, IMG submission 121797) | Subseafloor sediment microbial communities from Guaymas Basin, Gulf of California, Mexico - Guay16, Core 4569-2, 12-15 cm | ecosystem: Environmental > Aquatic > Marine > Hydrothermal... | reverse complement strand
TTTTATCATAATTTTTAATGATATCTTTTCTCATTTTATCTAAATCATGACCCATTCTTCTCAGTTCCTTCTCTGTTGGAAAAGATTTTTTATCTTCATAACTTTTAATAGATATCATAATTTTCATTAAGAGTTCGAATCCTATAGACAAATATAAAAAAACAAAATAATAATCTTCATGATCTATACTTTTTACATTTTCTAATTTTTTAATACCAAGACGTATTAATTTCAATGACCTATTAAGTAAGTTATTTAAATAAGTTATTTTTACACTTTCTTCAAAAGTAGTTTCTTTCATTTGATACTCCTCTGTTATACCCTAGCTAATATTATTCATTTTGAGATATTAGGGGTCAAATCTTTCTCCTTGACACCCTTCTTCAATCCTTCTAACTAAATCCCTTAAATCGGTGTTATTTAAACACCTTTCCCTTAACCTTCTTCTTCTTCCCACACTAACCGGAAAGACAGGGGAACGAAAGAAAGTGGGACGTTTGTCATATTTTAAAGATCTTCCAATAATGCTCTTCTATAACCCTAATCCCCTACTCAGTTCTCAATTTTTATATAGGTACACATCCTATTTTTTCTATAGTTTGGATTTTCATTTTACGAGGTCTTCCTTTGGGAAATCTACCTATAGTAATACCTAAAGTTTCAACCATCTGGTTAAGAAACTTCTCAGAGCCTATAGGTTCTCCACTAAAAATACCGAATTATTAACCTGGCACACCTTCCCTACTATATATAAAGGTTGCGCCCGGGGTAGAACAAAAATAGTGTTAAAATATGATCTTAAGAATCCTCCTTCGTTGTTTCACGCTTCCGTTTTGTTTCAGAAATTATTGAGCCGCATAAAACTCCAGACTCCTGTCTGGAGATGTAGCGGCAGCCCGAAGGGCTCAAGCTTGTTTTTCGCTTGTGGTTAAAAGAAGCCCCCAGCTCCTGCTGGGGGAGTGTCACATTTAAAATTCTTTCATCCTGGAAAGTAGTTATTTCATATTCCCTGTTTTTTTCGAAATATAAATAATCATCTACTTTTTCCATTGCATTTGCTATTTTGTATACTGTTGGATATCTATTGTTAATCAATGTAGGGTTTGTTACTGTAGCAATAAGAAAATCGTACTTTTCGATTTTATTTTTTTGCATTACTTCTTCTGGCCATCGTATTGTTAAAAAACCATTAAAGTCAATTGGAAATTTCTCTGATACTGATAAAGGAGGCCTAGGTATTTTATCAGACATAAATTTTCCCCACTCTTCTTTTATGGAATCATCAATTATTTTATTTGGGTTAAAAAGTAAAGCAACTGAACCCCAATCACTAGAAAACCCATTGTTGAATCCTTCTGTTTCTCCCATTTTTTTAGCTTCCCCTTTTAATTCACTAAACGAATTAATTTTAGTCTTTATCGGTAAGACCCATCCAGTTCCTAATCCATATCTTCTTAAATAACAATTATTTGAAAATACCATTGTATATATTTTTCTAGTACAAGAATAACGCCCATAACGAATAGGAATATATACTTTAAATCGATTTTCGAAGCATAGATCATTTTCTCGCCATTTTTGACGATTACTATTGTCCCATAATAAAGATCCAATAATAATTACTCCTCCTCTTAAAGGCATATATTCCCTCCAATAATCATAAATATTCTTTTTATAAAATGCTTTATTCTTTATATCATATTTTATTATTGTAAAATAATTCAATTAATTACCAAGGATAAAGGTTATACACTGTAACTTACAAAAAACCTATCAAAATAAACTATTATCCTTAAAGAAAATGCAATGTGTTCTATTTATTTAAACTATTATATTTACTCATTTTTAAATTTCTTTAGTTTCCATTAGTCTTGCCCATAAATAAATTCTTTCCAATGCTTTCCAGAGATATTTAGATTATCCGGAATTTTATTTAGTACTCCTTCTTTTATTAATCTATTCCAATATTTTTTATATGGTCCTTTTAATCCAAAGAGCCGATTGCCAAAATCTCCAATTTCATATTCTTTATCAAATTCTATTTCCGGATGAAAATTATTAAATTCTTCTTGGTAAATCTTCAATGCTTTTGCAGAAAAAACCCCTATTTCTTTCTCCATTTGTAATTTATATAATATTTTAATAACTTCACTTTCTGCCATTTTAACCATTTTTTTATTTATTTCATTAGGAGACCACCATTTTTTATCACCAGCAATGTAATCAATATACAACCCTAATTGCCTTACTTTCTCTCTTTCAGAAACAAAATTATTAGTATTGCAAAGCAATTGTTGCCAAAAATATTCTCCCGGAGAATCATTGAACTCAGAAGAGATTTTTATATTATGTCCTAAGAAATCTTTAGTCTCATGTTTTCTAAAACTTTTCCATTCTTTTTTCCATAGTTTTTGATTCTTTGTTGATATCATTGTCATATTTCTTAATATATTTACTTTTCCTGCTTCTTGTATAGCTAGTAAAAGCAAAGACAAAGCTCTGGGAAATCTGTTCGCTTTTATTAGAATATAAGCATCACCAAATATGTTTGTTGCATTTTCTATACAAAAATAAATTCCTTCTGATATTTGTTCTATGGTAAGTTTTCCGTTATATTTTTTAAATAAAGTATGAAGATCTTTCAATTTTTATCCTCCCATTTAATCATTTTACATAAGAACATTTAAGAACTATAGCCCCCATTTATTTAATTTAAAAACAAAAATATTTATTGTCTAAGAAAATGGAATGTGTCTTTATTTTCTACTAAAGTTACCGAATTATTGAGCTAATGTAGCCATTCTTTTACATTACATATTATCGTTTTTTAAAATTATCATGCCATTCTTTTAAATTATTAAGATCCTTATTAAGTTCATCTGGATCAGGTAATGTAACCGGCGCTTCATCAGATTGAGAGTGTTCATATTTTGAATATTTTGTCATCATTTCATCAAAAAACTTACAATCATTATGGTTGATTTTAGCTAATTTATTAATTTTTCCTATAGTCTGCACAGCCCTACGATGACGTTGTACTATATCAGCCAAAAGTTCCAACTCAATCATTCTTTCAAGTAAAATTCTAAAATCGCTGCATATTGCTTTGATGTAAGGGTAAGAAACTTCTTGTCCTTTTTGAAAGCATTTGCTGGTTTGCTAGCAAAAAGCGGCGTTTCACTGGGTTCTCCCGTGCCCCATGATTCATATGTGAAACAATTTATTGTTGGGGTAATATTTACTTTTTTACCATAATCTTGAATCATTCCAAGCAACGATAGGCGATGAGTGAATATAATAACCTGTCTCTTTTGAGCTAGCTCAACTAACCGTTTAACAACAGTTTCTTCAAAAACATGATCTAAAGAAGAAATGGGATCATCGAAAACAAATGGAGATATATCCGTTTTTCCTTCGACGTCAGCAAAAAAAGCAGCAAGGGAAATAATTTTGTATTCACCTTCGCTCAATATGTTTTTTGTCATAATACCATTTACACCTTGCAATTTTAATTGGTGAAGTACTTTACCTTTTTCAGTTCGAGTCTTAACTAATTCAATTTTAATGCGAGTTGCACCAAGACGTTCTAGTTCTGTATTAAATCGCCCAACAAATGCATTTGTTATTAAAACTTCTGCCAAATCTCCTTTCTTTCGTGACAAGCCTGAAGTATTTGTCAATTGTTTTGCCACTTGAAGTTTATGAACTTCCTTCAATCTTTTAACTTCTTCTTTAATGGCTTGCTTTTGTTGTGAAAGCCATTGACGAACTTTTAACGAAAGAAATACTTTTTTTAACTTGTCCCTATTATTGTTTTTTGCATCCTTATCATATATCTTAATATTTTTTTCATAGGTAGAAGATTGTTGGCTAATTATCTCAAGCCAAGAAGAGTTTATTTCCTGAATAATAGCTTCATTAAGAGAGTCATGTTTTTTTGTTTGGCTTTCCAGCCATAAAGCTTCCGTTTTTGGTAAAGGAATAGTAATATCTTCGATTTTATCAGCTTTTAAAAGCAGATCCTTTCGTGTTCGCAAAATCTGATAGGCATCGTCAATCTGTTGAATTATATCTATTTGGGATATGCCTGCAGCATCTATTTTTGTCTTCAGACTTTCTGAAGTTAAAATATCGTCTACGCTATCAAAAATTTCATTGTACTTCTCATGTGCTAACTTGGCTTTTTGCTTTAAATTACCTTTAACAAACTCTTCAAACCCTTTTAATCGGTTTTTGACGTTTTCTGACAATGGTTGCTGACATAAGACACAGATTGCCTCTTCTCCAACATATGGAAACAGCTTGTCTTTGTAAGCTTGCTCCTCTGAATATTTTCGAGCTTGCTCCCATAGCAATTGCCATACATCGCTTCCAATCCCCTCTAATGGTGCGTTTTTAAATATTTTTTCAGCTGCAACTTTTGCGGCTTTCTTTTTTAAGGTAGCGTTACTTTTAAATGATAAAATTGTTTGATAATTCTGATCTGAATTTTGTTTAAAACATTTGATTGTTTCATCGATTATAAAGTCTATGTGTTGTTTCTGGTTACTTAGTTGATTTACTTTATCCGTTGGTGTTTTTTCTTTTATCCGTTTATCAATTTCTTCAAGCTCTTTGATATCTTCCTTTTTCCATGTGCATTTTTTGTTCAAGTCATCAGAAGTCGTTTCATACGACAGCTCATCATACCACTGACTAAGTTCTGAAAATATAAATTCTGAAGGAAGAGCTGGTTTTTTAGAAATAAGTTTATCGATTTCATCATCAAGTTGCAAGCTTACTGTTTCACATAACCTAATTAAATCCGTAAAGAAAGAAAGTATTGGCGGTTCATAAGTAACTTCATTCTCACTATTAACATAAACCTGACCACAAGAAGTATCAAAAATATCAACGTTCCTTAAATCTTCTATCATTCCAGAAGTAACATCCCATAAAAATTGTTGTTTAATGCCATCTTTTTCGTAGGATATTGAACATCCTTGTCTTTGTGGTGTTTCTAACCATACATTGTGAAGTAATAAACCTGGATTTCTCGCACCACATGCATGTTTTAATATTCGGACATAACCAGATTTTCCTGTCCCATTCTGTCCATATATTATAGAAAGGTTTCCGCTTCCTAGTTCAAGAGATTTCTTTGGCGCCAAAGCATTGATTCCTTGTATGTCACTTATAGTACAAAGACGAAGAGTTTGGTCAACATTATTTTCTAAGGCATCTAAGGGAAGATCAATTTTATTGCTATTTGATCGGTTATCTATTTTTTCTTTACATAAACCAACAAGTTCACTAATTTCTGAATCAGTTAAAGTACCTTTTTGAATGAGTATTCTTGCTGCTTTTTGTAACCACTTCGGTCGATTCTTAAACCAATTTGTAATATTTTTCAAAGCTAATCACTCCTTAATATGTATAATGTAAAAGTTCATTACCATTATTCCTCTAGAAGTAATACGACATAATGTATTTTTAAATTTAATTAAAATGGGGATACATCCTATTTTTTTTAATGGTTTAGCTTTCCATTTTACGAGGTTTTTTAGTGCGTCTATCTATAATAATAACTAAAACCTCAACCATCTGGTCAAGAGACTCCTCAGATCCTATAGGTTTTCCGCTAAAAATTACCGAATTATTGACTTGGCTCCCCTTCCCTACTTATCTATTTTAAAAGTAAAATATTAATTGTCTAGGAAAATGGGATTTACTCAATTGGTTTCCAACTTTAATCCAATATATTGTCTTTTATTGCTTTAAACCATTCTTTAATCTCCTCATAAGCTTGCAACTCTTGGAACAGTTCCACTGTCATATTTTCTATTCCTTCAGTGCATATTTTCTCTTTTATTCTTTTTTCTCTGATCCGTACACCTTTATTCTGAATTAAGGGAATGAGATCTGATTGATTCCACTCATCTAACCAATTATCCTGAGTTCTGTCTGTCAATGTATTATTATTTAATTCTCTAAAAATATTTTCAATAATGCTCGGATGAACATAATTTTCTATTTCTCTCTTTTGTGTAGTAAATCCTTTGTTACCATCATTTCTACTATCCACTTGTTGAGCGGTTTGTTTGTATTCCTCTTTATCACCATCGTATATATGAATTTCAGGCAAGTTAAGTTTTCTCAGATAATTATTATTTACCCAGTGTTTAAGCGTTGACCCTCCTAAAGGTATTAAAACAATTCTCTGATCATTTTCAATATCAATACTTATTTCTTCATCTACCTTTTTAGAAAGTCTTTTAAAAAATTCTACATCCGTAGGCCCTTCCATGCAAACTATAAGTTTTAATTTATTTATTTTTTCTTTTTCAATTGAAGGCAGAACACCTAAACTCTCAGCTATTTTTTCAAGAATTTCATTAGTTCCTTTCTCTATAAGAATTTGGCCGTCTCTCTTTGACAAAAATCTTAAACTTTCTACAGGTAACAAACTTGCTATTCCTGGGCTATGAGTGCTTAAAATTATTTGAGTATCATCTCTTGATGACAGTTCAAGAAATGCCTCTATTAACTTCCTTTGATGCTCTGGATGTTGAGATGTTTCAGGTTCTTCAAAAGCATAAATGATATTTGGAACATTTCTTTCCTCTTTTTTCTTCTCAGCTTCTGCTCTGAAAAAGCTTAATAATATCAGCCTGCGAACTCCACTACCTCTTTTATTTAGGGGTATTCCTTCATCGCTACTTATTGTTATTCCCTTAAATACACTTTCCCATTTTGGTCCTGGTATTTCAGGCTTTAGTTCTTGTGCTATTTCGGGGTTCATTTCATTTAACTTTTCAATCGTTTGGTTGGCTATTTCAGTAATTGTTGTTTCCACTTCCTTTTGTATCCTTTCTAATTTAACTTGAAGTTCTTCCCCCCGTAGAATTTTTTTAATTGCAATTTTCATTGGATCTTGAACTTCACTATCTTGATCAACATTCTCTCTATCAGATTGAAAAAGAGCACATAGCGGCATATAATTTTTAAGTTGCTCCCATATCTGCTTAGCACCTTCTTTATCTACAAGAATGCTAATTTCTTCTAATTCTATTTCCTCATTAATGTTCTCTCTTATCGCTTTTCTAATTTTTGAAGATACCCTTTTATCTTCTTCTGACAAGTCTATACTCAAATCTTGAGTCCTTGTTTTTAACTCCGATATTTTAAGTGATAATAAATCCTTTAAGTCAGAATTATTTGGATGATTTGCCAATATGGAAGTTTCTTTGAGCTTACCATTTGAGTATATTTTATGAATTTCTAAGTTTCCGTCTTTATTTAGCAAATATTCTTCTTTTAAATTCGTTTCAACTGTAGTATCTATTATTAATTCTTTAGGTAAATCTTCAAACACAACACCGATTAAGATTTCAGAAGAATCCGCACCTTTACTTAGGTCATCTTTGTCAATTTTTATACGTGCATCTTTATCATTGAAAAATATTTCAAAGGCTTCTAAAATTGTAGACTTACCAATGTCATTTTTCCCAATGAATACTGTTAGGTTGTCAAAATCTATAGTAGTTATTTCCTTGAATATGCGAAAGTTTTTTAATATCAGTTTCTTAATTTTCATTTTTATTCCTCCTTTGATCACATATTAAAGGAAAATAGGGGCACATCCTATTTTTTCTAAGGTTTAGCTTTCCATTTTATGAAGTCTTCATTTAGGACGTCTATCTATAGTAATACTCAAAGCCTCAACCATCTGGTTAGGAAACTCCTCTGAACCTATAGGTTCTTCGCTAAAAGTTACCGAATTATTGACCTTGTACACCTTCCCTATTTATCTAATTTAAAAGTAAAATAATAATTGTCTAAGAAAATGGGATGTGTCTATTTGTTCTATTTATTTAATCACTATTCCTTATTCGTATTGCTTCCTCAATCCAAGAATCGATTTTATAAGCAATATCATTATATGCATTATATGAATTTGGATTATAACACTTTACAATACTTGAAAGTGATTTTCCGTTAATATTAAACTGAATAAAAGGATTCACTCCCTGACTGCATGTGCCATTTCTTGGGCATTTGATATTGTGAATATAAATTCCAAGCAAGGCCTTCTTGTCATTCCATGCTTTTTTGATTTCATACTTTACCCATTTTCTTTTTGCTGTTTCTGTTCCAACAAGCACAATAACACAAGAACGATATTTCATATTTTCGTCTATCCATTTTTCAACAGCACTATCGCCTTTCTGTTTTAATTTTTCCCAGTCGTTTGCTGAAGCAGGAGTATTTCCTTCGATTACTCCAATGTTTCTAATCTCTTGAACGCGCATAACATCATTATCAAAATGAAAACTGTAAAAAACCTGTCGTTTAGCCATTTTTATTTCTCCTTTATGATATTTTTGAAATTACAAGAATTGATATTCCCAGTATTGCGTAGAATGGTGTTGTTGAAAAAGACCATGCACCAAAAGTTGTGCACTTTATTTTCTCAAGTAAATTTTCTGGACCTTGTAACTTATAAACAATTTTAAAATCAAAATTCTCTGATTCCATGTTGATTATGAATCTGTCATATAAGGTTTTGAAGTGCCGTTCTAAACCGAGATAAAAGCAATCCAAAAAGAAAAACATAATAAGAGGAATATAAGCGATATAAAAAACATCAGTCTTTGATTTATTAATAAGTAAAACGATAATCGCTGATATGATAGTTATTGCCCAAGTTTTGCTATTGGCACTATTGCCTGCCATTCTGTTAATAACATTCTGCAAAATATTAATATGTGTCTGGATTGCTGAACTCTCTTTTAAATCTTTATACATATAAAACCTCCTCAAAACGCTATCAATTTGTCCCCAAGCGAATACTTTAAATTCCATTTCATAGTATAAAATAAGTACACATCCTATTTTTTCTATGGTTTAACTCTCTATTTTACGAGGTCTTCTTTAGGACGTCTATCTACAACAATATCTAAAGCCTCAACCATCTGGCTAAGAAACTCCTCAAACCCCACAGGTTTCCGCCAAAAGTTACCGAATTATTGACTTGGCACCCCTTCCCTATTTATCTAATTTAAAAGTAAAATATTAATTATCTAAGAAAATAGGATGTGTCACTAATTATTTCCAGTCATGTTTAGACAGAGTTTCCAGTCGTCGCCTGAAAGCACTTGTTCTGCGTTCTCATACATTACCTACTGCACCTGTACCTGTTTAAGGAAATCCTCTAAGGACTCATCAGAATACGAAAGACTAAGTGCAGGACGGGCGTAAGCAGCATATCTTGCATACTTTGCATACTTAGCGTATTTAGCGTACTTAGCAGGCGCTGCATAGGTCGCACTCGGACACTTTTCTTGAATGGATCCGACCTTGTGACCGTGGATGTTATATATGATGCCATCAATAAACCAACCAAGATGATGGCCATTCCACCCATACACATTCTCATTAACAATATAGGCAACGGCATGACCTGACCAGAGATAGATTGAATTCTCACTATCATCAGCTATGTATGCAACAGGACGTCCTCTTCCATCGAAAATCGTTATCTCCATTTCGTTCTCCTTTCACATAACAACAAAGCTCACCGACAGCAAAGGAATGCAGAGGAATGAGCAGTTCGGTGGAGTGCCTTGTTACTTGTACCTTTTTTCAATGTTGCTATTTTCGTATAGCAAAATGCACATATGCCCAATCTTCACCAGCAAAACTTAAAGCTACATCAAAATCAAATGAAAATACCTTTGGGGTCATCACAACTTCATATTTATATCACAAAATATTCTTAGAGTATTTTGTGATATTATTTCTTTAAAGCTTTCACAATTACATCCTCTTGAAGTAACCCATGTCTAAAAAGTGTTACCGGAAATACATTAAGTTTAGATTGCTTAAACTCTTCATAAATATTAACCAGAGTTTGGGCTTCAATAAGGGTTACTTTTAAGTCGTAAAAAGTATTGCATTCATGTATAAAATCATCGGTAAAACAGCCGGAAACAATGATGATTCCTTTGATGTTAAAACCATTCCTGCTATATATCTGGGCATAGGATTTGACTTGCCTGATTACGCTGGTAAATTTAGAATATTCTCTTTTTGAAGATTTGCATTCTATAATAATTATATCTTGATTGCCTAAATCCAAAATAATGTCTGCTTTGTCCCTTTTAGAATTGATTCTTTTCTTCAATTCTTCATTGACATTCAAGCTCAAACGTTTAAAAATAGCCTTGGTAGTATTTTCGAATACCAAACCTATTTCTTTTGATTTTATTTCAATTCCATTGTTCTTTAGACCATTGATATCGTTATCTGCAATTAAAACATAATTTTCTATATAGATGTTTTCGGATTCACGATAATTAGATAGTATAGAGTTAATAATATTCTTTCCCCTGTAAGAAATATTTTTATCAATACAGAAAGATTTAAGATCATCTAATGGTATAAGATATAGAATGTCTTTTGGGCGAATATTATAATCTAATAAAGTTTCTCCGGTTAACTCTACCTTTGGTGCAATTTCAAATTCAGTCCTTACCAATTTTTCCATATTCTTTATCTTCCTTAGTTCAAGCAACATTCTTTCAAAGCCATCTCTGGAAATACCAATATTTTTATCTTTATCAAGGTTTTTAAAATAGACAATTAAATGGTCGATTCTTTCATCTACCGTTCTACCGTAAGAGGGAAGATGTATCTCTAACTTGTTTTCTATAATATCAAGTAAAATTTTCTTTTTTTCATTTTCTTTGGTCTCTTCATCAAAGATCTCGTCACTTAAAATCTTCCTAATTCTTACTCCTTTTTTAATAATTGACTCAATCTTCTCATACCTTTCTACCTCTTTAATACCATGATTTTTCTTAATCTTATTGATCTGTTTATCATCAAGGCATTTAATAATTCTACGAGCATATTTTTCTGCCAGGCTAATGCCTTTGATTTCTCTCAACATATTAATTATTTCATCCGGAATATATATGTTTTGCATGCTCTTTTTGAAAAATCCAATACCATGATCTCTTAACTTTTTAATCGATTCATCTATATCGTGCTTTTCCAATTCACAATTTCCTATGGCTAAATATAGTAATGTTCGATATTCATCACTGGAAAGGCCCAATCCATTCTTCAAGGTAAATAAAATGGTCCATTCATCTGAAGTAATTTTGGCATCACTACCTGCAGATATATCATTATTGAAT
>Ga0180301_10004163_pt1 | contig 11184 bp, 10 predicted proteins | sample GuaBasSediGuay16_FD_121797 | JGI IMG/M metagenome (GOLD analysis project Ga0180301, IMG submission 121797) | Subseafloor sediment microbial communities from Guaymas Basin, Gulf of California, Mexico - Guay16, Core 4569-2, 12-15 cm | ecosystem: Environmental > Aquatic > Marine > Hydrothermal... | reverse complement strand
GTGGTGTTCTTTTCGTGGGCGTATATTCAGAATCAAACGCTTAATTCCTCTTTCTGAGCCAGCAGAGGCGGTTCCCGGAAGTGTTGTTTATGTAGATAAGAAAACTTTGAAAATTGCCAGCCAGGATAAAAACTTGAGCTTAGAGGAATTGAAGCCAGAGGGCAAGAATTTTATGGATGTAAAATCTTTCATTTCTGGTTATCGCCCCCGGGTAGGAGAGAGGTTCACTTGACACGGAAAGTCGGGAATGGTATACTTAAAAGACATTTTTTATGAAAGTATTATCCGCTTTTAATTGGATAGATTTAGTGGTGTTGGCTTGCTTTTTGAGAATAGGGTATATTGCTGCCAATAAAGGGTTTATCTCCGAACTGTTTAAAGATATAGGTATAGTCCTGAGTTTATTTTTATCTTTTCAATTTTATCCGCTTTTTAACAGCCTATTGGTAAAGGTTCCTTTGTTAAGGTCTCATTCTGATTTAGCTTTATTTACTTCTTTTATTATTCTGGGAGGAGGGAGCTATATCCTTTTTAGGTACTTGCGAGGTATTATTCTTGCTCTTTTTAAAGTAGAGTCGCATTATGTAATTGAAAGGTGGGTGTCTTTTTTTCTGGGTCTGGGGCGGGCAGCAACTTTTGTAAGTCTGGTGTTTTTTTCTTTTTGGTTAATAAATATATCTTATCTTAACAAAAGTATGGAGAAATCCGTTAGTTTTGATGTTTTTTCCCCTGTCGCGCCTTATGTTTATAAAAGTATATATGGCCTTTGTGTAAAATTCTTCCCGACGGCGTCATTTAATAAACAGGCGGCGAATTTCAGCAGTAAAAAAACAAAAGCAGGAACGAAGAAAAAGCATAAACTGCGAAAGTCTTCAAAAAAATAGTTGACGCGATTCTTTTCTTATTAGTTAAGGCGGCAATTCTTTAGTGAGTAAGGTTTAAACTAGATGATTCCGGAAGAAATTATTGACGAGATACAAACGAAGACAGATATTGTCGAATTAATATCTTCTTATATTCCTTTAAAGCGGGCGGGGAAAAACTTTCGTGCCCTTTGCCCTTTTCATTCTGAAAAGACGCCTTCTTTTTTTGTTAATCCTCAACGCCAAATCTTTCATTGTTTTGGTTGTGGGGTAGGAGGAGGAGTTATACAGTTTATTATGGAGTACGAAAAAATGAGTTTTCCCGAAGCAGTAGAAATGTTGGCTAAAAGATTAGGTATCAGTTTACCTCAGAAACGTTTAAGAGATAGTGGCAATAGAGATTATCTCTATAAGGTTAATCAGTTGGCGGCTGACTATTTTTTTGAGAATATTTTTTCTTCTTCTGGCTCTCGTGCTTTGTCTTACCTTAGGCAACGTGGTATGGGAGAGGATATTATAAAAGAGTTTAAGATAGGTTATGCTTTGCGAGATTACCGGGATTTATTTAATTACTTAAGAAATAAAGGAGTCAGTATTTCTATATTGGACAAACTTTCGCTGGTCGTAAAAGGAAAAGATGGTTCCTATTTTGATTTATTTCGTGATAGAATTATATTCCCTATTTCTGATGTCCGAGGTCGGATAATCGGCTTTGGGGGACGTATAATAACAGATAATACTTCTCAACCTAAGTATATAAACACTCCGGCTTCTCCTCTTTATACTAAGGGGAAGAACCTTTTTGGACTTAGCCTCTCAAAAGAATATATACTTAGGGAAGATTTTTGTTTAGTTGTAGAAGGTTATCTGGATATGATTACGCCTTTTGCCGCGGGTATAAAGAATATAGTAGCTTCTTTGGGGACAGCTTTAACTCAGGAGCAAATAAGACTGATAAAACGGTACACTAAAGATATTATTTTGGTTTTTGATTCAGACAAAGCGGGCCAAAATGCTTCTCTTAGAGCTATTGATATGATGTTAGAGGAAGATATGGTTGTGAAGGTCTTAGAGCTTCCTGTCGGTTATGACCCGGACAGATTGGTGCGGGAAAGGAAAGAGGATTTTCTTAAGCTTTTAGGAGAAGCTAAGGATTTCTTTGTCTATAAACTGGATATACTGAGGAAAGCATACGATGGTAGCATTGCGGCACGGGCAAAGATAGCTTCTGAAATGATACAAAGTATTCTCAAGTTGCAAAACGAGGTACAAAGGCAGGAATATGTAAAACTTCTCGGAAGCAGCCTGGGAGTAGCGGAGGAAGCGTTAAGAATAGAGATGAGAAAACAGCAGAAGAGAAAAGCAGGCCAGAGGTATGTGGAGATGAATTTGTCTCAGGATAAATCTCCTTTTGAGGAAGAGTATATAATCAAAAGTATGATTTTTTACCCGGAGATTATACCTTTGGTAAAAGATGCTTTGAAAGATATAGAATGGGAAGACAGGGTTCTGGGGGAGCTTTTTGCCAAAGTAATAGAATGTTACCATCAAGAAAAAAAATTTTCTGAACAGCAGTTTCTGGAACATTGCTCCGCACCTCAGCTGGTGGCCAGATTTAGCAAATTGGTTTTTAATGATTTCAAACTTGATGAAAAAGTATTGGAAGAAGTAATTCTGAAAATACGTCGTAGGCACAATCAAAGGTTGAGAGACTATGTACGTCAGAATATAAAGGAAGCAGAACAGAAGGGGGATGAAGAACGGATAAGGGAATTGATGCAGGAGTATAAGGCTTTATTAAAGGAAAGGTAAGAGATGAGGAAAAGTTTAGAGAGGAATATTGAACGCTTAATTGTTTTAGGGAAAAAGAAAGGTTATCTTACCTACGATGAAATAAACCATTTCCTTTCCGATGATATTAATACACCAGAAGAGATGGATACTATCTTCGAAAGTTTGATGGGAGAGAAAATCACAGTTCTTAATCGTGAGGAAGCTAAAGATTGGGAAAATTCCCATGTGTCTAAACCTTCTTCTAGTGGAAGTCCGGTAAAAGTTGACGATCCAGTAAAAATGTATTTGAAACAAATGGGTAAAATCCCCTTGCTTTCGCGCCAAGACGAGCTGAGTTTAGCTAAGGAAATAGAGGAAAAAGAGATAAAATTGCGGGGAGTTGTATTAAAGACAAAAGTGGCGCGCCAGGAATATCTTTCTTTAGCTAATAAGATTATAAACGAAGAGGTGAATATTGACGATGTAGTGAAAGGAGAAGTGGCAAACCGTGAACGAGAGAAACGAAGAATAAAAAAGCTGACTTATAAACTGCGCCGCACCCGTAAAAGGAGTGACAACTCAGAAATTTTGATGAAGTTTAATTTCACCATGTCTGTAGTGGAGCGCATTATTAGTATTATTAAAAAAGCTTTACGCGAGATTGAATCTATAAATAGAAAGATTGCCCGTATAAAAAAGAAGAACCTGCGCAAATATAAGCATAGAGACTTAAGCGGTATTGGGAAACTATATCAGGAGAGAAAACAACTTTGTAACTATTTAGGTATGGAGATGAAGGACATCCATTCATTGTATAAGGAAATTGAGAGCAAACAAAATGAATACAACCGTGCTAAAAAAGCTTTGGTAGAGGCAAATTTGCGTTTGGTGGTAAGCATTGCTAAGAAATATGTAAGCCGAGGGTTGTCTTTTTTGGACTTGATTCAAGAGGGTAATATAGGATTAATAAAAGCGGTTGATAAATTTGAATACAAAAGAGGCTATAAATTTTCTACTTATGCTACGTGGTGGATTCGCCAGGCCATAACCCGGGCCATTGCTGATCAAGCGCGGACTATTCGTATTCCAGTCCATATGACTGAGACAATCAATAAGATTATTCGCCATTCCCGCTTGTTTATTCAGGAAAAGGGGAGAGAACCGACTACAGAGGAAATATCTAAAGAGATTAATATTGCGGGTTCAAAAATAAAAGAAATACTTAATATTGCCCAGCAGCCTATTTCTCTTCATACTCCTATCGGGGATGAAGGTGATACGCATTTAGGAGATTTTATTGAAGACAAAAAGGCGGTTTCTCCTGCTAATGCGACGGTTTATTCTATGTTAAAAGAGGAAATAGTAAATGCACTCTCTACTCTTACCGAAAGAGAAAGGAAAATATTAATATTGCGTTTTGGTCTCGATAATGATTCCCCTAAAACTTTAGAAGAAGTAGGAAGTATTTTTAAAGTCACGCGGGAAAGAATTAGGCAGATAGAAGCAAAAGCTCTGCGTAAGTTGCGCCACCCCACTCGTTCTCGTAAGCTGAGGATGTTTCTGGAACTTACTAATTCTCACAAAAAAAGATAGTTATGCATCCTGTACTTCTAAAAATAGGGCCTGTTACTATATATTCTTACGGATTTTTTGTATCGTTAGGCATCATTTCTGCTTATTTATTTATAGGAAGTCAAGCCTCTCATTTTGGTTTGAGAAGAGAAGTTGTTGCTGATTTAGTATTTTGGATAGTCATAGGAGGTTTTCTGGGAGCGCGTATGCTCTATATTTTAGTTAGTTGGCCATTTTTTCTGCAGGATCCTCTCTCTTATATTTTTTCTCGTGCGGGTTTTGTTTTTTACGGAGGACTGTTAGGAGGACTAAGTGCTGCTTATTGGTTTATAAAAAGGAAGAGGCTTGATTTTTGGCAGGTAGCTGATCTTTTTGCTCCTTATATTGCTTTGGCTCATGCTTTTGGAAGAATCGGTTGTTTTTGCTATGGATGTTGTTATGGAAAACCTACCAAGTCATTCTGGGGACTTCTTTTTCCTCCCGCTTCTCCTGCCGGCCATTTAGGCGTAAAAGTGATTCCTACTCAGATGATTTCTTCTGTGGCTTTAGCAATTATTTTTCTTATTCTTGTAGAAATTCGCCGCCAGAGAAAGTTCAAAGGAGAAGTTTTTGTTAGCTACTTGATTATATATGGCATTTTTCGTTTTTTCATAGAATTTCTACGGGGAGATGAACGTGGGTTTTTTCTTTTCTTCTCTGCTTCTCAATGGTTATCTTTAGTTTTTATAGGAGGGGGAATATTTTTATTTAGAAAATTGTCAAAGAAAGATGTATATAAGAGAAATTAAAGACGAGAACAGTTTTGTAGAAGCAGTAACCCATAACCAAAATGCAGTCTTAGTTATGTTTTCTCAGGATGGTTCTTCTCTCTGTAAAAAAATAGAAGAGGTATTGGAGAATATATCTAAAGAGCGTCCGGACCTGAAAGTGTTTAAGGTAGATATCAAGAGTGTTGTTTCTTTAGCCAGTCGTTATATGGTGACCACTCCGCCGGCAATAATTGCCTTTAGAGGAGGCAGACCGCGAGAGAAAGTGATAGGTTTGGTATCAAAAAAAGAGATTGAGAGATTAATTCAAAGGCAATTTTCATGAACATAGCTGTAGCTCAAATAAATTCTACGGTAGGGGATATAGGAAATAACACCCAAAAAATATTGGAATATTGCCGTAAGGCTGAAGCCAAAGGCGCAGATATAGTTGTATTTCCTGAGCTGAGTCTTTGCGGCTATCCTCCGGAGGATCTGGTATTTAAGCCAGATTTTGTAAGAAAAAATAAATATTTCCTCAGGAAGTTAAAAGAAGGCATTGGCAATATCTTAGTGATTGTGGGATTTGTTGATTCTAAGGATTCTCATTATTATAATGCCGCGGCCCTGATTTATAGAAAAAAAATATTACATATTTACCACAAAATTGTTCTTCCTAATTACGGTGTGTTCGACGAAAAACGTTATTTTACTCCTGGTGGTATTCTTCCTGTCTATAAGATAAGGGAGAATTCTTTTAGCCTGAATATTTGTGAGGATATATGGAGGGGCAAGGAAATGCTAAAGGAAGCTTACCGCTCTTGCCCTTTTAATTTTATTATTAACATATCGGCATCTCCTTTTAATTTAGGCAAGATCAAAGAGCGGCAGAAAATACTAGAACAAAGAGCCAAACAATTCTCAGTCGCCGTAATTTATTGCAATTTGGTAGGAGGTCAAGATGAGCTGGTTTTTGATGGAGGGAGTATGGTAATAGATACAAGAGGGAGATTGGTAAGGGTAGGGAAGCGTTTCAGAGAAGATTTGTTTTATTTCAATCCTTCTGTTCTCTATGGAAGCTCTTCTTTAATTCTCAACAAGGTTCAAGATGCTTATGAAGCACTTATCTTAGGTATAAAAGATTATGTAAAGAAAAACAACTTCCAAAGGGTAGTAGTGGGGGTGTCTGGCGGTATTGATTCAGCCTTGGTTCTAACTTTGGCTAAATATGCTTTGGGCAGCAGAAAAGTTGAAGCTTTAATTATGCCTTCTCGTTATACATCGAAAGGAACGCTGCGGGATGCTCAACGCCTTTGTACAAACCTAAAAGTGAAGTATTATTTAATTGATATAGAAAATATTGTTGAAAGTGTAAGAAGGAGTGCTGTGATCTTTGCCTCTTCCCAATTATCAAGTCTTACCTCTCAAAATATACAGGCTAGAGTCAGAGGACTGTTGCTTATGGCTTTTTCTAATCAGAAAGGCGCTTTAGTACTCAACACAGGAAATAAGAGCGAATTGTCTGTAGGTTACTGTACTCTTTTTGGTGATATGGTAGGAGGATTTGGAGTGTTAAAAGATATTTACAAGACAATGGTGTACAAGTTAGCTTACTATGTTAATCGGCGCTATAACCATCCTATACCTTCTACTATTATTTCTCGGCCTCCTTCCGCAGAACTCAAAGCGGGGCAAAAGGATGAGGATGACCTTCCTCCTTATAAAGTTTTGGACGAAGTATTGAAGCTTTATATTGAGAAAGAGATGCCTTTTGATAAAATTGTAAATTATGGCTTTTCCCGCTCAGTAGTTAAGCAGATAATACAACTGGTTGATAGGAACGAATATAAAAGAAGGCAATCTCCGCCGGGGGTGAAAGTTACCACACGAGCTTTTGGTAAAGAAAGAAGAATGCCTATAGTTAATAAGTTTAGATATTCCTAGTTATGAAAATACTTGTCTGCGGATTCAATCCTTTGGCAGTTTTCTTTTATTATGCTTTTTTAAAAGCAGGGAGCGAAGTGAGGTTTCTTTTAGAAAAGAGCGATTCTTATGGGAAACTTTCCGAGTTTGTGTTTGCCTATCGTAACAAAAAAGAAAAACTTAAACTCATGCAAGTTGATTCGGGAGATAACTTTGTGCCACATTTGGTACTTTTATTTTCTCACGCTTATCGCACTTCAGAAGTTTGCCGTTTAATTAAACCTTTCTGCAATGAGAATGCTTATATTGTCTCTTTTCAGACCGGAATCTCCCATTTTGATATTATTGCTGGTATCCTGGGAGAAGATAATCTTGCTTTGGGAATTAGTAGTCATGTTATCTGGCCTGTAGCAGATGATGTTTTTAGATATATTAACGGAGGCGCGACTTTCATTGGACGCCGCGACCGTAAAAATACCTTGGCTCTCAAGAAAATAAGACAAATGTTTCCTCCTCTTGTAAACGTTAAAATATCTCGTAATATAAATTCTCTCATTTGGTCGCAGTTAGTTATTCGTACCGCTATTGACGGCTGGGGTGCAGTTTTACATTTTAAAAGGGGTAAATTGATAAATAATAGTTATTCGCGTACTTTGGTAAGAATGACTTTAGCAGAATCGGAAAGAATAGCTCGGCGTAAAAGGATAAAATTGTCTTACGAGGATGCTTTTGCCAAAACAGAAGGTCTGTGTGAGGCTACGCCTGAGGTAGGTTCTTACTTTCTGTGGGATTTAGAGAAAGGAAGAAAAACAGAGGTTGATTATCTCAATGGTTTTATCTATAGTCTAGGACAAGATTTGAATATTCCTACTCCTCTTAATTTTATTCTTTATCAAGCAGTGAGAGCTTTAGAGAAGTGATTTACGAAGACAGAGAAGAAAGTTATATAGAGAAAAAAGCTAAAAAGACACAAGGAGATACTTTTTTACCTTCTCAGATAGATACAGGTATATTGCAAATATTTCCTTACGAATATCCTCAGAGAGCTATAGTTATTGAACATACAACAGAGGAATTTACTTCTATCTGCCCCTTTTCTGGCTTGCCTGATTTTGGCCGTATAACTATTCGTTACTCTCCTCGTAAAAGTTGCCTTGAGCTTAAGTCTCTTAAATATTATCTCTTTGCTTTTCGGCAAGTGAAGATATTTAACGAACATGTGGTAAATAAAATCCTGGATGATTTGGTAAAAGCAGTCAAACCACGCTGGATGGAAGTTATAGGTGAGTTTACTTCTCGCGGCGGAATAGAAAATAAAGTTGTAGCTACCTACCATCCTTCTCGCAGAAGACAATGACGAATAGAGATATCGCATCTATCTTCGTAAAAATGGCTAAGATTCTGGAGCTAAAAGGAGATAATCCTTTTAAAGTTAGAGCTTATTTGCGCGCCGCCAGAAGCATAGAAGCTCTTAATTCTGAACTCTCAGAGCTGATAGAGAAAGGAGAAGACTTAAAAAAAATAGAGGGAATTGGAAAAGAGATTGAAGCTAAGATAAAAGAGTTAATTGGGACGGGACACCTTTCTGCTTACGAGAAAGCTAAAAAAGGTATTCCTTCTTCTTTATTGGGGCTTTTGGAAATTCCTGGTTTAGGTCCGAAAACAGTAGCTGCTCTTCATAAAAAGCTGGGTATAAAGGATGTAAATGGCCTGGAGGCAGCCGCCCGTAAAAATAAGTTAATAGGCATAGCCAATATTAGAGAAAAGGCGCAGGCTAATATATTGAAGGGCATAGAGATTCTGCGTCGCGGACGGGAAAGGATTCCTTTGAAGACAGCTTTTAGCATCGCCGAGGGACTAAAAAGTTATCTGGCTGTCTCCTCAGCGGTGGAAAAGATAGAGATAGCCGGTTCTTTACGCCGCCGCAAGGAAACAATAGGGGATATTGACATCCTGATAGCTTCTTCACGCCCCCAAGAAGTAGGGAAAAGATTCTTAGCTTATCCTCATATAAAAAAAGTTTTAGCAGAGGGAGAGACAAAATATTCTTTTATTACTTCTTTTAATCTCCAGGTTGACTTGAGGATAGTAGATAAGAGGAGTTTCGGGGCGGCTCTTTTATATTTTACCGGTTCAAAGGACTTTAACATTTCTTTACGCCGCATAGCCCAGGAACAAGGCTATAAAATAAATGAATACGGCATATTCTCTTTGGGGCCTTCTTTGAAAAAGTTAGGAGGAGAAAAAGAGAAAGAAATTTTTAATTTTCTCAAGATGCGATATATTCCTCCCGTATTGAGAGAAGACCGCGGTGAAATAGAATTAGCCTTAAAAGGACAATTGCCTCTTTTGGTAAAACCCAAAGATGTCAAAGGAGATTTGCATGTCCATTCCCATTACAGTGACGGAGAAAATTCTTTGGATGAGTTGGCGCGTAAAGCTCAAGAGCGAGGTTATAGATATTTGGCCGTTTGCGACCATTCACAGAGTCTCAAGGTGGCAGGGGGTCTAGATAAAAATAGAGTGAAAGAAAAAGAAGAAGAGATAAAAAGACTTAATAAAAAATTTCGTAATTTCCGTCTTCTTTTTGGCAGTGAAGTTGATATTCTTTCTGATGGTAAACTTGATTATCCTCCTGCGGTACTAGAACGTTTTGATATTGTAATTGGCGCTATTCATACCGGTTTCAAACAGTCAAAAAAACAACTTACTAAAAGGATAATCTCAGCTATCAAAAGCGGTTATGTTCATATCATAGCCCATCCTACAGGGCGTCTTTTTGGGGTACGAGATGCTTATGAATTAGACTTTGAGAAGATTATACAGGCTGCCTTAGATTACAATGTAGCGCTGGAAATTAATTGTTATCCTCAACGTATGGATTTAGATGATATAAAAGCAAGAGCCGCCGCAGAAAAAGGAGTAGTACTTTCTTTAGGAACTGATGCACATCGTCTAGAGCATATGGATGCTCTAGATTTTGGAGTTTCTCTGGCTCAACGGGGATGGTTAGGGAAAGATAATCTTATAAATACATTGTCTCTCAAGAAACTTTATCAATGGCTTTCTTTAAAAAGGTAGTTATCTTCGCAACGTTTTTTGCCCTCTCCGGCTGTTTTGATCACCCTCGCCTTTATAAAAAAACCAGACTCCTTATGGGAACTTTTGTAGAAGTTACTGCTGCGTCCCCAGAAGTAATTAATTTTGCGTTCTCGTTTATGGAAAAATTATCTAAAAGACTTAATGGTTATTATCCTGACTCAGATATTTATCGTTTAAATAAAAACGCCGGGTGTAAAGCAGTAAAAGTTAGTCCCCAGACTATAGAAATTCTAATTTTGAGCCGCAAGATGTATGAATTAACTGAGGGTGTGTTTGATGTATCCGCAGGGAGAATAATAAAATTCTGGAAACAAATGATGCGAAAGGAGAAACTAAAAAAATTGCCTCCTTTATCAGAAATAAAAAAGATAGCTTCTTATAAAGGCATAAAAGAAATAAGAATAGATGCTCAGAATTTAGAAGTTTTTATTAAGAACAAAAATATAAGGTTGGATTTAGGAGGAATCGCCAAAGGTTACATTGTAGATAAAACTATAGAGGCATTAAAGAAGAAGGGGGTTAAGTCTATTTTAATTAATGCCGGTGGAGATATATATGCTCTGGGTAATAATCCTCAAAAGGGAAAACCATGGAAAGTAGGAATTAGGAATCCTCAGAATCCTCGTCAGATAGTCAATGTTATTGCTTTATCTGATGCTGCTATTGCTACCTCAGGAGATTCAGAACAATTTTTTACTTGTTGCGGGAAGATTTATTCCCATATAATAGACTTAAAAAGCGGTCTGCCAATAGAGAAAAGAAAATTTGTGAGTGTTAGTGTAATTGCTCCTAATCTGACCACAGCCGACGGTCTGGCTACCACTCTTTTTATTCTAGGACGTGGCAAAATTCCTGTGTTTTTAGCCCAACGTCGTTCTAATTTTAGAGTATTTGTAGTCGAAGGAGAAAAAGATAATGTTCATATTTATCAGTTTGGAGAAGGATTTTAATAAATAGTTAACTGAAGAGTAAAAACCTTTTAATAGAGCTTTAAAGTGCTTGATATAATTTGTTGATTTGTTATAATTTACATCTATATAGTGGGCCCGTAGCTCAGTCGGTTAGAGCAGCTGACTCATAATCAGTTGGTCCGGGGTTCGAGTCCCTGCGGGCCCAGAAACTTTGTTCTTTAAATAGGCGGTAGGTTTAAAATACCGCCCGGACCAACAAAGGGAGCTTGAGGGAAAAAGTTTCCCTCAAAAAAG
>Ga0180301_10004158_pt1 | contig 11193 bp, 7 predicted proteins | sample GuaBasSediGuay16_FD_121797 | JGI IMG/M metagenome (GOLD analysis project Ga0180301, IMG submission 121797) | Subseafloor sediment microbial communities from Guaymas Basin, Gulf of California, Mexico - Guay16, Core 4569-2, 12-15 cm | ecosystem: Environmental > Aquatic > Marine > Hydrothermal... | reverse complement strand
GTTGAGCCACATACTCTCGCCTCCAGCGAGAGCTCTCAGGATCGCGCGCCCAACACCGCCGGTATGAGTCTTGATCTCGAGCTCACCCTTCATAAGCACCATAGCTCCGGGCTCCGCAGTTATGGACTCTCCGGGACTGAGCCTGACCTTGAGTATCGAGAAGCTCGGGGATTTATCGACCCTCCACTCCAAGACCTTCCACACGCATAGAAGTAAGTACTTCCAAAGCTAAATACCTTCCATTACGGAGTGATTAAGAACAACATGAAAAATGTAGTAGTTGTGCTCCTAGGCGGGCATGTTGGTGCGGTTAGCTGTAGTGTTTCGCCATCTCCTCGTTGCCGGGCATCTTCAGGATCGCGTCGATGACCTCCTCGACCTGCCTCGTGCTCTTGGTCCTCACATCCATTATTAGCCAGTGGAAGAGGTGATCCCTACCACCTTCGAGGTTTGCTTGCAATGCCCACTCCATCCTCATTAGCCGGGGCAGGATAGCGTACCTATACACCTTGGGTGGGAGAGAGCCCACCGGTTTTGCGTGAATACCCTTGCCGTCTACCTTAACGGGGATCTCGACAACGACATTGTTCGGTAGTTCGGGGATAGCACCGTTGTTCGGTATATTGACGTATATGGGTGCTCTGATAGACTTGGATTTGAGGAAGCGTACCGGGAGTTCATAGGTCTCCGCGGGCTTGTCGTTGTATATAGAGTCTATCAGTGTTGCTATGACCTCGCCGCTGGGTACCGGCGGGATCTTCTGGACTATCGGCGTGGAGTAGTCGTATACTGTCCGGGCCATCTCCTCGATGTTCCTCCTCACGATCAATACCCTTATAGCACACCCTATCTCTGAGTCTGGTCCTCCGTAGGGTCCGTACCAGTACTGCTTCGTCTTGAGGTCCCAGTGGTACTTCCAAGTACCACCCCTAACACTGTCGCCGATGGGCAGGTAGCCATAGGTCTTGTACATGTCTATAGCCGCCGGGCAGAGGTCTAGGTCCCATGGACTTGTCGTGAATTCCCGCCAGACATTCCAGTACTCCTCGGCATCCTCCTTAATCCACTCATCTAGGTACTTGTAGCCGTCTTCACCCTTGTACCTGAACTTTGTGAGCCATATAACGTGGTTCAGACCCTTCATCTCTATCTCAAGCTCGTTGAAATCTATCAGCTTCAGCAAATGCTCGTAGCACTCCGGCATGTGGGCTGCGCAGTAGTGGGTTATGTTCTTCCCGAGCTTCTCCTTGGCAAGCCTCATTGCGAGTACCTCAAGTGCCGCGCGGAACCCTAGGAAGCCGTGGCATATCCCAGCAACCTTGACCTTGGTCTCGCGCGCTATCATAGTCGATAGCTCAAGCACGGGGTTGGAGACTATGAAGAACCAGGCGTTCGGTGCCAGCTCCTCTATATCCCTGGCCATTTCTAGGTGTACCTTGAACTGGTAGTAGCCCCAGATCGTGTGGTAGTCCGCCACCATGTTCCACTCAACGCTGTTTATCCCCCTGTAATACCCATACTTCTCGGAGATGTCTCTCATAGTCTCGTAGTATGTATAGCCTTTAGCTAGGACCGTGGATATGACGAAATCAGCATCCTTTATGGCCTCCCTCCTATCCTTGGTTGCATAGACCTTCACGGGGATCTTAAGCTCCTCAATATACCTCTTGGCGAACGTCTTTATTATATCGAGCCTGTAGTCGTTTATATCCATGAGCCAGATCTCGGAGTTCCGCAGATCCTTGTTCAGGAAGATGTCTATCAGAATTCTACTCGTCCACCTAGCGCTTCCAGCACCTATGAAGGCTATCTTAGGACCCTTGTCACCCAACGAGATTCTCACCAGCTATAGGCGGTATTTTGAAAAGAAATAAGCTTAGGTCACGTGTACGGGCTGCGGGCTTTAATCCCAGGACTGTTCTAGCTACCGCTGGGTGCTGAGTAAGTGGTTCTCATTGTAGGGCATAGGGGTGCTCCTACCTTAGCTTCCGAGAACACCCTCGCATCTGTAGAGAGGGCTATAGAGGTCGGGGCTGACGCGGTTGAGGTTGATGTGCGGCTGTCGCGTGATGGCCACGCTATGGTGTTTCACGACCTAGATATGAAGAGGTTGACGGGGGTAGACGCCAAGATCACGGAGCTTACGCTGGAAGAGCTAAGGAAGCTCCGCGTACAGGGGCGCGAGCCCATACCTACGCTTGAGGAGGTTCTGGAGCTTGTTAAGAAGTACGGAGTCGAGCTCCTGATCGAGGTCAAGGATCCTAGAGCTACGCCAAGAGTTTTAGAGCTCGTGAAGAATGTGGGCATGTGTAGCAGTACCTACATAACCTCGTTCTACCACAGTGTCGCGCTCGAAGTTCTTAGGATAGAGCCTCGGATCAGGAGGGGGTTGATAGTGGTGGGCGAGCTGGTATCATTCGGCGATGCCATCAGAGTTACGAAAGCGCATCACGTGGCGAACCACTACAACTACGTAACTCCGCGGTTTGTGGAGGCTATACACAGGGCAGACGCCAAGGTGTATGCATGGACAGTGAACAGCGTTGCCACGGCCAGAAGACTCGTCGAGCTGGGCGTTGACGCCATAGTCACTGATATGCCGCAGGTCATGGTGAGGGAGTTTAGGGGCTGAGGACCGCTGTGCGTGTAGACGGGTCAGAAGTACCTGGAAGAGAAATGCATCCGCTAACCGCCGAGAACCAACATTATCAAGGTGTTGGATAGCGCGGCGGGGACTGCATGCTCGTTTTACGGCAGTACCCCGCAGGGAATGTACGTAATAGACTAGCTCTGGGCTTCTTCGGTTAGGAGGGGCGGGGTGATCGAGCCGTCGGGCTGAATCGCCGAAACATCGACAAGTACTCTGACGGACCCCCTCCAACCGCGCTTGACTGTCCGAGCTAGATCCTCCGCTAGTCTCCTGATTTCGTCTCTCGGAGCTTTGCTTAGTAGAACCAGCCTACTCATGTACTCGTCGGAGGAGGCTTTCACCTCTACACCTACATGCAGCCTGAGAACGACCTGTTCTCCACGACCAAGAGATGCACTCCCGTCTATGACCTTGAATCCCCGGTTCGTAGCTAGACGTGATGCCTGTGCCAAGAGCTTGTAGATACCGGCATCTTTCTGCGTTAAGGTCTCGCGCTGTCTTCTGAATAGCGAAGCTTTCCGGAACTCCACCTCTACTCTATCAATATCGTTGAACAGCTCGAAGATCTCGGCTACGGCCGAGGCCACGATCCTCAGCCCTATCCCGAGGGGAGGCACCTTGATTCTGACAACCTTGTGTTGCACCGATACATTAGGATCCGTGTCAACACCCAAGTTCTTGCCTATGAGCTCTCTCACCGTAGATGCTAGGTCGTTTAGGGGGACCTCGGTTATGCTCCTAGGTCGGGGAGGTGTAACCGCTCTCTCCTCGGGTCTAGGGGGAGCTGGTCTGGGCACGGCTTGGGGTGCGGGCACTTCTGCAGGTCTAGATGGTGCTGGTTGCTGGGCAGCGAGGGGCCTTGGAGGCTCCGGAGCCCGAGCTCCAATCTCCTCGCCCCTGACTAGCGGAGCAGCCGTCTCCGCCCACTCCTCCAAGATCTTGAATACATCGGCTCTGACCCTTCCGAGGATCTTCGCAAGCTCTTTCTCATCCATGCTGTACAGCGAGATCGTGCCTCCGCACTCTTCTCTGCAGAGCTCTTCGAGGTTAGCGGGTCTGCCGCCTACACATACGATGACCCTATTCCTGAACCTGAGGACCGCGCCCCTCGTAGAGCTGGGCTTTGTTAAGCTTAGCGTAGCCCCGATCACGTCCCCCGGAGCCCTGCCTACTATCTCGAGCAACTTCTGCTGTCCTGAGAACGTTGCTCTAGCTAGGAAAGCACCTCGGAGTATGAGCTCTGCCTGCGCTACAGGGTCTTCTAATGCTTGGCAGACAAGACTTAGCCGTTCTTCAGTCAAGGATCATACCTTGTCTAAGCCTTTTCCGGCTCGTCCATAATGACTTCGTGTGCGGAGGAAAATATTCTCTCCTATCCTATGGGGTGCAGGATATGGCGTCACCTCACGACGCCTGATCTCCGCAGATAGTCTATCTCCTGAGGTGTGTAGCCAAGCTCTTTTAGAATCTCGTCCGTGTGTTGACCTAGAGTGGGCGGCGCTATGTCCGATATGGGCCTTGCACCCTTGACTATAGCCGGCTCGGCTAGCTGGGGCACTCTTCCGAGCTTAGTGTGCTCCAGTTCTACAACCAGTCCTGAGCTCTTGATATGGGGGTCTCTGAAAACCTCATCAATTTCGTAGACAGGTGCTACGGGTACCCCAGCCTTCTCCAGAAGCTCCAGCCAGTAACTCCGAGGTTTCTGCGAGAAGATCTTCTGAAGTAGCGGTATTAGCTGATCACGGTTCCTAACCCTATCGGCATTCGTCGCGAAGCGCGGATCCTCTGCAAGTTCTTCAAGGTCCAGAGCTTTGCACAGGTTCCTCCACAGCCTATCGTTGGCGGCGGCAACTATGAACCACCTGCCATCGCTTCCACGAAAAGCCTGGTAGGGGACTATGGATGGGTGTGCGGAGCCCATCCTCCTGGGTTTACGTCCCGTGAGCAGGTATATCATGGGGATGTAGCACATCGAGAACACCGCAGCGTCGAACATCGACACCTCTATGTGTAGAGGCCTCTCGCTGCTCCTGAGCGCTGCGAGGAGGTATGTCGCTGCAAGGAGCCCCGTGATCACGTCGAAGAGCGCGAAGGCTACGCGCACTGGTGGGCGCCCCTCCTCACCGGTGCTCATCATGAGGCCACTCATCCCCTGTATAAGGATGTCGTAGGCGGGCCTCGAAGCATAGGGGCTTCTGGAGCCGAAACCCTTTATGCTCACGTACACGATGCTGGGGTTTATGCGAGAAAGTGTTTCGAAGTCGACACCCAGCTTCTCGGCAACCCCCGGCCTGTAGTTCTCAAGGACAGCGTGGCATCTACGCACCAGTCTATACACGATCTCGCGTCCCCGCGGATCCTTTAGGTTTATTGCCATACTCTTCTTGCCCCGGTTTATGGACATGAAGTACGCGCTCTCACTGTCGACGAACGGGGCCCATGTACGGGTCTCATCACCTATAGGAGACTCCACCTTTACGACCTCGGCTCCTAGGTCTGCCAGCACCATAGTTGCGAAGGGTCCTGCGAGAGTGTGGCTGAGGTCGAGGATCCTGATACCCTCGAGAGGTCTCCATACCAATCCGGGGCACCCAACCGAGATGAGATCCCCTAAGACCTCCTAATGAAGGTATAGAGGATAGGTGCTAGCACTGTCGTGCAGAGCGATGCCGCCAAGATACTGCTGTACTCACCTACTGTAAGTAGCCCCTGGTCTAGGAGGAGTTTAAGGAGTGCTGTTTCGAGAGCCCCCCGCCCCACCATGGCCACCCCCACAGCTGTGCTCTGCTGGCCATTGCGTAGGTACGCATAGGATGCGAAACCGCAGCCAATAACCTTACCTATCACAGCCGTGGTGAGCAGAACCGCGAACAGTGTTGTGTCTGTTGCGTAGGGGGTCGTTAGGAGCCCTACGTAGGTGAAGAATATGGGTATGAAGAAGGATTCCAGGAACACCTTGAGGTCGTCTATGAAGTCCGCTATGGCTACCCGAGCTAGTAGGAGCGGATCGTGGTACTCCCGCCCCCGACCTATGATCAGCCCAGCGATGTAGGCGCCTATCAGCTCGCTAAGACCTGCAAGTTTGGATAGGTAGGCGAGGGACATCGCTAGGAGTATTGAGATCGATGCGAACACCACCGGGTCGCCGGAGATCCTCCTATAGAATATACTAGGGTGCCTCACGAGGATGCTGCTCAAACCTATAGCGGTGACCAGGAGCAAGCATGTGAGTAGAGACACCTCGACTAGTTTACTAAGCTCGTTTATTCCTTGGGTCACAATGCTGATCATGAAAACCGCCAAGATATCGTCCACAACGCTGCTGCCAAGCACTATTGTCCGTGTAACCTCGTCGTGTTCGCTCCTCACGATGGCGGCCACGGTCTCTGTGGCGGTGTTCGACATGATCACGGATATTATCAGGGACTTGTAGTTGGGAAGCCCGAGAAACTTGAGTGATAGGTAGGTGAGCAGCGCTGTGAAGCCTGCTCCCACAGCTCCTATGAACACTATGGCCTTCCTCATACGCTGTAGCTCTCTGAAGCTCGTCGTCATCCCTGTGTAGAACATGAAGAGCAGAAGCCCTAGGTACGAAACTTCCTCTAGTACGGGTAGGGGCTCTACAAGTCCGAGGATGTAGGGTCCTAGGACAAGACCCGCGGCTACGTGCGCAACTATGGGGTTTAGCCTGGCCCTCCTGAGAGGATATTCAAGCAGTTTTGCAAGAGCTAGCAGTAGCACGAGGCCGTGCAGAGCCTCCAATCTCCTCGTGTGCCCCGGGGCATTGCAGCCCCTGCTCTCCTTAACGCATCGCTGATCTACTGGTTCGTGCTATTTAGGTTCAAATTCTCTTCACTCTCTTCACGCGGCGGAGCCTCTTTAGCTTTCACTGCCTTCTCCGCGACCTGCTTCGCGGCGAGAGTCTTGGCAGGGCATCTGAATTCCCTCTTGATCTCCGCGATGGACTTCCTCAGAGCCGCCTCCTCAGGACACTCGATCTCAACAGCTTCTCCCAGCTTGTCTAGATGTAGAGAGACCATATCCACGATCCTGCAGACCTCTCTAAACGAGATCTCGCCAGCTTCACCTAGGTGCGAGATCCTCTTGAGGAATGCTCTTATCTGCTCTAAGGCGTAGGGCACGAGCCTATTATCCTTCAACTCTCTTAATGTCCCCAGCACAGGTTCGATCAACACATCGCGCGCCGCCTCCGAGGGAAGCTGCTCCTCGATGTACTTCATGGCGACGAGGCGGTAGTACCTGATGAAGTTCCTCGCCACCTTATCCTTGTCGGCAGCCAAGAGCCACGTGAGAAAGCTCTTCATGAGGACCCTCATGGAGTATCTGCTGGGTAGGTATGGCGCCTCTAGCACTAGCGACCTTAGAAAGTCCTTGAACCTTAGCCATAGCACGGGCCTGGGCTTGAGCTTAGGCATGTCGCGTGTTACAGCTGATGCTAGACGCCTGAGTATGGCGTCTATAGCCCGGGTGTCTGGGTAGCTCTCGGCGATGTAGAGCCTGAGGATGTGGAACGATGTGGCGATGAACTCCTCGCGGCTCCTAGCGTACCTCTCGATAAACCGCGCCACCCTCACGGGATCCATGGTCATAAGCCTGAGGATGTAGGTCACGAGGAAGGGCAGCATCATCATCGATACCGCGAACTCTACGTGGTACGCTATATTGGCGTACTCAGTTCTTGCAAGGGCTATTGTGAACGCCGAGATCACGGTTATTACGGCCATGATCGCAAATGGCAGCACCACCCTCCTGAGCAGCATCCTCACTACGATGGCCCCGTACCGGCTCTGCATGTAGATAACCCATATAGTGAAGGGCACAGAGACAAGAGCAGCGTAGCTCTGAAGAACAGCGCTTCCAAAGTAGAGTATGGGATCCCCATAGAGACCGGGTTCAATCACGTTGAGCAGGTAGAGTCCTGCTACGACGCCTACGATGGCGAATGCGGCGAGTGTGTGGAACGAGTATTTTCGCAGCTCCAAACAGCGCTGCCCAGAGCTAGGAAACTAGGTAAGAGGGATTAAAACACAATGGGATTAGCCCGAGGGCAGAATCTTGAGGGTCTTGATCTCGAGGGGTGACATCTCTACCAAGAATTCGTTTCCGTTTATCCTCAGCTCTTTCACGGTGCTGTACTCGATGATATCGGTCTCGACAACCTTCTTCGGAAGGAACCCTAGCTTCACCTTCACCGAGATGCTCCTCCTGAGCGGATTGAATAGCCTTAGCACATAGCCATCTCCGTCGAACGCCTGCTTGAAAGCACCTACGATCGACGGTGGCGATACCTCGAGCATTGTAGGGCTGGTCAGAGCGGGGGTTCCTCTAAGGACTTTGATTGGGTGCATGACTTCGTAGGCCCTTAGGTAGATCTCGGCATCCGCGTATGTACCGGGGTGCGGGTATATGTAGTAGACCGTCTCGAGGATCCCGACATCGCTCCACGGATTTGGGAACACAGGTGATTTGAGGAGGCTAAGCCCTATCCTGTCCTCGAGAGCTGCGTAGCCGTGCCGTGAAGGTGCTATTATTCCCAGCCCCACGTGGCCGTCGCTTGCATCGGCCCAGCGGAGAGCAGGTACTTCGAACTTAGCCTGCTCCCACGAGGTGTTGGCCCTAGCACTCCTATCCAGGACACCGTACGGGATATCGTAGGTAACGAAGCTGTAGTGGAAGCTGGGCCAGAACCAGGATTTGATAAGCACATTCTTATCTCTCCAATCAAAGATAGTCCTAACCTCGATCAGGGGAGAGTTCTTGTACAGGCATAGGCGCTGTCTAGCAGTCGAGTACCTGAACTTCTTCACAGTCTCTACACAGGAGAGGAGCGGGCCTTCGATCACCACCTTGGGCCTCTCGACAGTTTCAAGCTCCTCGCCCTGCACAATGATATCCCTCTCTACATCCCACGCATCCCATACACCCGGCTTATCAACATGTGCTACGAGCTTATTGGAGGGAGCCGCCAGAAGCTCCTTACCTACACTCTTGAGGTAGAGCGACGCAATGTTGCCGTCCTCATCAATTTCGAGCCGCACGCACTCGTTCTCGAGAACAAGACCTCTCCCACTCCTCTTAACAACTACACCTGGTTCAGCTCTACACGCATCCCTCATAACTTCGTAGGTCTTGAACCCCAGCGGAGGAGCTTCAACGAGGAAGAGCTTCTTTCCATCAACCTCCTGACACTCTACAGGTTTACTTCCTGTGCCCAGAACCCCTTCGACACCCTCCACAACAACAACCTGGCTTCTACTCCACGGAAGCGGATTGGCTACTGTGAAGGCACCCTCCTTCTCTTTAACAAACTTCCTCAGCGTTGACTCTATTATATCACTCGTTTCTCTCAGCACCTCCTCGAGGTCTTGGTAGGCGTCGTCGTACACATCTTTTATAGATGAGCCGGGGAGAACATCGTGGAATTGGTGGAGCAGAACCCTCTTCCACAACTTGTCGAGCCTTTCTTGTGCACCTTCACCAATACCCAATACCTTGGCCAGCGCGCTCCAGGTCTCTGCCTCTCGTAGAAGTGCCTCGGCTCTGGCCATGAGCTCTTTTATCTTGAGGTTCGTTGTGTAGACGCCCCTGTGGATCTCCACGTAGAGCTCATCGCGCCACCTAGGCATGGAATTCACGTACTTCTTAACCTTCTCTACGTATTCATCCTCACGTGGCATTACAAGTCTTGGAAGGCCTGGGAGCTCGTCCATCAACTCTAGGTACTCCATCATCTCCAGCGTAGGACCTCCACCACCATCGCCGTAGCCGTAGGCGTAGATCGTCACCGGCACCTCGCTCTTGTTCTTGTACCTCTTCCACTGCGTGTAGATGGACGCAGGTGTTGCAGGCTCGTTGTAGCCGTTTATAATAACCTGTACTGGTATCTCCGTACCGTCGACGCCCACCCACACGAAGCTGTGGTACGGGAACGGGTTTGTGTCGTTCCACATGACCTTGTGAGTTGCGAAGACCTCGATACCGCTCTTTCTCATGATCTGGGGTAGGGATGCGGCGAAGCCGAAGGTATCCGGCAGCCACCCGATCTTGGCGATCTTGCCAAACCTGCTCAGGAAGTAGCGCTGTCCGTAGAGGAACTGGCGTGCGAGGGATTCTCCGTCTACTAGGTTGGTATCGCTCTCAACCCACATCCCTCCCACAGGTAGCCACCTACCTTCCGAGACTAGCCTCGACACCTTCTTGAATAGCTCTGGGTCCAGCTCTTCCAGCCATTCGTAGTACTGGGCCGAGCTCTGGACATAGACAGGTCTACGGTATTCGTTAAGGAGTCTCACTATGGTGGAGAAGGTTCTCAAGATCTTTTCACGGGTCTCGGCGTAGGGCCATAGCCACGCAGCATCTATATGGCTGTGGCCGAACACGCAGACCTCGCCGATCTTCGGGAACTTCTTCCTTAGATCTTCGAGACCTTTCTCGAGCTCCCTCTCTATCCTCCTGGCCTCCTCAAGAACCTGTTCTATAGGGGTCACAACCTCCATGTCCTTGAGAGCCCCCTTCAGAACACCAACTCCGTAGACTCCGGCGAGGAAGAGCAGTGGCTGAGGGGCTCTCCTGATATCTCTTCTAATTGCGAAGCCTACACCCCCTTCGTACAGGAGCATCATCGCCGCGGTTATCTGCGTTAGGCTTGGGACTATGCGGGTCTTCAGAAGCACTCTGGATAAGAGGTTGTGTAGCTCACTCCTAAGGTCGCTGTCCGGGGGCAGGTTCTCTAGGAATTCTACCAGGGTTAGGATCTTGGCTCCTAGGGAGTAGACGCTCCAAGCGATCTCCACTAATGCTGCGTAGGCGAAGTTTACAGACCAGCGGTGGAAGCCGAATAGCGAGCGGGGTGAAAGCCGTAGCTCAAACTCGTGGCGTCCCGGCTCGACCGGTACGTAGGTATGGGCCTCGTCTATTCCGGCCCACGAAGCACCATCTACTCTGAGCAGAGCATTGCCGCTAGTAACGACCTTTAAGAGCCAGCGGAAACGTGTTTTAGGAACTTCGGCAGATGTGCTGAACACGTAGATCTTGCCGGGCCCCGTATCCTCGTGGAAGGGTAGCGTTACCTCGCGGTCCCCCAGCTTCCAGCGTAGCAGAGGGACGAAGCGCAGTATCGATGAAGCTACAAGCTCGAAACCCCTCCTCTCGATCTGCCTAAGTGTGAGCACAGGGGATCCCACCACAGCGTCTCTGAAGGATGTTGGTAAGAAATAACTATTTCCCCGCAGCTACTCGTCACGGGGTAGAACCTCTATGAAGAAGCTGCTCTACACCATAATGGTAATCTCGATGATCCTCTTCGTAGTTGGGAGCTACCTAGTGGCCACCGGGGTGAAGCTAAGGTTCTGTATCCACAACATAGAAGTGCCCTCAGCGTTCGTAGGCACAGTAGATCTGAACTTCACGGAGTACCGCTACTGGAGGAACACGGTTCTCAACATCAGCAACGTGACGCTCGAGCCAAATGTCCTCAAGACCTTCAGCTTCAGGGTCAACGACACCCTGGGGTACATCAACAT
>Ga0180301_10004156_pt1 | contig 11197 bp, 7 predicted proteins | sample GuaBasSediGuay16_FD_121797 | JGI IMG/M metagenome (GOLD analysis project Ga0180301, IMG submission 121797) | Subseafloor sediment microbial communities from Guaymas Basin, Gulf of California, Mexico - Guay16, Core 4569-2, 12-15 cm | ecosystem: Environmental > Aquatic > Marine > Hydrothermal... | reverse complement strand
AGAAGGTGTCGTCAAGGACAACTGCAGTTTCTATCAGACCAACTCCTTAGGGTTTTTTCTTACGGTCAGCAAAGAGCTTAAAGGGTTTTACCTTCATGGGGGAATTAACCATTCACTGGAAAACGATCCTGGAAAAAGCAGCATCTCCGCATTTCTGGCGGCGGATGTTCAGCTGACCCCCAAGATAATGGTAAAACTTGAGTACAACGATATTTTCCATGGACAGATTAAATATTCAGACCTCTTCAAAAATATTGACTCCGATCAGCTTTACAGAAAATCAGGAGGAGAGTTTAACCTTGGCTTTAGATGGCAGTATACACCTGAGTTTAGCTTAGAGTTTGACCTTAGGGATTTGACCCAGTGTTATCCCTCCTCCAGCAATAGAATATTTAGAATCAGCTACTGTGGGAAATTTTGAAAGATGACCCAGACAAACAGGTATAATCTGGATTTTGAAAAGCCGATTGCTGAGCTGGAGCGCAAGATCGAGGAGTTAAAGAGGCTCACCGAAAAGGAGGGACTTGACTTTACCGAGGAGATAAAGCGCCTTCAGTCCCGTTCAAGAGAGCTTCAGGAAAAGATTTTCTCTCATCTTACTCCATGGCAACGGGTTCAATTGGCTCGACATCCCAATCGTCCAAAATCCTTGACCTTGGCCAAGTTAATCTTTGATGACCTCCTGCTGCTTCACGGAGACAGGTTATATTCAGATGATCAAGCCATCGTGGGAGGTTTAGCTAAGATCGAGGGGGAAGGAATAGTCTTCATTGGTCACCAAAAAGGAGAGTCGGTCAAGGAGAACCTCTTCAGAAACTTCGGTATGGCTCATCCCGAAGGGTATAGAAAGGCATCGAGGCTGATGAGCCTCGGGGAGAAGTTTAAAAAACCCATCATCAGCTTCATCGACACTCCCGGCGCCTATCCGGGGATTGAAGCCGAGGAAAGGGGACAGGCCGAAGCAATAGCCGCTAACCTTGAGAAGATGTCTCAGCTGAAAGTGCCCATTCTGGCGATTGTAATTGGAGAGGGAGGAAGTGGAGGAGCCTTGGGGATTGGAGTGGGAGATAAGATCTTAATGCTGGAAAACGCGATTTATTCGGTGATTTCTCCGGAAGGTTGTGCCGCCATCCTCTGGAAAGATCAGGAAAAGGTGGAGGAAGCAGCTGAGGCTCTGCACCTTACCTCACAGGACCTTTTGAAGCTGGGAATAATAGATGAGGTCATCCCTGAGCCAAGAGGAGGAGCCCACAGGAATGTCGAGAAAACGGCGGCAAATATCAAGCAGGCAATAATTAAACACTTAAGGGAGCTAAGGAAGCTATCCCTGGATGAACTAATTGAGAGAAGATGGCAAAAATACAGAAAAATAGGAAGCTTTAAGAGGGAGTGAGGATGGAAGAAAGTTACGGAGCGAGGCAAATTAAGGTGCTAAAGGACCTGGAGGCGGTGCGCAAAAGGCCCAGTATGTATATCGGAAGTACCGGGCCTCGCGGTCTGCACCACTTAGTAAACGAGGTAGTGGACAACAGCATTGACGAGGTTCTGGCTGGCTACTGTCGAAATATAAAGGTGGTCATCCATTCCGACAACAGCATCACCGTGGTCGACGATGGAAGGGGAATTCCGGTGGATATCCATCCTCTCTATAAAAAGTCCGCCTTAGAGCTGGTGATGACTACCCTTCATGCAGGGGGAAAGTTCGATGATAAGATCTACCGTGTAGCCGGAGGTCTTCATGGAGTAGGTGTTTCCGTGGTAAACGCCCTCTCGGAATACCTTGAGGCAAGGATAGCCCGCAGTGGCAAGCTCTGGTATCAACGCTATGAGAGAGGCAAACCTGTAACACCGGTAAAATGTATAGGTGAGGTTCCCCAGGATAAAAGGGGTACGGAGATAACCTTTAAACCCGATCAGGAGATCTTCGGTTCCATAGAATTTGAGGAAGAAAGAATAGCCTCCCGTTTGAGGGAACTTGCCTTCTTGAATCAGGGGATAAGGATAGAAATAGAGGATGAAAGGACGGGGAAAAGGGAGAGCTTCCAATATGAAGGGGGAATCAAGGAGTTTGTCAAGCACTTGAACGAGAACAGGGAGGTCCTGTTTGATGAGCCAATCTATCTTAGGGATGCCAGAGACGGGATAGATCTGGAGGTAGCCATTCAGTATAACAAAGGCTTCATCCAGGATATATTCGCCTTTGTCAACGACATCAACACCGAGGAAGGAGGAACTCATCTTTCTGGATTTAAATCTGCCCTTACCCGGGTGGTCAATGAATATGCCGCTCGAGAGAAAAACAGCAGGCAAGCCTCCCTCCAGGGAGAGGACATAAGGGAAGGCCTTACGGCTATTCTCAGCATAAAGATGCCCAATCCCCAGTTTGAGGGGCAAACAAAGACCCGTCTGGGCAACAGTGAAGTGAAGGGAATCGTGGAGTCCATCGTCTACGAGAACCTGTTTCGTTTCTTAGAGGAGAATCCTTCCCTTGCCAGACTGATCGTTCAAAAGGCGATCTCTGCCTCTCGGGTGCGCCTGGCAGCTCAGAGAGCAAGGGAGATAACCCGCAAAAGGGAGACCTTGAGCGGAAGCCTTCCCGGAAAACTTGCTGGCTGTTCAGAAGATGACCCCCAGAGAAATGAGCTATATATAGTAGAGGGAGATTCGGCAGGTGGTTCGGCTAAGCAAGGAAGGGACAGGCGCTTTCAGGCCATCCTTCCCCTGAAGGGAAAGATCCTCAACGTGGAAAAGACTCATCTACTAAAAGTTTTGAACAATGAAGAAATAAAGTCCATGATTACGGCCATAGGAACGGGAATTAAGGAGGAATTTGACCTATCCAGGTTAAGGTACAACAAGATCATCCTTATGACCGATGCCGATATAGACGGAGCTCACATCCGCACGCTCCTGCTCACCTTCTTCTACCGGTATATGCCTCAGCTGATCAAGGAAGGCCATATTTACATTGCCCAGCCTCCTCTTTACAGGGTGAAGAACAAAGGCAAGGAATATTTTCTCCACACCGATGAGGAGTTCAAGAGGCTGAAAGAAAAGTTAGGGGATGATAAAATGGAGGTTCAAAGATATAAGGGGTTGGGAGAGATGAATCCCGATCAGTTATGGAAAGCGACTATGAATCCTCAAACTCGCACCATTTATCAGGTATCCATAGATGATGCTATAGAGGCAGACAGATTATTCACCATCTTAATGGGAGAAGATATAGAGCCACGACGAAAATTTATAGAGGAACATGCTAAGGAAGTGACGAACTTAGATATATAACGCACTTAAAGGGGAAGGTAGCTTCATCTGTAGACCTTAAATATAAGTTCCTAATTTTTACAGGAGATGGCTATGGAAGGCAGGATTAGCTCGCTCATCTTAGAAGAGGAGATGAGAACCTCTTACCTTAACTACGCTATGAGCGTAATTGTGGGAAGAGCCTTGCCCGATGTACGGGATGGGCTTAAGCCCGTACAGAGAAGGATACTTTACGCTATGCGCGATTTGGGCCTGGCTCACAACAGGCCCCACAAGAAATCGGCCAGGGTAACGGGAGAGGTGCTTGGGAAATACCATCCTCATGGAGATATGGCCGTTTATGAGGCTATGGTGAGGATGGCCCAGGATTTCTCTTTGAGATATCCCTTAATTGATGGGCAGGGGAATTTCGGATCTGTCGATGGAGACCCTGCAGCTGCCCAGCGATACACAGAGGTGAGGCTGTCTGCCATAGCTGAGGAGATGCTTGAAGACCTCGATAAGGAGACGGTGGACTTTGTCCCCAACTTTGATAATAGTCTTAAAGAACCCTCAGTTCTTCCGGCGAAGCTTCCCAATCTCTTATTAAATGGTTCATCTGGAATAGCTGTGGGAATGGCCACCAATATTCCTCCTCACAATCTAAGTGAGCTGGTGGACGGTCTCGTAAAGGTTATCGAGAATCCGCAAATCTCACTTGAGGAACTTTTAAAGATAATTAAGGGTCCTGATTTTCCCACCGGTGGAATTATCCTGAGAAGGGATGGAATTGAGAAGGCTTATGAGAAGGGAAAGGGAAAGATAATATTGCGGGGGAAGGTAGATATAGAAAATGCGGATGGAGGGGAAAACATCATCATTACTGAGCTTCCCTATCAGGTGAATAAGGCAAAGCTGGTTGAGGAAATAGCTGAGTTGGCTCAAAACGATAAAATAAAAGGGATAAGAAACGTAAGGGATGAGTCAGACAAGGGTGGGATAAGGGTGGTCATAGAGCTTTCCCGGGGAGCATCAGCTGAGGTCATCTTGAATCAACTTTATAAATATACCTCTCTACAGATTACCTTCGGAATAATCATGCTGGCCCTGGTAGATGGAAAGCCCGAGCTTTTAAGTCTTCCTCAAGCGATGAAGCTGTATTTGAGACACCGCAAGGAGGTGGTCATCCGTCGGACCAAATTCGAGCTGGCAAAGGAGGAAAAGAGAGCCCGTATCTTAGAGGGGTTCAGAAAGGCCTTAAGTGATCTGGACAGGGTAATTAAGCTCATAAGGTCTTCTTCCTCACCTCAGGAGGCCAGAAAATCCTTAATAGAGCTTTTGGAGATCTCCGAGGAGCAAGCCCGGGCCATCCTGGAGATGCGCCTTGAACGGCTCACCCGCCTGGAAAGGGATAAGATAGAAAGGGACTATGAAAGCTCGTTAAAGGTGATAGATAGACTGAGGTCCCTTTTATCCAGCGAGGAGAAGATCTGGCAGACCATCAAGGAAGAGCTCCTGGAGCTCAAGAAAAAATATGGAGATAGGAGACGAACCGTCATTCAGGAAAGGGAAGAGAAGTTGGTATTCAGACCGGAGGACCTGATCAAAAAGGAAGATATCCTCATCACCCTCACCTCTCAGGGCTACATAAAATATACCCCTCTGAGGGCTTATAATCGGCAAAATAGAGGCGGAAAAGGGATGAGTGGAATACTTCTAGAAAAGGGGGACTTCGTAAAGGATTTAATTTTAGCCAGCACTCATTCGATCCTTTTGTTTTTTACCAACTCGGGAAGGGTCCACTGGGCTATGGCTTATGATATTCCCCAAAAGAAGCGGTCGGCTAAGGGAAGAGCTATAGTCAATTTCTTATCTCTGAAAAATGAAGAGAGCATCAGCACCATCATTCCTGTGGAAAGGCTTGAGGAGGACAAGTTCCTGTTTATGGTCACAAAAAAAGGAATGGTTAAAAAGACCTCTCTTTCTGCTTACTCACGTCCCAAAAAAGGGGGGATCATCGCCATCACTTTAAAGAATGAGGATGAGTTGATCAAGGTCATGTTGACCTCGGGAAAACAGGACATACTCCTGTCCACGAAAAGGGGAAGAGCCATAGTCTTTTCCGAGAAGGATGTTCGCCCTACAGGTAGAAGCTCGGCCGGGGTAAAAGGAATTGAGTTAGAAGAAGGAGACGAGGTAAGGGGTGCTGTCATCGTGGAGGATGATGAGGCTTTGTTTACCGTCACCACTAAGGGATTTGGGAAAAGGACCCTTCTTTCCAGATATCGAAAGACAAAAAGAGGAGGCAAGGGGATCATCGATATTCGGCTCGTCTCCCATAAGGGAGAAGTTGTAGGGGTAAAGAAGGTAGGGGAGAAAGATGAGGTTGTGGTGATCACCCGCAAGGGCAAAAGCATTCGTTTGGCAGCCAAAAATATCCCCCTTATCGGAAGGAATACCACTGGCTCAAGGATAATTAAGATAGAAGATGATGATGAGGTGGTGGCTTTAGCATGAGGAAAATAGCCTTTTTGTTTCCTGGCCAGGGTTCACAGTACGTGGGAATGGGAAGGGAGTTCTACACCTCCTATGAGAGGGTAAAAGAGGTCTTTGATCGAGCAAACAAGATCTTAAAATTTGATCTGAAGGGGTTATGCTTTGAGGGACCGGAGGAGGAGCTGAGAAAGACCCTTAACGCTCAACCGGCTATAATGACCGTAAGCTGGGGTATCTGTGAGGTTTTAAGGGAAAGAATGGAGCCTGATGTGGTAGCCGGACATAGCCTTGGTGAGTACACGGCAATGGTTGCTGCCGGGGTTATGGACTATGCTGATGCCTTGAGATTGGTTCGCCAGCGGGCAGAGTTAATGGATGAGGCCTCAAGAGAGGTAGATGGCGGAATGGCTGCAATAATTGGACTCCCGAGGGAGGTGGTGTTATCAGTTTGCCAGGATATAGACGGTGTGGAGGCGGTTAACTTTAACTCCCCTCTTCAGATCGTCATCTCCGGAAGGAAAAGTAAGATAAAGGAAGCGGTGGATATCTTAAGAGAGAAGGGCGCCAGGAGGATAATACCCCTTCCGGTAAGTGGTCCCTTTCATAGCTCCTTGATGGATAAGGCTGCCCGAAGGTTTTCCCAAAATCTGGACAGAGCCTCTTTTTCTAATCCGCGCTGTAAGATAATCACCAACGTGTTCGCTCGCTATGCCACAACTGGCGATGAGGTTCGCGAGGCGTTGAAAAGGCAACTAAACCATCCCATCCTTTGGGAGGACTGCATGAGAAAACTGCTCACAGATGGAGTGGAGATTTTCATAGAGGTTGGGCCAGGCAAGGTCCTTCAGGGGCTGATGCGCAGAATGGACAGGAAAGCAAAAACTATAGGAGTAGAAAGACCAAAAGATCTGGAGAAGGTGTTAAATCTTATTTAAACATTCCCTTGAGGCTGAGCACGGTAAATAGTCCGGCGCTTAGAAAGGCTACTCCCGCTCCGTAGAGAAAGACTGCCGATGGACTGATGTACTGCCACAGATACCCTGCGATGAGGCCGTCCAGCACATTAGCCAGGGCGATGGAGGTATGAAAGGTCCCTAAGGCGGTACCTCTCAGCTCTTTTCCGCCCAAATCGGAGACAAAGGCACGTTGCTGCCCATCCACTAAGGCGTAGACCAGCCCGTAAAGTCCGAAGAGTGCCAAAAAATGAGCCCAGGATCTTGCCCAGGTGAAGAGAAGACAGGTAGCTGCGAATAGAAAATACCCTAAGATAATGGGAAGTTTTCTTCCCAGCTTATCGGAAACCACTCCTACAGGAAGGGAAAAGAGGGTATAGATGACGTTGAACCACACATAAAAGAGGACCGGCAGGGCAACCGAAATTTTAGGACCGACAAAAGCCTCTTTTACCTTCAGGAGAAAGAACATATAATTGAAGTCAGCCAGGCTGAAGAGGACGGCAACTAATATGAAGCACCTCAAGGGCTTGGACAGTCCCTTAAGGCCTATCCTTAAGGATAGGCCTTTTTTCGGCTCTCTTCTTTTCTCCCCCACCCAAAAAAGAGGAACAAGAGCGGACAGTCCAACCAATCCCGCCAGAAGAAATATCATCTTATAGTCCAGACCTAAGAAGTAGAAAAAGGTGAAGGCGAGGAGCGAACCTCCAATTGCTCCGGCAGTATCCATAGCTCGGTGAAAGCCGAAAGCCTTACCCCTCTGCTCAACTGAGGAGTCGGCAATTATGGCATCTCGAGGGGCTGTTCTAAGACCCTTGCCAACCCTTTCGGCTGGTCTGAGGATGAGAACATGCTGCCATATTGTGGAGAAGGCCAGAAAGATCTTACATATACTGGATAAGGCATAGCCTAAGAATATGAAGGGTTTTCTTCTTCCGGATTTATCCGACCAAAAACCAGCGAAGACCTTCAATATGCTGGATAGGCTATCTCCTAATCCTCCAATTAGCCCTACCGCCATACCTCCTCCCCCCAGGGCGACGATGAACATGGGAAGAAGGGGGTGAATCATTTCGCTGCTCACATCGGTGAGGAAGCTAACCACTCCTAAGAGGATGACGTTGAGGCTGATTCCCTGCCACAGTTTCCATTTTTTCTTAGAATCTCTCATCTTATTCTCCTTTATTTTTCTCAATACCTCGCTTTTTCTCCTCCTTAGCACCTCGCTTGACAAAGTAGCTGAGCTTCCGAAGCTGCCTAAAATGGAATATCACGATCAAGCTCGAGTAGTAGGCAAGGAGTACCCATGAGGAAAACGAACCCGTGGAAGGACAGGCTAACTTAGAAAAAATCTTTGATTGAGAAAAGGAGAAAAAGCTACATATCTTCAGGAGAATGCTAAGGACCAGCCAGTTAGCATTGGCCATTATTTGAGCTACATCAAGACTTACAAGGCTCAAGGCAAGGGTCAAAAAACCCAGGGCCAGGATAATTGCTATTAAGGGGCCGATGAGAAGATTGGTCAAAACTCCGATGAGGGGAACTCGATTAAAGTAAAAGGCCAGAAGGGGAAGGATGGAGATTTGAGCAGCTATGGATACAGCTAAAGCCTCGCCTAATCTTAAGGGGAGTCCCTTTAGTCTTTCTCTTAAGTAAGGGGTGAGGCAAATTATCCCTCCAACGGTGACAAAGGAAAGCTGAAAGCTCACCGTGAAAATGCTTAAAGGACTGAAGAGCAAAATGATAAAGGCAGCGAGGCCCAAAATTACCAGAGGGTGGGTGTCTCTATCAATGAGAAAAGAGAAGAGACCCAATGTGGCCATTAGGGTAGCTCTTAGCACGGGGGTCCGCAGTCCAGTGAGGACGGCATAGTAGACTAAAGGAGGAATGGACAACAGGTAGCTAAGCTTGGGAGAAAGGCCCAGGATTTTGAAGAGGAAAAGGAGAATGGTCAGGATCAAGCCCACATGAAGTCCACTTACCACCAGTATGTGGCCGGTGCCGGTTCTCAGGAACTCCTCCTGTAGCTTCGGAGAAAGGGAGGTTCTGTCTCCTAACATAATTCCCTTAAGAAGGGAGGAATGAGGAAAGGGAAGGGTGGAGTCGATCACCTTCGCCATCCAATCCCTGCTTCTATATGCTTCTCTCAAAAGAAGGTTTCCCTCACCTCTTTTTATCACCTTCATTCTTACTGCGTTCATCTCCACCCATATACCCTGGTAAGAAAGATATCTTTGCCAGCTGAATCCTTTCCTCGAGGCTCCGGGTTTTCTCAATTTTCCCCTTACTCTCACTATGTCGCCGTAGTCGCAGTCCCTGAAGGAAGAGTAACTCCTCACCCAGATTTTTCCCTCCACCTCTTCCTCCCTGCCGCAGATCCAGATCCTACGGGCCTTAAGGATAAAGTCAGCTCTTCTTCCCTTAAGTTCTGGTCTTTTAGCTACGAGGCCGACTATTTCCACCGAAACTGTTGTGGGAGCAAAATTTGCGATGTGGGAGGAAGAGCAAGGTAAATAAAGGCAGCGAAACTGTAAAAAACCACTCAAAAAGAGGGTAAAGCACAAAAATAAGGTTACCAGCCCTCTTCTTTTTCTCAAATAAAAAAGGAAGGTTAATATCAGCAGTCCACAGGTACTCAGGTAAACGGGCAGGAGGGGCAGTTCGAGCAATCTTCCGAAGATTATACCCGTAGCAAAGAGAAGGGTAATTCCCACTATGGGCTTGTTCATCCTCAGTCTAAGGCATTTTTCAAGGCAGCTATGGCCACTTTTAACTGCTCCTCGTCGGGCTCCTTGGTGGTCATTCTCTGCAGCCACAGCCCTGGAGCAATGAGGACCTTGGCGAGATTTTTGTTCTTTACTTTAGTGGAAAGCTTCACAAGCTCATAGGATATGCCAGCAATTAAGGGGATAAATGAAAACCTTACCAGCCGATCAGTTAAATTTTTAGGCCTTCCTAAGAACATGAAGACGGCGATGCTGACCACCATCACCACTAACAGAAAGCTCGTTCCACATCGAGCATGAAGCGTGGGATATTTTTTCGCGTTTTCCACCACCAGCTCCTCCCCTGCCTCTAAGGTATGGATGCTCTTATGTTCAGCTCCATGATATTCAAATATTCTTCTCATATCTTTCCAGAGCGTAATCAGCCATATATATGCTAAGAAGATGCTCATCCTGATGGTTCCATCCACGAGGTTGAACAAAAAGCCGCCGCTGATACCAAAAAGTTCTGTCAAAAACAGGGGAAGATAAAAGAAAAGGAGAAGTCCCAGTCCAACTCCGACTATGACCATCAAAAATAGCCACAGGTCAATAAATACTTCCTTACCCTTCCTTCTTTGAGCCTTTTGGATTTCTTTTGCTTGTTCTTCCTCAATTGCCTCGTTAGCTGAGAAGCTCAAGGCCTTTATGCCGATATATAAGGTCTCGAACAGCACTACTACCCCTCTAATTATGGGGATATTCAAAAATTTGACTCTTTTAACAAGGGAGATGTAGGGCTCCTTCTTCACTATGATTTCTCCACTGCTTTTTCTAATGGCGATGCTGATAAATTTTGGTGAGCGCATCATCACCCCCTCTATGACCGCCTGCCCGCCCACCTCAAATTCCTCCTTTGGCATCACGCCCTCCTCATTGAAGTTCTGAGAGACTTAAGAAAATCAAAAAGAAAATAAACTTTAAAAGAGATCTAACATCTTCTTTACGTTCTCCAGGCTGATCTTCAAGCTCTCTAAGGGTGGCCTCTGGCAGATGTCCTGTTCTATTATATAGTAGATGGTGCCTGCTTCCTTGCAGGCATGGATTATAGCTTCCCAGTTTAGGTTACCCTCACCCACCTCCATCATTATCTGTTTGTTTCCCTTTATCCCCATATCCTTAAGGTGGACGAGGGGAAGCCTGTTCTTAAGATAAAGGCACCATTTAGCCGGGTCCCCTCCTCCGTACTGCACCCAGTAGGTATCAATTTCTCCCTGAAGATACTCCGCATCGCTCTCCTCATAAAGAATTTCAAGACCTGTCCGGGAGCCAAATTTCTCAAACTCAAAGCCGTGATTATGATAAGCAAGAACGATACCCGCTTCCTTGAGCTTTTTACCTACCTCGCTGAGCTCTCTTGCCGCTCTCTTAAAACCTTCCTCGTTATGGTATTCCGGGGGAAGTGATGGGCAGGCAATGTATCTACAATTTAAAATCCTGTGTTCTTCTATAACAGCTTCTGTTTCACTGAGAAGTCTGCTTAGGGGAGTGTGTGTAGCACAGGCCTCGAGTTTTTCCTCATCGAGTATCTCCTTAAGCTGCTTTGTGTCGATCGGCCCCAGTCCAGAAAGTTGAACAGCATCGTATCCGATCTCCTTTACTTTCTTTAGCGTAGAGGCTATCTCCTCTGGAGTTCTCAACATATCCCTTAAGGTGTAAAGCTGAGCGGCAACTCTTATCTCGGGCATTTTAACCTCCTTTTTAGACTGATAACTGGTATTCAGCCTAATAGATTTT
>Ga0180301_10004155_pt1 | contig 11198 bp, 12 predicted proteins | sample GuaBasSediGuay16_FD_121797 | JGI IMG/M metagenome (GOLD analysis project Ga0180301, IMG submission 121797) | Subseafloor sediment microbial communities from Guaymas Basin, Gulf of California, Mexico - Guay16, Core 4569-2, 12-15 cm | ecosystem: Environmental > Aquatic > Marine > Hydrothermal... | reverse complement strand
TGCAATGATAAGATCGACGTTTTGAAGCAATTCTAAAAATTCCTGAGAACTTTCTGTTAATGATACGCCTAAAGCATTAGATCCCGTCGTAATGATTTTAGATGCAACTTTTTTGAATATCGGGTCATCAACATCTTCTAATGTGGCATCATTTGAGATAGCCCCTCCTTTGACAACAAGAATTACATTGGATCCTCGAATCTGTATCTGGTCTAATAGAAAAGTATCGAAAAATATCTCTCCCGCATTATCCGCCAAAAAGAGAATTTCTAGTTCGCTGGATACTGCCTCGAATAACTGAGCCGAATGGTCAATTGCGAATCCTTCTTCATTAATTTGATAATAAAGATGTTCCAAATATTCAGAGTTCATTTGAATCGAATGTCCCGCGGTACCAAAATCAATTACATTTCCTGTAATTGCTGCTGCTAATGTTTTTCTAAATCTTTTATATGGTTGGTTTTCTTTCATAATGTGTGGTCGAATACGTTCAATAGCCTCTTGAGCTAGAATTTTACTCGCTATCTTTATTTCCTTAAATGGATCTGCATTGTTAGTTAAATTTTGGATCATTTGATAGATTTTGTTTGCGATGTCTGTTGGAAGTTGTTGTAGTGTAAATCCCGTAAGAAGTTCATAAGTTTTTTTCATCCCTTTCAGTTGTATTGCTGGATCTTTAGTGGCTCTCTGCAATACATCGTAAGCAATTGTCGAAAGACAGACCAAACATTCAGGACCTGTCCAAAGTTGCTTCTGCTTTGCTGCTTTCAAGTGACTATACTATCCCGCAATTATATGGATATTTTTGAGATTGAAAAAGGAAAAAGTTATGTTTTAGGATGTATTACAAATAGTAGGTTAAGAATTGATTGGTCGATGGAATGTCGCGAGAAGAGGCGCTAGCGCTCCTACAGAAGTTGGGTTTACCAGAACATATCATCGAACACTCTATAGCTGTCGCAAAGAAAGCATTAGAGATTGCAAAACAGATTCAAGAAGCAGGTCATAAGATAAATCTCGAAATTATTGAAATAGGCGCCATATTACATGATGTTGGTCGGATTAAAACTCATGGTATTAAACATTCTGCTGAGGGAGGGAAAATTTTACGTGAATATGGATATCCCGATGCCATAGCCCGAATAGCGGAAACTCATTCACTCGATGATTTATGGCCTGAAACTATAGAAGAGAAAATCGTGTGTTATGCCGATAAAATCGTGAAAGGCACTCAAGAAATGTCTGTCAATGACCGATTCGATATTTGGATGAAGCGGTACGGAAAAAGTCAGATACTAATGGATGCGAAAAAAATCGTTCTTAAAATCGAGGAAGAATTATTCAATTTAATTGCTGGGTAAGAAAAAAAAATTTTAAAATTAAAATTAAAAAAAAAAGAAGCGAATTTTTGAATTTGTTTAAATTTCGAAGCCTAATTCCTCGCCTGCAATTTCAATGAGGGAGCGGAGTTTCATTGCTTTTGCCATTTCACCGATGATCTTTAAGTCACCTGCCATATAAGCAGATGCTGCATCAGTTTCACCGGTGAAGAGATTTTTACCGACTTCTTCGGTCATTTCAAGGGTAACATCTGCGTCATCTCTTACTCCTTCTTTAGCAGTGAGTTTGCCATCTTTGATTTCGATGTAAGCTTGTACGACGCCAGGAACATTGAATTGAATTACTACGTCTTCGGTATCTTCTAATTCATCCTGGAGGTCTTCACTTGTCTGTGCGATTTCCTCAAGAGCTTCTAAGAAAAGAGGCAAATCTTTCGCATCAAATTCTTTCGCTTCGACTTTCTTCTTTACTTCATCAATTGCGCCCATATTCAAAACCTCATTCAGTATTCATTTTTATTAAATAATCTTTTATTTATTTAAAGGAAAATCTTTCCTTTCCCACAATTATCGAGGTTCGATAAAACTACTAACTGAAGATTATTTAAAAATTTTTTCATTGAATGAAATTTTATTCAGTATTTTTACATAAGTTTCTCTAAATAATCTTACTGATTGCGCATTGTAACTGGTTATAAAGACTAGCTTTACTCTTCTTCAGTGTCTTGATATTTCAGTCTTTTTTATCTCTCTTTTTTTCCCTAGTTCTAAAAATACTAAAAAGACAGATAAGAGATTTTCTTTATTTTCGACAAAATTTAATCACATTTTTTAAGATATCTACATTAAATATGAATAGGTGTTTAAATATTGTTTTTTGTGAATAACTATCGGTGATATGGTTGGTACATCGGGAAATTGGAACCGTAATTGCAACACCGAATGGACCCGCCGTAAACCATTTTAGTTTTGTGTTGAGAGAAACCAATCAACCAAGTATCCCCCTTCAGAAAGGGCAATTCGTTCAATTAAATTCGATGGGGCTACTTATAGCCATGGTTGAAAACATCGTTAAAACAAATCGCTATTTTGACCATCCTGATGCCGTAAGCGAATATGAACGGGGCGGTCTTCCCCTCTCAGCCATTTTTCCCGCTGATAGATGGGAATATATTATTGCTTTTGCAAAACCTCTCGGGATTTTCAATAATAATCAATTATCCCGTGTGAGTTTTCCTCCATCTCCTGGAGATAAAGTATATTTAGCAGATAATTCTATTCTCTCAAAATTATTAGGGTTAGATTCTCAAGGAATTGCATTAGGGCATATTTGTTATCACGAAGAATTAACTGGCACCTTTAATCTTACCAGACTTTTTCAAAAACATATCGCTATTCTTGCAATGTCCGGTGCAGGTAAATCTTACACTACTTCTGTTATCATTGAAGAGTTATTAAATCGGAGAAAAGAATTAGGACGATTAGGAATTGTAATCCTTGATGTTCATGGCGAATATACCTCCTTTGCTGAATCTAATAATGGGGGTCCTGATTTTTCGGATCGAGTGACTGTCATTCGGAGTTCTTATTTTACAGCAAACACGTCCTATATAAGTTCAGGGCAATTTGCGGAAATGTTACCTCAGATGTCCCCTATACAAGTTCGCGAATTAACCCAAATTGTTGCGGAGTTACAAAATACTAAATCTCATAATGCGTATTCTTTGAAGGATCTCATCACTCTTATCGAATCCAAAGAAACTCTTAATAAAAAAACCCAAGAAACTCTCTTAAGTTGGCTATATGAATTACAGGGCTTTAATATTTTCGAAGATTTTGAAAATCCTGAACTTGAAGAGGCTATAAAACCAGGGCATGCTTTGATTATAGATCTTTCTGATACAACGAATTTGCGAAAAAAACAGATAATTATTACCTATCTTGCTAGAAGACTCTTTAATTTAAGGAAGCGAGAATTGATTGCACCATATGCTTTTATTTTAGAAGAAGCCCATCAATTTTGTCCAGAATCTGCTAAAAGATTTGCCATTTCTCGAACTATTATCGAAACATATGCTAGAGAAGGACGAAAATTTGGTGCATCTCTTGTGGTCTTAAGTCAACGTCCTGTACATCTCTCTACAACTGTCCTAAGTCAATGTGGAACCCATATTATTGGACGAATTACGAATCCATACGATCTCGACCATATCAAAAAATCGTCTGAACAAATTACAAAAGAAACTTTAAATCTTATTTCTACCTTACCTACTGGCGAAGTTCTTGTTGTAGGTGCTGCTTGTAACTTTCCTGTATTCGTAAAAGTTAGAAAACGCCTCTCCAAAGAACCTGATTTTCTCAAGTTAGAAGAAGCCGCCGTACATTTCGAAAAATCGAAAACCATATAATTTTTTGAAAAATTTCTGAAGGACTTTTTAATTAATCAAGTATTTAAATAATACATCATTGTGTTAATTAACCTTATAAAAGGTATTTCACTTTTTTTAACAATTCGCTATTTAATTAGATAATTGTTTGATTTAAAAGATTGATGAAGGCGTAACTAATTTATGGTAGAGCCAAAAGAGCTTGTAGTATCGGATTCCAATGTTGCAGTAATTGCGAAAGCACTTGCATCAGAAACTCGGTGGCAAATTCTAAAGCTATTAAGCTCTCAAAAACTTGATGTAAGCCAAATAGCCGAAAAATTAAATCAAACTGAGGCTAATATTAGTGCCCAGGTGAAAATCCTCGAAAAAGCACACCTTATTACTTCAAATTATGAACCTGGCGCACATGGCGTTAAAAAAGTTTGTGCGCCTGCTGTCAAAAAATTGATTATTAAAATTACCTAATCTATAAATTACTAATCTATCAATTACTTTTAATGGTATTATTTTCAATTTGTAATTTAGGTGCCTCTATGAGTAATTTTCAGGTATTTCGCGACAAGGTTTTAGAAAAACTTGATTCCATAAAATCTTCTTTTAAGAAAGTATCACATAATTGGAACGAATTAATAGACAAAATTTCAAATATAAACAAGTCATTCGACCAAAATTTGCGAATTTTTTTTCAAAATTTCAGTTTCAGTCTTCCGAACACATACAAATAATGGAAGATATTAAAACAAAACAAATGATCCAAGGTGAAATGACTTTTCAGGATATTAATGACCTTACAAGGATACTTTGGGAAAATCACGACCTTGCCCAACAAAAGTTTGAAGCTACTAATGATTCAAAATATCACGAAATGGCAATGGATATTTTATTAGTTATTAAAGAAATGGAAGAATTAAAAGAATATCTCGAGAAACATGGGAAAATATGACCTACTTGCTCGCTTTATTTAAATATTAACTAATAAATTAGTCCAAGCCACGAAATACTGAATGGTATATACAAAATTGCATAAATTAAAAATCCTGTTGAACTTCCAATAATTCCGATATAGAGTCCTGCAATTAATTTTGCCCTATTAGGTGAGATATCCGATTGGGTTTGAATTCCTTTATATGAAAGTAAAACATGCCATCCAATTATAATTCCAAAGAGAATATAGAAGAAAATTCTCAGCTGAAATAAGGAATAATGTCCGCCGAAAATGAGAATAAAAGGAAGCTGAGAGAGCAAGAAAAATGCTGGAACAAGACTATAAACGTAAATATTAAAAATTATTTTTCTACTACGATGTTCTGAACGTGATCTTCTCAATCGTACCCCTATAAAATAAATGAAATTAATAATTCCCAACAAAATAACCGCGAAAATTATCATTACTACCAAGAAAAGTAGTACAATTATATAAACTGGAAATAAACTTGCTCCAATCAGGATAGAATTGAGCCCGGTAGGAATTTGTACTATATACACAAATATTATTGTTAAGTTAGCAACTAATAATAGGAAGATTATTTTCCAACTAGAGGGTACTTTACAAATTTCCTCCAACGTTTCAGTAGGATGTGAAAACATGCCTAAAATACGTTTTAGTACATTTTTTTGAGTTTCCATTAAATTCCCCCCGTCCAATTTGCTAGATAGAATTCTCGATACATACTTAAAAATAATCCCTGTCCCCATGGAATCGCATATTCAGCACGTGGGACCCCGTAAGGATTTGCTCCTGTTCCACCAGTGCACCAGTGGACCACCCCAAATGAATCAACTTTTTGGACTACACCATTAAAAGCAGCAATTGCCATGCTCTTATTCCCCTCATCAATCCATGTTGCATTAATATTGTGTAATTTGGCGACCGTATAGGCAAAGAGAGTTGAACAGGATGTCTCTAGATAGGTTGAGGAATCATTCAAAATTGTATGCCATAAGCCTGTTGTAGGATCTTGGTAATCATCAAGACTGGCTAGCATTGAGAGAACCGTATTAAGAAGATATGAATAATTTGTATGGGTGTTTGGAATTATTCCAAGCACACGTGCGATGGCTGCTGTTGCCCAGCCGTTCCCTCTGCCCCATAGTGTAGGATCTAAAAATCCTTCATTTTCACTCCAAATGTGGGAAACTAATTTTGTTAATGGATCTTGTAAATGTTTAAAATGAACATAAATTTGATTTATTGCTTCATTTATTAATGTGTTATTATTGAGAAGAACTCCTAACTTTGCCCAAAATGGAACAACCATATAGAGATGATCAATCCATAATTCCGGCTTAGTTTGGACATGACTGGATCCTCCTACCAAGGGGGGCCCATCGACCCATATTCTTTCAGATGAACGGAGATATTCGAGATTCTTGAGAGCTGCCTCAAGATATTTGCTATCTCCCGTTTGATTATAAAAATATAATACACTTAACCCTATAGCCGTTGCATCTCCCACGGTTACCTCTCCATGCCCGAAAATACCTTCTTTAGTTTGAGTACGAATTGATTGATCCACCCAATAATGGGCTGCTGATAAATATTTTTCATCACCAAAGATCTTATAGGTATCTAAGAGCCCTTGTATACATATTCCTTTCCCCCAATCTGTAAAAATGGAATAATCTAATTCATTCATTGTATAATCTGCCACTCGAATACAGACATTTTTATTACTTAAGTCAATATAGATTGGCAGCGCGACTATTATAGGGAATAATAACATCGTAAGAAAAAATAGTATTATTAGAAGGCTCTTACGTGAAATTTGTATGACTCTCCATTAAAATTTTTTTTGTTAAAATATGTATTTTCAAATTATTTTTATGTTAATAAAGATAATTCATCTCAATAAGATCATTGAAAGTCAGAGAAAATGTCTCCCGATTATTTCATGTCAAGGTACACGACTGATATGCTATATACATTTGAGTTCATCTTTTGCATCTTTATATTACTTCTCTTAATAGGGTTTTGGAAGCTAAAAGGTGAAAAAAAATCTCTTTATGTTTACATCATTACTGGATTACTTCATTCCGTTATAGAATTAACTGCACAAGGCTCTGGAATCCGCGTTATTTCTGAAACTTATCTATTTGGGAAAATTTATGTTACCTATCCCTTTCTTCCCTTCATTCTTGGCTTTTTTGAAGGTGGATTTTATTGTTTAATGGCTTATCACTTCGTACGAATTATGATACATAGTGATCGTTTTTCTTTGAAATTCTTTTCCACTATATCCATTTGTATTTTCATCTTAATTTCGCTCGGAGCCATTGCCATGCACTCAGGAACTTATATTATCACGCGGCGCGCAATTTTCAATATTGGAAATCTTATACTTTTGAGTATATGTATCGGTGTCTCACTCGGTTATTTTCTTCTTAATAAAAATGTTACTTCAGAACATCGAAAAAGCTTCTTCTATTATTATCTTGGACTAGTGCTCATTACCGCCATAATGGTAATTCCGCTCCATATCGCTGGTACTCGATTTATTGAAGTTTGTGTAGGAGGAACTTATTATTATGCCAGCATACCTGAACAAATTCTAGTTATGTACGGGTATAGTTTAGTCTTTGAAGCCGCTGGATATTTTTTACCTTTCTATATCATCATATATCATTTCAAATTGATTGAATTCAAAGCATCAACAAAGTGAAGAAGTATGTGTGAATTTTGTGCAAGTCACGGAGGAAAAACACGTTGGTATTTAAATCCAGAGAACTATTCTGAAACTTTATTAGAAGACAAGAAACGAATGAAAATTCTTTACAATATTTCAGGATATGGTATTGATTATTATCTTGAAAGGACGACTCGTCTAGGGAAATTGGCTAATCTTCCCGTAGTGGGAGGTGTATTTCGCAAAATTGCGAACTGGATGTCTCCAGGTATGCATTCAGGGCAAGTTGTTACAACGGAGGAAGCCATAAAAGTCTTAGAGCTTGCTGACAATGTTTGTATTCTAGAATGTATGTGTAGGAGACTGGTTCATGCGGAAAAAAAAGCAGTTTGTATTAATTTTGGCCCCATAAAAGAACTTTTTGAAATGCTGAAACCTTCTGAAAGGATTGAAGTCCGCCCAATTGATGAAGTTCAGGAATTAGTTCGCGAGTGTGCCTCCCAAGGATTGTATCATGAAGTTCTATGGGCAAAAATTCCCTATCCTGTCGTTATTTGTAATTGTCAAGTCGAGTATTGTTGTGCTGCGAAGCTACGATTTCTCTATAATATACAAAAATCGCTTGTGAAAGGCCATTTTGTTTCGTCTGTTACAAAGAAATGCGATGGATGCGAAGGCGAATCATCTCCTATCTGTGTCGAGAAATGTCCCTTTAAGGCGATGACTTATAATGCCGAAGAAAAACGAGCAATAGTTAATCAACAATTATGTTTTGGGTGTGGTGTTTGTAAAAATTTATGCCCCAAAGATGCAATTGCCCTAATTCCCCGTGAATCAATTCCCGCTATTAAACACCTTTGGTGATTTTAAAGTTGAAAATCAAAATTGCAAAAGATAAATGTAAAACGCCAGCTGAGTGCGGAAAATGTTTAGAGATTTGCCCTACTGGGGTATTTTTTTTACGTCCTCGTGGTAAATTTAATTGGAAACCTGAATTTCAACAAACCATTAAAACCATTTCCTATGAATTAGAACCAAGATTCAAAGAGCTTTGCAATTTATGCATGGAGTGCGTTGAAGTATGTCCCTTAAACGCCATTATAATTAAAAAATGAGGGGACAACTTAGTGGAAAATGTAATAGCGCGGCTTAAAAAATTAAAACCTGATGATTTCCGGATTTTGAGGGCTATAGAGAAAGGAATGGAGCACTATAAACATGTGCCGCTCTCTGAAATAAAATCTATAACTAAATTTGATGCTGAATACATCAACTATTTGCTTGATCGCCTGCATAAGTATGAATTAATTAATCGTTGGACTGGAAACTACATTGGTTACCATTTGAATCAGCACGGCTATGATTGTCTGGCTCTAAATAAATTAGTTAAATCCGATATCATAGCGTCTTTTGGTAAGGCGTGTGGAATTGGCAAAGAAGCCGATGTATATGAAGGATTAACCCCTGAAGATGAAGTAGTTGCAATAAAAATCCATCGATTAGGTCGGACAAGTTTTCGTCAAACTAAGCGGTACCGTTCATATACCGCTGATAGGCGTCATCTCTCATGGTTGTATGCATCCCGACTTGCTGCAGAAAGAGAATATGAAGCTTTAAGCATTCTTTATCCCCTTAAAATTGCAGTACCGAAACCATATGGCCAAAACCGACATATTGTCGTTATGAGCAACATTGTAGGCGATGATCTTTATACAATTAAGGATCTCCCACATGCAGACAAAATATTTGATATTATTCTAAAAAATGTTAAGAAATCCTACCAAAAAGCCAATATTATTCATGGAGATTTAAGTGAATTCAATATAATCATTACCCCAAAACTAAAACCACTTATTATTGATTGGCCTCAATGGGTCAGCACCACTCATCCAAATGCATTTTTCTATCTTAAACGCGATATCACGAATATTTGCGTCTTTTTCGAGAAAAAATTCCATATTCTTTCTGATCCCTTATATTTAGTGAATCAAATAATGAGTAATAAATAATTTTTTCTCCCATCCCTCTTTGATTTTATTTTTTCTATTCATATTCCTCAAGAAATAACTGAAAGACTAACACAAGAAATTTATGTAGGATAAAATGAAAATAATGGTTAGGTTTAATTCGAGGCTTCTTCTTTATGCGAATGCCGTCTAAAATCATCATGGGACTCGACATATTACCGATGAGTTCTTCATCATCGAAACAGAAACCAAAATATGCAGCTATGATTTTTGATGAAGACAAAATTGTTCTCAAAAATGAAGAAATAAGCTTTCGAAAATTAATTAAAATCCTCAATAAATACAAGCCGAATATTTTAGCAATTGATAATATATGGGAACTAGCCCCTAATCAAGAAGCGCTCCAAAACTTTCTGAAAAAACTTCCCCCTATTAGACTTGTGCAGGTTACGGGATCCCCGACCCAAATGCAACCTATCCATATTATAGCCAAACGAGTCGGTATCCATCTCACAAGCCATCCTACGCCCATTCAAACTGCTGAAATATGTGCGAGATTAGTGCAAATAGGTATTGGTTATGAGGCTGCGTTGTTTGAGAAAGAAACTCAAATTCGTATCTCTCGAACAAGGACTATCGGACCTGGGGGCTGGAGCCAAAACCGTTATCGGCGCCATTCTCATGCGGCAATTCTCCAGTCAACACGCGAAATTCAAACTCAATTAGACGAGCAAGGTATCGAATATGATCTCTCCGTTCGCAAGGCAGATTATGGACTAGATAGGAGCGTATTTACCGTCTATGCAGAGATAAATGAAGTACTTTCTTTCATTAAACCTTATACTGGTTCCACCATTCAAGTAAAAATAACTCCTATAAAGAAAAAAGAAATCGAATTTATCCCATTAACGGCTAAAGAAGATGAAACCGTTCCTTTGAAAAGCTTAATCATCGGAATTGATCCTGGGACAACAACAGGTATAGCAATCCTCGATTTGAATGGTAAAATTCTTGCCTTACGAAGTGGGAAAGAAATTTCTCGAAGAGACCTGATAAAATACATCGCCAAATTTGGTACTTCTGTGGTTATTGCAACTGATGTTACTCCCCTCCCGAAATATGTTGAAAAAATCGCAAATACATTCAACGCTCTTATTTTCCGCCCACGTAAATCTATGAAGGTTAGCGAAAAACAAGAATTAGTAAATGAGTATCTAAGCCATTCAAAATGGAAAGTTTCTGATGCGCATATCCGCGATGCACTAGCTTGTGCAATAAAGGCATATTTCTCATACAGGCAAATCTTTGAAAAAATTCACAAAAAAATTCAGGAGATGAATGTTGAAGTCTCTATCGAGAAGGTAAAAGTACTTGTTATGCGAGGATACTCCATTTATGATGCAATCTCTATTTTAACTTTTAAACCTGATGAGGAAGAAGAACCTCCTCCTGAAATAACCGAGAAATCTGATGATGAAACAATTAAAGAATTACATAATAAAATTTACATATTAATTGATAAAAATATCCAACTTAAACGCGCTCTTGAAGAGTTAAAACTCAAAAATAAAGAACTTGAAAAGGAATTAAACCAGTCTAAAACTCAGATCTCCGAATTACAAGATAAATTGGAACATGTTCGCTCAAAAACATTTTATAGACTTCGAGGAGAACGATTGATTCGCGCTCAGAATACTGAAATTAATCAATTAAGAAGTGTTATCTCCGAGTTAAGAGAAAAAATAACCTTTTTAGAGAATGAAATTGCAAAATATAAGAGCCGATCTGCAATTTTAGATGAATTAAAACAGGAACAACTTGCTAACAAAATAATAATCTTAAAAGTTATTGAAAATTTCTCTAAAGACTGCCTAAAGA